>Ga0208849_1000498_pt1 | contig 36643 bp, 36 predicted proteins | sample NGESurdeep072012_10_FD_184470 | JGI IMG/M metagenome (GOLD analysis project Ga0208849, IMG submission 184470) | Arctic peat soil microbial communities from Barrow, Alaska - NGEE Surface sample 53-3 deep-072012 (SPAdes) | ecosystem: Environmental > Terrestrial > Soil > Wetlands > Peat ... | reverse complement strand
CGATGGAGGACCGCAAACGTGTCGGCTATTTCTGAGGCAGCCCGGCAGGCCGACCTGCTCCGCCTCGTCACCTGCGGCTCCGTCGACGACGGCAAGTCGACGCTGATCGGCCGCCTGCTCTACGACACGAAGCAGATCTTCGTCGACCAGCTCGAGCAGATCGAGGAGACCTCGAGGCGCCGCGGCGACGCCTACGTCAACCTCGCGCTGCTGACCGACGGCCTGCGCGCCGAGCGCGAGCAGGGCATCACGATCGACGTCGCCTACCGGTCGTTCGTCACTCCGCGCCGGCGCTTCCAGCTCGCCGACGCGCCCGGCCACGTGCAGTACACGCGCAACATGGTCACGGGCGCGTCGACCGCCGACTGCGCGGTGATCCTCGTCGACGCGCGCAGCGGCGTCGTCGAGCAGACGCGCCGCCACGCGTACATCACCACAATCCTGCGCGTGCCGCACATCACCGTCGCCGTGAACAAGATGGATCTCGTCGACTGGTCGCAGGAGCGCTACGACGAGATCGCGCACGAGCTCGACACGCTCGGCCTCGCCGACCTGCACGTGATCCCGCTGTCGGCGCTCCTCGGCGACAACGTCGTCGGCGCCTCCGAGAACATGCCCTGGTACACGGGGCCGCCGCTGCTCGAGCACCTCGAGCAGATCGAGATCGCCTTCGACCGCGACCTCGACCACCGCCGCTTCCCCGTGCAGTGGGTGATCCGGCCGATGTCGGACGAGCATCACGACTACCGCGGCTACGCCGGACAGGTCGCGGGCGGCGTCTGGCGGGCCGGCGACGAGGTCGTCGTGCTGCCGTCGGGCCTCCGCTCGCGCGTCGAGGCCGTCGAGACGGCGGACGGCCCGCTCGACGCCGCCGTGCCGCCGCAGTCGGTGACGATCCGCCTCGCCGACGACGTCGACGTCTCCCGCGGGAACATGCTCGCCGACCCCGAGCATCCGCCGATCGTGGCGCGCGTCCTCGAGGCGCGCGTCTGCTGGATGAGCGACCGGCCGCTCGAGCCGGGGGCGACGCTCGCCGTGAAGCACACGACGCGCTCGGTCCGTGCGAAGGTGGACGAGCTCGTCTCGTGCGTCGACGTGCACGCGCTCGTCGATGTCCCCGGCCCGCAACGCCTGGCCCTGAACGACATCGGCATCGTGCGGCTGCGGCTGTCGGAGCCGCTCTGCGTCGACCCGTACGCGGAGACCCGCGAGACCGGCGCGTTCATCATCCTCGACGAGGCGACGAACGAGACGGTCGGAGCCGGCATGGTCATCTCCGCGTCGTGAGCCGGTGACCTGGCAGTTCACGCTGACCGGGCTCCTGCTCGGCTCCGTCGTCGGGCTGACCGGGATGGGCGGCGGCTCGCTGATGACGCCGATCCTCGTGATCGTCTTCGGCTTCAAGCCGACATACGCCGTCGGCACCGACATCTTCCACGGCGCGATCTTCAAGACGTTCGGCGCGATCCGCCACCGGCGGCTCGGCACGGTGCACGCCCGGCTGACGCTGTGGATGTTCCTCGGCTCCGGCCCGCTCTCCCTGGCCGGCGTCTGGGTCGCGAGCCTGATCAAGCACCGCTACGGCGGCAGCGCGCAGAACATCGAGAGCTACGCGATCGGCACCGCGCTCGTGGTCGGCGGGCTCGGCTTCCTCGCGAAGTCGTTCATCAAGCGGGGCATCAAGGCGACCGACGCGCCGTTCCTGCTCTCGCGCCGGGACAAGGCGATCGCGGTGACGATCGGCGCCGTCTTCGGCTTCGTCGTCGGGCTCACGTCGGTCGGCAGCGGTACGTTCTTCGGGCTCGTGATGGTGCTCGTCTATCCGCTGACCATGTCGAAGATCGTCGGCACGGACATCTTCCACGCGGCGGCGCTGCTCTGGGTCGCCGGCATCGGGCACCTCGTCAGCGGCAACGTCGACCTACATGCGACCGCCTGGCTGCTGACGGGCTCGATCCCGGGCATCCTGATCTCGAGCCGCTTCACCGTCCGGCTGTCGGACGTCGTGCTCCGCGTCGCGCTCGGCACGATTCTCATGCTCAGCGGCCTGAAGCTGCTGAACGTCCCCGGGTCGACGTGGATCCTGATCGGCGGGCTGGCGGGCCTCGGCGCGGGCCTCGGCGCGTACGGGATCCGGGCGCTACTCGCCCCGCGGCCGCGCGCCGAGACTGCGTGACCCCGCTCGAGCGCTCGCAGCTCGCCGGGGGCGTCTGGCTGAAACGGGAGGACGAGCACGAGCTCGGAGCCTTCAAGTGGCGTGGCACCGCGGCGGTGCTGGCTGCTCTGCGGCCCGACGTCGTGGTTACCGCGTCCACAGGGAACCACGGCGCCGCCACCGCCTGGGCAGCCCGCCGCCAGGGCGCGCGCGCGATCGTGTTCGCCCCGGAGCGCGCCAGCGCGGCGAAGCTCGCGCTGATCGAGGCGCAGGGGGCCGAGCTGCGCCGGGTCGGCGCGGACATGGACGAGGCGAAGGAAGCCGCGCGGCGCCACGCAACCGCCGCGGGATGGTTCTTCTTCGAGGACGGCGCAGAGCCGGCCCAGTTCGACGGCTACGCGGCGATCGGCGACGAGCTGCTCGACGAGCTCGGCGAGGAGCCCGGCACGGTGGTCGTGCCGGTCGGCAACGGCGCCCTCGCGATCGGCGTCTTCCGGGCCGTGGCCCGGCGGGCGCCGGGCGCGCGGCGGGTGGCTGTCGCCGCTGCGAAGGCTCCGGCGATGTGGGAGAGCTGGCGCGCGGGCGGCGCGGTCGACACGGACAGCGCCGAGACCTTCGCCGACGGGCTCGCCGTCCGCGTCGCGATTCCCTCCGCGGTCGCGCTGCTGAACCCGCTCGTCCAGCGGTTCCTGCTCGTCACCGAGCGGGAGCTCGCGCTCGCGATCGGCGCCTACGCGGCGGTCGGTCTGCGCGTCGAGGGCGCAGCCGCCGCGCCGCTCGCGGTCGCCCTCCGCGAGGGGCTGCCGCAGCCCGTCGTGCTGATCGTCACGGGCCGGAACGTCGACGGCGAGCTCTGGCGCAGGGCGGTCGAGTCGCCAGACTCGTTCGTGACCTAGCGTCGCTGCATAGAATCGCGAGGCTTTGCAGCGGTTTCTTTCGACGGCGACCATCGTCGGCCTGTTGATCGCCACGGCCGCCGCGTTCGCGATCACCGAGCGCCTCAAGCTCACGAAGAGCCCGATCACGGGCACCCACGTGACGAAGACCTTCTCGCCGACGTGCAGCTGCGCGCGCAGCAAGGCGAAGATCAGCGTCAAGCTGCGGCGTAGCGACACCGTGGACGTCACCGTGGACGACGCCCACCGCCGGCCGGTGCGGACGCTCGTCGTCGGCGACCGCGTCTCGCGCGGCCGCGCCGTCTTCAGCTGGGACGGGACGACAGACGGCGGCGGGCGCGCGCCCGACGGCGTCTATCTCGTGCAGATCCACCTCGACGCCCAGCACCGGACGATCCTCCTGCCGAACGCGATCGCGCTCGACACGACGGCGCCCGAGGTGCTCGAGGCGACGCCGAACCGCACGCAGTTCTCGCCCGACGGCGACCATCAGGCCGATTCGGTGACGATCCACTACACGCTGAGCGAACCGGCCCACTTGCTCGTCTTCTTCGACGGCAGGCGGATCGTCCGCAGCCACCTCCACAAGCCGGCGGATGCGTTCAGCTGGGCGGGCCGGTTCGAAGGAAAGCGGCTGCCGCCGGGGACGTACACGCTCACCCTCGGCGCGGTCGATCTCGCCGGCAACACGACGCCCGTCGCGCGGCAGGCGCACGTGCGCGTCGAGCTCCGCTACATCACGCTCGCGAGCCGTCGGATCGCCGGCCTGCGGGCAGCTCGCCGGTTCGACATCGGCGTTTCGACCGACGCGAAGCGCTACTCCTGGAAGCTCGGCGCGCGCCGCGGCGAGGCGCGCGGGCCGGACCTGAGCCTCGTCGCGCCGAAGCGGCCGGGCCGGTACCGGCTGACCGTGAGCGAGCGCGGCCACTCCGACACCGCGATCGTGGTCGTCGGATGATCGGGCTCGCTCGCCTCGGCGGGCCCGTCGCATGCCTCGGGCTGGCGCTGCTGCTCGTCGCCGGCTCGCGTCGCGACCGGCTGGCCGGGCTCGGCTTCGCCGCGGTCGGCGGCTGCCTGCTCGCCGCTGCGATGGCTCCGGACAAGCCCGCGGAGCTCGTGGGCGGCCTCGCGGTCGCCTGCGTGATCGGCGTCGCGCTCGCCGCCGCCTTCCGGCTCGTTCCCTGGCTGTTCCCGGCGATCGTGCTCGCCTGCATCCCGATCCGGGTCGGCGCCCTCGGACACCAGCTGCTCGTGCCGATCTACGTCGCGATCGGCGGCGCCGCGCTCCTGCTCGCGTGGGAGCTCGCCCACGGTGAGACGCGCGCGCGGGAGCTCGGCCTCGCGACGTGGCCGCTCGCGGCGATCGTCGCCTGGACGGGGCTGTCGCTCGCCTGGAGCCAGGACGTCCACGAGGGAGCGGTCGAGGTGCTCGCCTTCTACGTGCCGTTCGCGGTGCTCGCGCTCGCGGTGGCGCGCCTGCCGTGGAGCCGGCTCGGCGCGCGCGCGCTCTATGTCGAGGCGGCGGTGATGGCGATCATCTTCGCGGCGGTCGGCTTCTACCAGTACGACACGCGCAACGTCTTCGAGAACCCGAAGGTGATCAACTCGAACGCGTATGCGTCCTACTTCCGGGTCAACTCGGTGTTCTGGGACCCGTCGGTGTACGGCCGCTTCCTCGTGGTCGCGATGGTGCCGAGCGTCGTGCTGCTCGCGCGCGGGCGCTCCCTCCGGCTCCAGCTCGTCGCGGCGGCAGCCACGGTAGTGACGTGGCTCGGCCTGCTCATCTCGTTCTCGCAGTCGAGCTTCGCGGCGCTGCTCGTGGCCGTGATCGCCGTCGCGGCGGTCGCGTGGCGGTGGCGGGCGCTGCTCGCCGTAGGGCTCGTGGGCATCGTGCTCGTGGGGATCGCCGTCTCGGCGCCGCAGATCCGGCGATCGATCGAGCAGCACACGAGGAGCGGACTGAACAGCGCGACGAGCGGCCGCGCGAGCCTCGTCGCGAACGGGATCCGCATCGCGATCGCCCATCCGGTCGTCGGTGTCGGCGTCGGCGGCTTCAAGCACGCGTACGCTGCACGGGTGGACCTGAAGGGAAAGGAGCCGAAGACGGCCGCGTCGCACGACACGCCCGTGACCGTCGCGGCCGAGACCGGCGCCGTCGGCCTCGGCCTGTTCGCTTGGCTCGTCGTGGCCGTGCTCCTGCCCGGGTATCGCCGGCTCGACCGGCGCCTCGTGAGCAGGACGGCGCTCGTCGCCGCGGTCACGCTCACCGCGATCGTCGTCCACTCGCTCTTCTACAGCGACTTCTTCGAGGATCCGACGACGTGGCTGCTGTTCGGCCTCGCCGCGCTCGCGGCGTCGACGGGCGTGAAGGAGGCGGCACCGGGTTGATCGAGCAATGGAAGAAGGCGCTCGTGCTCGCGCCGCACACCGACGACGGCGAGTTCGGCTGCGGCGGCACGATGGCGCGGCTCGCCGACACGGGCTGCGAGGTGCGCTACGTCGCGTTCTCGGTGGCCACCCGCTCGCTGCCGGACGGCTTTCCGCCGGACACGCTCGCGCGCGAGGTGCGCGAGGCGACCGTCGAGCTGGGGATCTCGGAGGAGCGCCTGACCGTGCACGACTTCGACGTGCGCACCTTCCCGGAACACCGGCAGGACATCCTCGAGCTGCTCGTCGCGCTGTGGGAGGACTGGCATCCGGACGTCGTCTTCCAGCCGAGCCTGCACGACATCCACCAGGACCATCAGACGATCGCGCAGGAGGGGCTGCGCGCGTTCAAGCGCACGACGATCCTCGGCTACGAGATCCCCTGGAACAACTTCGACTTCTCCTACCAGTGGTACGTCGCCCTCGAGAAGCGCCACATCGAGCGCAAGGTCGCGGCGCTCGAGAAGTACGCGTCCCAGCAGCACCGCCGCTACGCGAATCCCGAGTACGTCTGGAACGTGGCGCGGACGCACGGCGTCAACGTGAACCGCGAGTACGCCGAGGTGTTCCAGGTGTACCGCGTGATCGCGTAAGCCCGCGCCGGCGGTTAGTGTTCGCTCATGCCTCGCCGCATGATCTCGATCGCCTCGGCTCCCGGCTGGAAGGCGCGCTTCCTCGCCGAGGACATCGTCGAAGGGCCCCGGGTCGTGACTCTTGTCTCCTGGGCGCTCGTGGAGGAGGCCGACGGCGGGGCCGAGATCGTCGGTGTCGTCCAGCGGGCGGCGACTGCGGGCAAGCCGAACGGCTGGCTCGGGTTCGCGGACGAGGTCGACGGCTTCGAGGGCTACACCTTCACCGGCCTCGTGACGCGGCCACCGGAGAGCTAGCCGCCGCGTCCCGATCGCCCGGTCGGGGTGCGAAACGCCGTCAGCGGCTCGCCAGCATGAGCAGGCACGGTATCCCCACGAGTACGAAGCGTCGACCGAGCAACGAGACGCTTACTGCGCGCGCGTTCAGCCGCCGCGCTTCGAGCACGGCCGCCGGTCCGCCGGGGGATGGGCCTCCGGTCATCGTGCGCCGCCAGAGCCGCTCCGTCTCGCCCGTCGCGAGCGACCGTGCGGCAACGCTGCCGAGCAACCCCAGGAGCGAGCCGCCGACGGCCCAAGCGAGGCGCGGGGCGGCAGGCACCGTGTCGGCGAGGATCAGCGAAGCCGGGAGGAGCGCCGCCGCGATCGATGCAGTCACGAGCGCGACCGTGCTCCGCAGCGCGCGCGGCCGCGGCGCCGGGACGTCCACCCTCGCGTGCACCGGCCGGGCGCCGGCCGGCGGCGGCCGGTACGGCCGAGCCTCGGGGTCGGCGGGCGGCGCGGCGGGCGGCGCGACCGTTGCTCTCAGCCGCTGCTCGAGCTGATCCAGCTCACCGTCGTGCGCGGTACGCCGTTGCGGGTCGGACAGCACCTCGTACGCCTCCTGGACCGCGAGGAACAGCTCCACGGTGTCGCGTGAGGCCCCGGAGACATCGGGGTGGTATTGCCGCACGAGCTGCCGGTACGCGCGCGCGATCTCACGCGCCCCGGCGTCCCGCCGCAGACCGAGGGTGGAATAGCTGTTCCGCATCGCCGCAGGTAGCAAGATCGGCCGGCAAGCGCCCGCGGTTGACCCCTCGGCCGGGTGCGGTTCCATGGGAGGTTGGATATAGCTTCTCCGTATGAACACCGATCCGCTCGTCGCCGTCTCGCGCGCTGCGATCCTGCGCGCGGCCGAGAGCCCCCGGATCCGCCGCGTCGTCCGCAAACACGGGATGCGCGCCGGCGCGTCGCGGTTCGTCGCGGGTGAGACGCTCGAGGAGTGCCTCGCCGTCCTTGCCCACCTCAACGCGGACGGGCTGTTCGCGAACACGACCCTGCTCGGCGAGGCCGTCGAGAGCCCCGCCGACGCCGAAGCGGTCGTGGCCGAGTACGAGACGGTGATCTCGTCGCTCGTGCAGAACGAGCTGTGGGCGAACGTCGCCCTCAAGCTCACCCATCTCGGGCTCGGTATCGACGAGGAGCTCGCCTACGGCAACGTCGAGCGGCTCGTGAAGCACGCAGCCGGGCTCGGCACGTTCATCCGGATCGACATGGAGCAGTCGGTGTACGTCGACGCGACCTTGCGGATCTACCGCGCGCTGCGCCAGGCCGGCCTCGACGCGGTCGGCATCGTGCTCCAGGCGTACCTGCGGCGCACGGCCGCCGACTTCGACAGCCTCGTGCCGCTCAGCCCGGGCCTGCGCATCGTCAAGGGCGCGTATCTCGAGCCGCCGGCGCTCGTCCTCCCGACCAAGGCGGACGTCGACGCGGAGTACACGCGCCTCGTCGAGCGCGGAATCCGGTCAGGGCTGCTGATCGCCGTCGCCACGCACGACGAGCGGATCATCGACCACGTGAAGCAATGGACGACCACGAACAAGGTGAGCCGCGACCGGTTCGAGTTCCAGATGCTCTACGGCGTGCGGCCTGCGCTCCAGCGCCGGCTCGCGTCGGAGGGCTACCAGGTCCGCGTCGCGACGCCGTACGGGCCCGACTGGTACCCGTACCTCATGCGCAGGCTCGCCGAGCGGCCGGCGAACGTCGGCTTCCTGCTGCGCAACCTCATCCGTTCGTAGCCTGCTTCAGGCACGTGAGCAGGCGGGCGGCTGCGACGGTCGCGCACGTGCCCGCGTGGACGTAGACCGAGGTGTCGTCGGTCGGAACCGCGAGGGCGACGGCAGGGTCGACGCCCGCGACCGACCGGACGTCGATGTTCTCGAGCGTGGTGCCGCAGCCCGTGGCGACGGCGGTGCCGATCGCGACCGACTGGACGAATGTCGGGAGCGGACGGGCCGTGTAGCGGAGGCCGCTGTACTGGAGTGTCCGCGTACACGTGCCGTTCGGGTTGTTCTTGAACACGACGGGCGCCACGAGCACGACGCCGATCACGAGAGCGGCGCCGAGGCCGAACAGGACGCGCGCGCGCCGGGGTATCCGCGCCCACGGCATGCGGGCACGGGGCGGCCCCCCATTCGGGCTGTTGCTGCTTGACACGGATCCCGGACTGTGCAAGATTCCTTCTTGCCAAGTCCCTGTGGGCCCTCGGGTTCACGGGGACTAGGCATTTTCAGGGGCCTTTTCGGGCCCCTCGTTCGTCTAGAGGACGAGCTCGGCCAGCACCTGAAGCGCCTCGGGCTGCGGCGAGCCGACGATGAGCGTCGTCACGGGCGTCTCGCGCCACGCGGCGAGCCGTTCGCGGATCCGCTCCTTCGGGCCGACGAGCGCGACCGCGTCGACGAGCGCGTCCGGCACGGCCGCGATCGCCTCGCGCTGGTGGCCGCCGAGGTACAGCTCCTGGATCCGCTCGGCCTCCGCCTCCCAGCCGTAGCGGCACATGAGCGTGTTGTAGAAGTTCCGGCCCTTCGCGCCCATGCCGCCGACGTAGAGCGCGAGGTGCGGCTTGAGGGAGTCGCGCAGCGCCTGCACGTCGTCGCCGACGAGCACGCTCGCCGTCGCGGCGATCTCGAAGCCGGGCCGGGCGCCGGCGAGGCTCGGCCCGAACGCGTCGCCGAACCGCTCCGGGTCGACGAAGATCGGCAGCCACCCGTCCGCGATCTCGGCGGCGAGCGCGACGTTCTTCGGGCCGATCGCGGCGAGATAGATCGGAATGTCGGCGCGGAGCGGCCGCAGCATCAGCTTCAGCGGCTTCCCGAGCCCGGTCGCGCCGGGGCCGTCGTACGGGATGCGGTAGTGCTCGCCCTCGTGCGCGACGACGTCGCGCCGGAGCGCCGCCCGGACGATTTCGACGTACTCGCGCGTCTTGCCGAGCGGCTTCCCCCACGGCTGCCCGTGCCAGCCCTCGACCACCTGCGGGCCGGACGTCCCGAGCCCGAGGATGAAGCGCCCGCCCGACATCAGGTCGAGCGTCGCCGCCGTCATGGCCGTGTTCGCCGGCGTGCGGCCGGGGATCTGCATGATCGCCGAGCCGACGTTGATGCGGCTCGTCGAGGCGGCGATCCAGGCGAGCACCGTCACCGCATCCGTGCCCCAGGCCTCCGCCGCCCAGACGGAGTCGTAGCCGAGCCGCTCCGCCTCCTGCGCGAGCGGCACCAGCTCCACGGGGTTCGTTCCGGGCGAGGCGTAGCCGAGGTTGACGCTGAGCTTCATAGTCGTGGGAAGCGTTGCACAATCCGTTGGAAGCGCTGCGCGCTTCCAACGGAGTTATGTTCGGCTTCGCGGAGCGGCCACGGGCGGAGCCCGTGGCCTTTTGGGCTGGCGCCGGGGCTGGGCGGGTCGTGGCGCGCGCGGTGGTGGCTGCGCCATCCCCACGCGCGAGCATGCGGCCTGCACGAACGCGGCACTCCCACAACCCACAGCCCCTCCGCGAGGCCAAGCGGACGCCGGCTTGGCCGGCGTCCGCTCCGCGAAGCCCAACATTTCCCCGTGAGAAGTGCGCAGCACTTCTCACGGTACGCTCAGCGTGATGGCTCATCCCGAGCTGAAGCAGGAGCAGGCGTACGTCGACAACGCGTACGCGTGCCTCGACCGGATGCGCTCGTCCGTCGAGCGCGCGGCCGATGCGACGGACAACGAGGTGGCCGCAGCGGCGCTCGAGGCATGGGCGCGCCGCCGCCTGCGCACCTTCCAGGACGCGGAGCGCGGGCTCTGCTTCGGACGGCTGACACTCGACGCCGCGCCGCGCCCGCTCTACGTCGGCCGGCGCTGGGTGCACGACGACCGACACGAGGTGCTCGTCGTCAACTGGCAGGCGCCGGCGTCGCGGCCCTTCTACACCGCCACGCCGGCCGACCCGCAGCGGGTCATGCAGCGCCGCCGCTACCGCACCGAAGGCCGTCGCCTCACCGACATCTCGGACGAGTCTCTCGACGGCAGCGCGGTCGAGGGAGCCTCCGTCTCCGACTTCCTGCTCGAGGAGCTCGACCGCCGCCGCGAAGGCCGGATGCGCGACATCGTCGCGACGATCCAATCCGACCAGTACCGGCTGATCACCGCGGAGCCCGACGGCGCGCTCGTCGTCCAGGGCGGCCCCGGCACCGGCAAGACCGCCGTCGGCCTCCACCGCGCGTCCTGGCTGCTCTATACGCACCGCGAGCAGCTGCGGCGGGTGCTCGTCGTCGGGCCGAACCCGACGTTCATGGACTACGTCTCGCACGTGCTGCCGGCGCTCGGCGAGGAGGCGGTGGAGCAGCGCGCGGTCTCCGAGCTGCTCGACGGGATCGAGGTCGGGCGCGAGGAGCCGGCCGACGTCGCCCGGCTGAAGGCGGACACGCGGCTCGCCGACGTCGTGCGCCGCGCCGTCGAGCTCGCAGTCCGGCCCGCGCCGGCGGAGCTCGTGCTCTACGCCGACGGCGTCTTCGTCGCCGTCAAGCAGCGCGAGGTGGAGGCGCTGCTCGCGGACGCGCTCGCGTCCGGCCTCGCGTTGACGCCCGCGCGCGAGCGCTTCCGGATGGCGCTGCTCCGGCGCTTCTACGAGCGGTACGGCGAGCTGCTCGGCCCGATGGCGCTCCGCAGCTTCGACGAGCTCGAGCGGGCGCTGCGGCGCAACGGCTTCCTCACGAAGTACCTCGACCGCGTGCTCGCGCTGCCGAAGGCGGACAAGCTCGTCGCGCGCCTGCTCATGTCGCCCGCGGCGCTCTCCGAGGCCGCGGACGGGATCCTCGACGGCGGCGAGCAGCGGCTGCTGCTCCGCGACCGGCCGAAGCGCGTCGCCGACCTGTGCTGGAGCGAGCACGACCTGCCGCTGCTCGACGAGGCGCGCACGCTGATCGAGGGGGCGCCGCGCGCGTACGGCCACGTGATCGTCGACGAGGCGCAGGATCTCTCGCCGATGCAGCTGCTGGCGATCTCCCGCCGAGCGATCGACGGCTCGCTGACGATGCTCGGCGATGTCGCCCAGGCGACGGGACCGGTGACGTACCGGCGCTGGGAGGAGCTGAGGCCGTACCTCGCGGCGGACGCCGAGGTGCGGATCGAGGAGCTGCGCCACGCGTACCGTGTCCCGGCCGAGATCATGGAGCTCGCCTTGCCGCTGCTCGCCACGATTGCGCCCGACGTCGAGCCGCCGGTCGCCTATCGGCAGGGCGGCGCGGCGCCGCGCCTCGTGCGCGTCCCCGAGGACGACCTGCTCGCCGCGGCGATGCGGGAGGCCGCGACGCTCGCGGAGCTCGACGGCCTGCCGGCGGTGATCGCTCCGCGCTCGCTCGCCGGCGCGTCGCCGCACGGCGAGGCCTTCGACGAGGTGTCCGTGCCCGTGCTGACGCCGCGGCACGCGAAGGGCCTCGAGTTCGACCACGTCGTCGTCGTCGAGCCCGCGCTCATCGCGGCAGAGGGCGGAGAGCAGGGCCTGCGCGAGCTCTACGTCGCGTTGACGCGGCCGACGAAGACGCTCGTCGTCGTCCATGCGCGGCCGCTGCCGGAGGAGCTCCGCGCCTGATGCTCTACTGGGAGGACTTCGAGACCGGCGTCGAGACGGTCCACGGGACGCACGAGATCACGGCCGAGGAGATCGTCCGTTTCGCGCGCGAGTACGACCCGCAGCCTTTCCACACGGATCCCGACGCGGCGGCGGACGGGCCGTTCGGCGGGCTGATCGCGAGCGGCTGGCACACGGCCGCGCTCTACATGGGCATGTTCGTGCGGAACGTGCTGCTCGACAGCGCGAGCATGGGCTCGCCGGGTGTCGAGGAGCTGCGCTGGCTCGTCCCCGTCCGGCCGGGCGATGTGCTCACCGGCCGCAGCCGGATCGTCGAGACGTGGCCGTCGGAGCGCGACCCGGGCCGGGGCACGGTGATCGGCGAGCACGAGCTCGTGAACCAGCGCGGCGAGGTCGTGATGCGGATGCGTGCGCGCGGTCACATTGCGCGCCGGCCGCCGCCCGATCAATAATCACCCGTAGTGTCGCCCCGCCTGAGGCTCGTCTGTCTCAGCTTTCTCGTGCTCTTCGTCGAGTTGGCGCTGATTCGCTGGACGGGCGAGAACGTCGTCTACCTCTCGTACTTCTCGAACTTCGTCCTGCTCGGAAGCTTCCTCGGCATCGGGATCGGCTTCCTGCGCTCGAAGAGCCGGTTCCGGCTGTTCCCCTGGGCTCCGGTCGCGCTCGCGCTGCTCGTCCTGTTCGTGCGCCACTTCCACGTCGAGATCGACCGCTCGGGCAACCAGCTCATCTACTTCGGCTCGCTCACGAAGACCGGGCTCCCGCTCTGGCAGACGCTTCCCGTCGTCTTCGTCACGACCGCCGCGATCATGGCGCTGATCGCCGAGGAGACGGCGCGCGCGTTCGCGCGCTTCGAGCCGCTCGAGGCATACCGGCTCGACATCATCGGCTCGATCCTCGGGATCGCGCTCTTCTCGCTCCTCTCGTTCCTCGAGCTGCCGCCGCTCGCGTGGGGCGGGGTCGTCGCCGTGCTCTTCCTCGTCCTGCTGCCACGACGGCTCGTCGCCGTGCCCGCGGTCGTCGCGCTCGTGGCGCTCGTCGTCTCGCTCGGGATCGAGTCGCGTCCGGCCTGGGACAATCCGGTGGCGACGAGCTGGTCGCCGTACTACAAGATCGAGGTCGCCCACACGCCGCCCTACTACAACGTGTCGGTCAACGGCATCCCGCATCAGACGATCTCCACCGTCGCCTATCGCAAGAAGACGGAGCCGCTCTACTTCGTGCCGTACGAGCGGATCGGCAACCGCAAGCCGGGCAACGTCCTCATCGTCGGAGCCGGCACCGGCACCGACGTCGCCATCGCGCTCGCCCACGGCGCGAGCCACATCGACGCCGTCGAGATCGACCCGCGCCTCTACGCGCTCGGCAAGCAGCTCCAGCCGAACCACGCGTATCAGGACCCGCGCGTCAGCGTCCACATCACCGACGGCCGAGCCTTTCTCGAGCAGACACACACGAAGTACGACCTGATCCTGTTCGCGCTTCCGGACTCGCTCACGCTCGTCTCCGGCCAGTCGTCGCTCAGGCTCGAGAGCTACCTGTTCACGCTCGAGTCGATGCGCACGGCGCGGGCTCACCTGAAGCCTGACGGCGTGTTCGCGATGTACAACTACTACCGTCAGCAATGGCTGATCGACCGCTTCGCGGGCACGCTCGACGACGTCTACGGGAAGCCTCCGTGCGTCGACACGACCGGTGGTGACTTCGCCGTGCTCTCGGACGGCGCCGTCACGTGCAAGACGACGTGGAGCGCCGGCGGCCGCACGGTGCCGTCGCCGTCCCGCGACGACTATCCGTTCCCCTATCTCCGGACGAGGTCGATCCCGTCGCTGTATCTGCTGACGCTCGGCCTCGTTCTCGCAGCGTCGCTCGTCGGCGTCCGCGCCGCGGGAGCTCCCTTCCGGCAGATGCGCTCGTACCTCGACCTCTTCTTCATGGGAGCTGCGTTCCTCCTGCTCGAGACGAAGAACGTCGTGCAGTTCGCGCTCCTCTTCGGGACGACGTGGTTGGTGAACGCGCTCGTGTTCGGCGGCATCCTGCTCGTCGTGCTGGCCGCGGTGGAGGTCGCGCGGCGCATTCCGCCGCCTCCGCGCCGGCTGCTCTACGCAGCCCTGTTCGCCGCGCTCGCAGTGGCATGGGCGGTGCCGCCGGACGACCTGCTCACGCTGAGCTGGGGGCTGCGGCTGCCCGCCGCGATCGCGCTTGCGTTCTCCCCGGTGTTCTGCGCGAACCTGCTCTTCGCGGAGCGGTTCAGAGACGTCGGCTCTTCGACGGTGGCGTTCGGCGCGAATCTGCTCGGCGCGATGGTCGGCGGCATCCTCGAGTACGCGTCGCTGCTCGTCGGCTATCGCGCGCTGCTGCTCGTGACTGCCGGTCTGTATGCCTGCGCGTTCATCTTCGGACGCCGCTGGGTGTCCGTCGGCGCCGTGGCCCCGGCGGCGGACACCGGCGCATAGCCACGGCGGCCTCGGGTAGCGTGCGGCCCATGCGCACACGGACACTTGGAGACGGCGGACCCGAGGTCTCCGTCGTCGGACTCGGCACGAACAACTTCGGTGGCCGCTGCGACCTCGAGCAGACCCGCGCCGTCCTCGACGCTGCGCTCGACGCCGGGATCACGCTCGTCGACACCGCCAACATCTACTCGCAGGGGACGAGCGAGGACTACATCGGGCGCGTGCTCGAAGGACGGCTCGACCGGGTCGTGCTCGCGACGAAGTTCGGGATGAAGATGAACGACGAGCCGGAGCTCCCCCGTGGCTCGCGCGACTACATCCGCTGGGCGATCGAGGCGTCTCTGCGCAGGCTGCACACCGAGACGATCGACGTCTACCAGATGCACCAGCCCGACGACTCGACGCCGATCGCAGAGACGCTCGGCGCCCTCGACGAGCTCGTCCAGGAAGGGAAGGTTCGTTTCATCGGCTCGTCGAACTTCTCCGGCCCGCAGGTCGAGGACGCCGACCGGGTGGCCCGCGAGCGCGGGTTCGCGCGCTTCGTCGCCGCCCAGAACGAGTACTCGTTCGTGAAGCGCGGCGCCGAGGAGGAGCTGCTGCCGACCTGCGAACGCCTCGGGATCGGCGTGCTCCCGTTCTTTCCGCTCGCGAGCGGCTTGCTGACGGGGAAGTACGAGCGCGGGGTGGAGGCGACCGAGGGGCGGCTGGCCGGCCGCACGATCCCGGCCGAGCAGTTCGACCGGCTCGACGCGCTCCAGCAGTACGCGGACGAGCGCAGCATCTCGCTGCTCGACGTGGCGATCGGCGGCCTCGCAGCGATGCCTGCAATCGCGTCGGTGATCGCAGGCGCGACGAAGCCGGAGCAGGTGCATGCAAACGTGAGGGCCGGAGAGTGGGTGCCGAGCGCGGACGACCTGGCGGCGCTGAAGGCGCTGCGCTGATCGCCGACGCGGACGACGTCGACCTCGTCCGCACGCTGTTCGGCGAGTACGCCGGCTCGCTCGGCGTCGACCTTGCGTTTCAGGGCTTCGAGGCGGAGCTCGCCGCGCTGCCGGGCGGGTACGACGCGGTGCTCGTCGCGCGCGGGGCCGGGGAGCCGGCAGGCTGCGTCGGCGTCCGTCCGTTCGAGGACGGCGTCTGTGAGATGAAACGGCTGTACCTGCGGCCCCTCGCGCGCGGGACGGGCCTGGGCCGCCGGCTCGCCGAGGCTGCGATCGCGCGGGCGCGCGAGCTGGGCTACGAGCGCATGCGCCTCGACACGCTCCCGACGATGACCGCCGCGCGGAAGCTGTACCTCTCGCTCGGCTTCGTCGAGGTCGAGCCGTACCGGCACAACCCCGTGGCCGGGCCGGCGTTCCTGGAGCTGCGGCTCTGAACGACGACGACCTGGTCGCGACCAGGTCGTTTGCCGTCAGCGGAACAGCGGCACGAGGCGCCGCAGTCGCTTCCGCTCCGCCGGCAGATAGAACCCCAGCAGCAGCAGCACGAGCGGGTACGCGAGCACGAGCGCGAACGACGGCGCGAGCGGCAGGTGCGCGGCCCGCGCGGCGACGTTCAGCGCGACGGCGGCACCGACGGCGGTGACGATTCGCCGCCACTGATACGGCACCGGATAGACGTGCTGCGCATACCACGTCATCCCGGCGAAGAGGACGACGTACGCGACGGCGGTCGAGATCGCCGCGCCGACCATCCCCCAGCGCGGGATCAGCCAGAAGTTGAGCCCGACGTTCACGGCTGCCCCCACGCCGGTCACCACCCAGTTGAGCTGCGTCCTCCGCGCGCGGCCGCTCCCGATCGCGAGCACCGTGTAGCCGGCGTAGATCGCACCGGCGAAGGCGAGCAGCGCGACGCCCTTGTCGGCCCGCTGGTAGCGCGAGTTCGTGAGCAGCTCGACCCACCACGGCGCGAGCGCACCGAGTGCGAGCGCGAGCCACGAGGCGACTGCGAGGAGATACGTGAGCACGAACGAGTACGTGCGCCGCGCCTCGCGGTCGTCCTCGATCGAGTACGCGAACGCGGGCCACGCGGTGCGGAACGCGATCATCACGAAGGTGACGACCGATGCGATCTTGATCGCGGCCGAGTAGACGCCGACCTCCGCCTTGCCGTTGTACCAGACGATGAACTCGCGATCGATGAAGTTGATCGCCCAGAGCGCGAGCGCGGACGGGACGAGCGGCATCCCGAACTTCTGCATCTTGCGGAACAGCGTCCGGTCGAACTCGAGACCGAGCTGCTCTGTCCGGTACAGCACGAGCGCGACGTAGACGACGAGCGTGCCGGTGAAGTTGCCGACGACAAGGCCGACCGCGCCCCAGTGGAACACCGCCACCGAGAGCACCATCGCTGCGACCGTGATCAACACGTTCGCCACGCTGGCGATCGCGTACGCGACCGAGCGCTCCTCGACGCGGAAGAGCGCAGTCAGCTGGTTGTAGTTCGTCTGCGCCCACAGCCCGACCGCGCCGGCGCGGACGAGCGAGGGGTCGTGGCCGAGGCCGATCGCGTGTCCGACCGGGCCGGCGAAGACGACGCCGAGCACGAGGCCGACGGTCGACATCGTCATCGTGAACCAGAACGAGGTGCGGATCACGGTCAGCTTCTCCGTGTGCGCCTTCGCGTCGAAGTAGAAGCGGAAGAACGCGCTCGAGATCCCCAGCTGGAGCGCGATCGAGAGCACCGCCGTCGCGGCCGTGACGATCTCCACCCGCCCGTACGCGCCCGGCGGCAGGTAGTGCGTGTACAGCGGCAGGAGCAGCGTGGCGAGGATGCGCGAGACGAGGCCGCCGAGGCCGTAGATCGCCGAATGGCGGCCGAGCCGCTTCAGCTCCGCGCCGAGCCTCATGACAGTTGAGCGTAGAGATCGAGCAGGCGGTCGGCGAGCTTGTCGGCGTCGTGGACGTGCTCGACGTAGGCGCGGCTCGCGGCGCCGACGCGCCCCCGCTCCTCCGGCGACTCGACGAGCGGCCGCAGCGCGTCGGCAAGCGTGTCCGCCGTGGCGGGGACGATCGGCACCTCGACAGCGAACGCCTCCTCGGTGCGTCGCACCGCCTCCTCGTGCAGGAACGTGACGACGGGCTTGCCGAGCGCCATCGCCTCGATCGCGAACATGCCGTACCAACCGGCGTTGAGCTGGTCGACGACGATGTCGGCGGCGCGGTAGCGCTCGAACGCGGCGCGATGGTCGAGCCCCTCGACGATCTCGAGGTCGACGCCGAGCCGCTCGCACGCCGCGACGACGTGCTCGGTGCCCTTACGCGTACGCGACGACGGAGCGTGCAGGACGACCGGGCGCTCGCGGCCGGAGGGAGGCGCGGGCTCGATCGCGGCGAGGTCGATGCCGGGCGGGATCACATGCGCGTCCGGCACCCAGCGCGCCGCATCGTAGGAGCCGACGACGCGCGCGCCGGCGCGCCCGGCCCACGCGAGCTCCTGCGGCGTCTTGCCGCGGATGTCCGAGCCGAGGAAATGCATGACCGACCGCTTCCCGAGCAGGCGCAGCAGCGGAAACTGCACGGACTTCGGCAGCAGCGTGAGGCCGAAGTAGAAGTGGAAGACGTCCGTCTGCGGCGCGAGTCGCGCGAACGCGCGCGCCTGCACGAGCTGCCGCGCGAGGAGTCCGTCGGGCCGGTTCAGATCGAGGTCCGACTCCGGATGCAGGCGGTAGCTGTTGAAGACGACGAGCCGCGCGTCGACGCCGCGCTTGCGCAGCGACTGTACGTTCGTCCAGGGAATGCCGGCGGTGTTGACGGGGCAGTGGGTGACGCGCACGTGGCGCCCTCTCAGGCGTCCCACTCCACCTGGTCGAAGTAGCGAAGCGCCGTTCGCCCCGGCCGCACGCGCGTCTGCAACGCGCCCAGCTCGTCGTCGGAGATCTCGCCGAGCGCGCGCTTCACGCCGAGCCACGGCAGGTTGAGATCCTCCTGGTAGACGACGGTGGAGATGCGCGGGTTGACCTCGATCACATGGTCGCCCACGAGCTGGATGTTGAAGAACCACTCGATCTCGAGCTCGCGCGCGATCTTCTCCGCCGTCTCCATCAGCGCCGGGTCCTCGAGCGTGACGAAGTACATCGCGAGCCCCGCGCGCATCGACTCGCGCGTCTTCGGATGCCCGAGCACGATCCGCTCGCCGTCGGCGATGCCGTCGATCGTCCGCTCGCCGCCGGTCGCGACCTCCATCACGAGCAGCTCCGTGCCGCCCTCCTCGGGCAGCAGCTCGAGCGCCTCCTCGAGCCGCATCGCCACCGAGCCCGGCCGCTCGTGCAGGAGCTGGTGCGCGCGGTCGACGGTCGGGTCGAGGATGCGGAAGCCGCGCGAGCCGGACGAGAACACGGGCTTGAAGCAGACGGGCCGGTCCGGATAGCCGAGCTCGCGCGCGGCCTGCTCGACCTGGCGGCCCCCGGCGACGCGCCGGAACTCGATCGTCGGCACGCCGATCCGCCGGAGCAGCGTGTAGGTCTCCGCCTTGTCGTTCGAGCGGCGCACGGTCTCGGGCGACGAGATGAGCACCGGCACGGGGAAGCGCTCGCGCGCCGCCGCGAGGCCGGGCAGGTCGAACGAGGACTGCGGCAGCACCACGTCGACGCCCTCGCGCTCGACCACCTCGAGCACCGCGTCGGCGTAGCCGGGGTCGGAGCCGGCGGGAACGAGCTGGAACGCGTCGCACAGATGCTTGCCGATCGAGCGCACCGCCATGTCGACGCCGACGAGGCGCACGTCGCGCTCGCCGTTCTCGCGCAGCCCGCGCAGCAGCGCCGCCGTTCCGGGCGCGCCGCACGCGGTGACGAGGATCGTCGTCACTCGCCCAGCTCGATCCGGTCTGCGCGCAGGTGGTCGAGCCACTCTTCGCGCTTCGCGTCGAGCATCGCGCGCATCGTCTCGCCCATCGTCTCGCCGTCGTACACCCAGATCTCCGGGTGCACGAGCAGCTGAAGCCACTCGAACGCGCACGCGCGCAGCTCGTCGTGCGGACAGCCCTCGCGCCAGTGCGCGTTCGAGTCGGAGCGGTAGTGCCCCGGCGTGAAGTAGGGCGGCTCCATCACGTTGACCGCGCCCACGATCGGCTCCGACATGTACCCGGGGTCGGGGTTGTGCCAGGCGATCACGTTGTCGAAGCGGCCGTCGAGCTCAGCGCGCGGATACACGGCGTGCAGTCCGACGGCGTGCCCCCACTGGCGGAGCTGTCGCTGCGCGAGGAGACCGGCATGCGAGTCGAGGTTGTAGAAGACGCTCTCCGTCATCAGGAAGTACGTCGCACGGGCGCCGAACTCGTGCTCGACGCGCCCGACCTCGAGCGCGGCCTCGAGCGAGAGGTCGACGTCGTGGCGCAGGAACAGATCGTGCAGCTGCGGCGCATGGTCGAAATGCGCCCACTCGTAGCCGCCCGCCTGTGCCGCCTCCAGCAGCTCGCGGTAGTGCGCCAGGTCGAAGCGGCAACCGGTCATCGAGCGCTCAGCGTACGGCCAGGCCGAGTGTTCTCGCCGCGGCTGCCTGGTGCCCGTCCCTCGTGACGAATGCGACGTCACCGTCTTCGGCGAGCTTCGGGCAGTCCTCCAGCGCGACAGCGAGATGGATCGCGTCGAGCGTGCGCAGCCGATGGCGCCGTACGAGGTCGTACGCCGGCTCGAGCACGAGTTCGGGCTGGAGCGCGAGCAGCGTCAGAGGGCCCTGTTCCTCGCAGTCGGCATCGATGCGCTCGAGAAGGCTCTGCCAGCGCCGGAGACGTCCTGCCCCGGCCGCGGCGCGGATCGCGCTCGCGAGCTCGATCCGCGCGAGCGCGCTCGTCACTACCGGGTCGTGCCCCTCGAGGAGCAGGTCGCGCAGCTGTTCGTGGTCGGGCTCGTCGGCGAGATATGCGCGTGCGAGCGCGCTCGTGTCCGCGTATAGCAGCGTCAACGCCGCGCGCGGTCCTCGGTGAGCGCGTCGCTGACGGCCGTCCCCGATCCGCGCGTTGCCGCGATCACGGCATCGCGCGACGGGGGAAGGCGCTTCGGCCGCGGCGGGACATACAGCAGCCCGAGTGCGTCCGCCCTCCTGCGCAGCTGTGCCCGCGCCTCGTCCTTCACGACGCCGTTTTCGAGCAGCTCGCGGACGAGCGCATTGACCGAGCGATGCTCGGCTGCGGCCCGTTCCTTCAGGCGCGCGTGCAACTCATCGTCGATGCGGGCGATCAGCTGGCGCACGAGCCAATGATATCACTGCGGCGCAATTGTGCTATCAGGACGCTTCCACAACGACTTCGAGGAGCCGCGCCGCCGTCTCCGCCCGCTCGAGCGCCTCGAGGTTCGTGTCCGCGGTGGCGATCACGTAGCCGCGCCGGTCGCCGTCGAGCCGCACGGGCCGGATCGTCTCGCCCACCTGGAGATACGTGTCCGCCTGGACGACGCCCGGCGCGCTCAGCACCGGCTCGAGCGGCCCGATCCGGACGACGCGCCCCGTCGGCAGCGGGCCCGGCGACGCCGTGAGGAAGCGGATCGCGAGCGGCTGCTGGAAGCGCGGCAGCGCCACCTCGTCGGGTACCTCCTCGCCGAGCGCCTGCCGCAGCGCCACCTCGACGAGGTCGACGCCGACGGCGTGCCGCGCGAGGTCGGCCATCTGGCCGCCCGGGATGCGCGCCGCCACCTCGATCACGAGCACGCCCTCGTCGGTGACGAGCAACTGCGGGAAGGCGATGCCGTCGCGCAGCCCGAGCGCGTGCGTCGCGTGCGCCGCGACGCGCTCGGCCTCCGCGAGCGTGTCCCCGTAGATCGTCGCCGGATAGACATGGATCCAGCCGACGCCGAAGCCGATCCCCGGCGGCCGCAGGCGGTCTGAGAGCGTCAGCGGCGTCGCCTCGCCGCCGCGCGCGATCACGAGCCCGTTCAGCTCCAGGCCGTCGTAGAAGCGCTCGAGCACGATCTCGCCGCTCGCGGACTCGTGAAGCGCGACGTGGAGATTCGCCTCGAGGTCGTCCATCGACTCGAGCCGGAAGATGCCGCGCTGGCCGCCGGAGTCCGCCGGCTTCAGCACCGCCGGGAAGCCGACCATCTGCGCCGCCGCGCGCGCCGTGCGCAGATCGCGGGCGGCCGCGAAACGCGGCTGTGGCACGCCCGCGTCGGCGAGCACGCGCCGCATCGCGATCTTGTGCGTCATCGCGTGCGCGACCTCGGTGCCGATGCCGGGCAGACCGAGCTCCTCGGCGACGGCCGCGACGACCGGGACGGCACGGTCGGCGGAGACCGTCAGCGCGCCGTCGACCCCGTGGCGACGGGCGACGTCGATCACGTCGGCGACGTCCTGGAAGTCGACCACCTCGGCGACGTCGGCGACGGCGAGCCCGAGCGCGTCCGGGTTCCTGTCGACGGCGACGACGCGCAGCCCCAGTTCCTGGGCGCGCACGATCGCCCGGCGCTGGTGCCGGCCCGCGCCGACGAAGAGGATCGTCTTGCCGCGCATGCCCCGGGCGATGCTACTTGCGCGGCCCGAGCGCGTCGTTCAGCAGCCGCACGACCGACTCGGCATCCGTCTCGTCGCCGCCGACGACCCGCAGCGCGAGGCCGTTCAGCACCATGCTCGCGAAGCGGGCGAGGTCCGGCAGCTCGAGGTCGGAGCGGAACGTGCCGTCCTCCTGCCGTGCGGCGAACCAGTCGTGCAGCAGCGCCTGATCGTCCGGCGACGGCACCATGCGCCGCCGGAACTCCGGATCGTGGTGGAGGCGCACCTGCGTCTCGAGCACGACGCCGAGCCACTCGGGGCTTTCGCCGGCCATCGCGCGGATCGCCTCGTCGAAGCCCTGCTCGACCACGAGCTCGATGTAGTGCCGGCTCACCTCCTTCGAGAGCTGGACGAACAGGTCGAGCTTGTCGTCGAAGTAGTTGAAGATCGCGCCGCGCGACAGGCCGGTCTCCTCCTCGATCCGGGCCACCGTGGCGCCGTTGTAGCCCCAGCGCGCGAAGGCGCTGCGAGCGCCCTCGAGGATCTGGGCCCGGCGGGCCTCGACGTGCTCCTGACTGACCTTCGGCACGATCGCACTTTACAAAACCGTACGGACGTTTTATCCGAAGGTGATGACGGCCGTGATGACCATCGCCACGATTGCCGGCCCGATCGGGTTCCTCGCCGCCGGCGAGGCGCTGCGCTACGTCTCGCTCGCGGTGATGTTCCTTGCCATCGCGGGTCTCCTCACGCTCGGTGGCTTCGCCTTCGCGGCCGTGCTTCTGCGCGGCGCGCGTCAGGCGAGGGTGCTGCGGCGGGGAGCGTCGCGATGGCGGAGATCGCGCAGGGCTAGGCGCGCGCGCTCGCCGAGCGTCGCGGGGCGGAGCTCCGCGAGCAGCACGGCGCCTGCTCCCGGGCCGCCCGCTCCGAGCCGGGCCGTGCGCGCCTCGGCGAGGGTCGCGGTGCGCCAGCCGTCCTCGCCGCGGCGGTACAGCTCGTCCTCGTAGACGAGGAAGCCGCATCGCTCGAAGCGCTCGACCCACTGCTCGGGCGTGCGCTGCACCTGCCAGCCCTGGTCCTCCGGCTCGCCCGCCGGGACGCTGATCAGCAGGCGGCCGTCGGCGGCGAGCACGCGATGCAACTCGCGCAGCGCCGCCTCGTCGCCGTCCTCGTCCAGGGCGGCTTCGACGTCGTAGACGGCGTTGTCGCGGCCGATGTGCTCGAGCGTCGAGATGCAGACGATCAGCTCGAAGTGGCCGTCGGGAAACGGCAGCTCACGCACGTCGGCGACGACCGACGTCAGTCCGGGCACCGCCGCCTCGGCGAGGTCGACGCCGATGAGCTCCTCCGCGCCGAGGCCGACGAGGCCCGCGACGTATGCCGCCTCGGCGAAGGCGTAGCCGACGTCGAGCACGCGCCGCTCGCCGTCGTAGCGCGCGAGGCACCAGGGAATCTCGAGCGCGCGCTCGTCGCTCGCCGCCGGCGCGCGCAGCTTGCGCGGGCGGGCGGGCCCGCGCACGGCGCGCGGCCGGGCGCGCGCCGCAGCGGCGAACGCGACTCCGTCCGCCAGCAGCGCGACCCGCCCGAACGCCTCGCTCGAGACGAGCTCGCGCAGGAGCGACGCGCGCGAGAGCTCCCCGTCGCGGAGCTTCGCGAGCGCGTGCTCGCGCGCCTCCGGCTCGGGCGAGCGCCGCTCGACGAGCCGCCACGCCCGCTCGACGAACTCCTCGTCCGTTCCGGAAGCCGCGTCGAGCCACGCGCCGAGGTCTCCCTGCATGCCCGGAGGCTAGACTCGCCGGAGTGTCCCTGCAGGGCAAACGCATCTTCATCACGGGCGGCGCGGGCTTCATCGCGACGACGCTGGCCCGGCGCCTCGTCGACGCGAACGAGGTGATCGCGCTCGACAATCTCCATCGCGACGCTCTCTCCGGCACCGACCTCGGCGAGCATCCGAACTTCACGCTGCACCAGGCGGACGTGCTCGACGCAGATGCGGTGCTCGAGCTCTCCCGGGGCGCGACGCACATCGTCCACTGCGCTGCGATCGCCGGCGTGGACACCGTCAAGAAGATGCCGGTGCACACGATGCGCGTGAACATCATCGGCACGTACAACGTGCTCGAGGCGGCCGTGGCGACGAGCGACACGCTCGAGCGGCTCGTCGACTTCTCCACGAGCGAGGTCTTCGGCACGCACGCGTACAACGTCCGCGAAGGAGCTGTGTCGACGATCGGCTCGGTCGGCGAGACACGCTGGACGTACGCCGTCTCGAAGCTCGCCGGCGAGCACATGGCGCACGCGTACCACGACGAGCTCGGCGTTCCCACCGTGACGGTGCGGCCCTTCAACGTCTACGGGCCGGGCCAGATCGGCGGCGGAGCGATCCGCGCTTTCATCGAGGCGGCGCTCGGCGGCTCCGACCTGATCATCCACGGCGACGGCTCGCAGATCCGCGCATGGTGCTACGTCGACGACATGGTCGAGGCCGTGCTCGTGTGCCTCGAGCACCCGAACGCGCCGGGACAGAGCTTCAACATCGGCAATCCTCGCTCCGCGGTGACGATCGTCGAGCTCGCGCAGCGGATCAAGCGCCTCACCGGCTGCCCGGGCGAGATCGCGTTCATCCCGCTCGACTACGCGGACGTGGAGCTGCGCATCCCGAACGTCGAGAAGGCGCGCGAGGAGCTCGGCTTCGACGCGCGGGTGGAGCTCGACGACGGCCTCGAGAGGACGATCGCGTGGTATCGGGCGCGAAATCCGGCACTGACCTGATCCGGCTCGCCTGGCCCGACGCCGGCGAGGCGGAGCTGGCCGAGATCGCGGCGGTGCTCGAAACGGGCCAGCTGACGATGGGGCCGAAGGTCGAGGAGTTCGAGGCCCTCCTGGCCGCAGCGACCGGTACCGAGCACGCGATCGCCGTCTCCTCGGGCACCGCGGCGCTGCACGTCGCCGTGCTCGCGCTCGGGCTCGGCGAGGGCGACGAGGTGCTCGTCCCGGCCTACACGTTCCCGGCGACCGCGAACGTCGTCGCGCTCGCGGGCGCGCGGCCCGTGCTCGTCGACGTCGACCCGGTGACGATGAACATCGATCCGGAGGACGCCGCCCGCCGCGTCACGCCGCATACGAAGGCGGTGCTCGCGGTGCACCTGTTCGGCCGGCCCGCCCGGCTCGAGGAGCTGCCCGGCCTGCCGGTGCTCGAGGACGCGGCGGGCGCGCTCGGCGCGACCCACCGCGGCCGCCCCTGCGGGGGGCTCGGCCTCCTCGGCTGCTTCTCCTTCCATCCGCGCAAGATCGTCACCACCGGCGAGGGCGGCGCGGTGACGACGAACGACGCCGCGCTTGCGGAGCACGTGCGCAGGCTCCGCCACCACGGCTGGTCGCCGTCCGACCGCTACGAGGACATGCCGGAGGGCGCATACAACTACCGGCTGAGCGACGTCCTCTGCGCGCTCGGGATCCCGCAGCTGCGCAGGCTCGCGGAGCTGCTCGCCGCGCGCGAGCGCGTCGCGGCCGGCTACGCCGAACGGCTCTCCGGCCTCGACGTCGTCCTGCCCGAGGCGGACGCCGGCGACCGGCACGGCTGGCAGGCATACGTGATCCAGGTCGACGGGCGCGACGAGGCGATGGAGTCCCTCCGGGCGCAGGGGATCCAGTGCCAGATCGGCACGTACGCGCTGCACCGGCTCGGCGCCTACCGCGACCAGGGCCCGTTCCCGGGCGCCGACGCGGTCTACGAGCGCGCGCTCGCGCTGCCCCTGCACACGCGGCTCGGCGAGGACGAGCTCGACCGCGTCGCGGCGGCGCTTGACAAGTTTGTGAGCCATCACTAACATAGGCGGCATGAAGGTGGCAACGACGAGACAGAGTGCAGCCCAGCGCAAGGGCGACGTGCTCGACGCGGCGATGATCGAGTTCGCGGAGCACGGCTACGAGGGGACGTCGACGGAGGACATCGCCCGCCGGGCCGGCATCTCCCAGCCCTACCTCTTCCGCCTGTTCGGGACGAAGAAGGAGCTGTTCAAGGCGAACGCGGCGCGCTGCCTGCGCGAGACGCTCGAGATGTTCCAGCGGGCGGCCGAGGGCACGCGCGGCGAGGAGGCGCTCAACGCCATGGGCCAGGCCTACGTCGACGAGCTCCTGACCGGCGATCGCGTGCGCCTGCGGGCGCAGATGCAGGTCTATGCAGCCTGCGACGACCCCGAGATCTGCCAGGTCGTGCGGGACGGGTTCGGCGATCTCGTCGCGTACGCGCAGCGGGTCTCCGGCCTGCCGCCGGAGCAGATCGCCCGCTTCTTCTCGACGGGGATGCTCATGAACGTGCTCGCGTCGATGCAGGTGATGGAACATCCGGAGCCCTGGGCGCAGATGCTGCTCGAGGGCTGCGGCAAGGACGTCTAGGAACCCCCTTTTTTCCGCTTGGAGGAAGTGATAACTCACACACAAAAGCGCTCGATGATCTGGACGCTCGCGATCACCTCGGTGGCGCTGTTCATGGTCAGCCTCGACAACCTCGTCGTCACGACGGCGATCCCGGTGATCCGCCACAGCCTGCACGCCTCCATCTCGCAGCTCGAGTGGACGGTCAACGCGTACACCCTCACCTTTGCGGTGCTGCTGCTCACGGGCGCCGCGCTCGGCGACCGCTTCGGCCGCCGCCGGCTGTTCGTGCTCGGACTGCTGCTGTTCACGGGCGCGTCGGCAGCAGCTGCGCTCGCCACGACGCCGAACGCGCTCGACCTCGCGCGCGCCGTGCAGGGCGTCGGCGGGGCGATCATCACGCCGCTCACGCTCACGCTCCTCTCGGCCGCCGTGCCCAAGGAGCGGCGCGGACTCGCGCTCGGCATCTGGGGCGGAGTCGGCGGTCTCGCGATCGCCCTTGGCCCGCTCGTCGGCGGCGCGATCGTCGACGGCATCTCCTGGCACTGGATCTTCTGGCTCAACGTCCCGATCGGGCTCGTGCTCGCACCGTTCGCCTATGCGCGGCTCGACGAGTCGCGCGGCCCCGACGGCGGCCTCGACCTTCCCGGGCTCGGGCTCGTGAGCACCGGGCTGCTCGGCATCGTCTGGGGCCTCGTGCGCGGGAATGCGCATGGGTGGACGAGCGTCGGCATCGTCGGGCCGATCGTCGCCGGCGCGCTGCTCGTCGCCGCCTTCGTTGCGTGGGAGCTGCGCACCGCCTCGCCGATGCTGCCGATGGGCTTCTTCCGCAACCGCACGTTCACGCTGACGAACGTCGCATCGCTGCTGATGTTCTTCGGGATGTTCGGCTCGATCTTCCTGCTCGCGCAGTTCTTCCAGACCGTGCAGCACCTCTCGCCCTTCGCGTCGGGCCTGCGCATCCTCCCGTGGACGGCGATGCCGATCTTCATCGCGCCGGTCGCCGGGGCGGTCTCCGACCGGATCGGTGGCCAGCGGCTGATGGCCGCCGGCCTCGCGCTCCAGGCGACGGGCCTGATCTGGATCGCGGCAATCACGACGCCGACGACGCCGTACAGCGACATCGTCGCGCCGTTCGCGCTCTCCGGGCTCGGCATGTCGCTCTTCTTCGCGCCGGTCGCGAACGTCGTGCTCAGCTCGGTGCGGCCCGAGCACGAGGGCCAGGCGTCCGGCGCGGCCAACGCGATCCGCGAGCTCGGCGGCGTGTTCGGCGTCGCGGTGCTCGCCTCGGTCTTCGCCCACGAGGGCGGCTACCGCTCGGCGGCGACGTTCACGAACGGCATGACGACCGCGGTGTACATCGGCGGCGCGATCGTCGCGCTCGGGGCCGTTGCGGCGGCGTTGATCCGCCACCGTCCCGCGGGCGCCGTGGCGGTACAGCGGGCGCCGCAGGCGCTGGTCGGGGACGCGGCTTAGCTTCGAGCCGCGAACAGCACGGTCTTGCGGTTCCCGCTCAGCAGCTTCGCGGTGAACAGCCGATCGTCCGCCTTGCGGAACAGCTCGACCGCGGTCGTGCCGTCCTCCGGGTAGGCGGTCGTGCCGAAGCTCAGGTGCAGGTCCTCGGCCGCGATCGCCCGGGAGATCCGCGCGCACACGAGCGCCGTCTGCTCCGGCGTCAGGCAGGTGAGGATGGCGAACTCGTCGCCGCCGATTCGCGCCACGTCGTCGCACATGCTCGTGTTCTCGCGCAGCGCGTCGGCGACGAGGCGCAGCGCGGCGTTTCCGGCCTCGTGGCCATGGGTGTCGTTGATGCGCTTGAGGTCGTCCATGTCGGCGAGGACGACGGTGAAGGGCTGTTCCGCCGCGCAGCGCGTCGCCAGGTCCTCGTCGAAGATCCGGGCGTTGCCGAGACCCGTGAGGAAGTCGTGCGTCGCGTGATCCCGCAGGCGTGACACGAGTGTCCGGTTGCTGCTCGCGTACCACCCGACGATCGCGCCGACGATCGTGAACGTGAGCAGGCGGATCGCCGTCGACTCCGTGAGGACGTGGGTCGCAGAGGCGCCCGGCCCGACCACGACCGCGAGGGCGTAGAGGCCTGCGGCGAGCGCACCGCCCAGCGCGCCGCGCTTCGCGTCGGTCACGAGCCCGACGAGGCAGACCGGAATGTAGAAGAAGTGGCCGAGTCCCAGGCCGCTTTGCTCAAAGGTGACGAACGCAGCGAACCCGGCCACGTATCCGGCCGCGGCCACGCCGAGGACGACCTTCCGGTTCTGGATCAACGCCGCAGACATGCCGATGCACCCTACGTGGGCGCCGCGTGGCCGCGTCCCCCGTTCGGGTCATCGCAGGACGACGTTTACGCGCGTGCGCCGACGGTCTTGCGGTTCCGGGCGAGGAGCTTGGCGGCGAAGAGGCGGTCGTCGGCCTTCCGGAACAGCTCGACCGCGCCCCTGCCGTCCGTCGGGTACGAGGTGGTGCTGAAGCTCAGCTGGAGGTTCTCGGCCGCCAGCGACCGGCCGACCCGCGCCCGCATCAGCCCGAGCTGCTCGAGCGGGAGGTCGGTGAGGATGGCGAACTCGTCGCCGCCGATGCGGGCGACGGCATCGACGGGCGCCGTCTGCTCGCGCAGCACCTCGGCGACGAGGCGGAGGGCGACGTTGCCGGCCTCGTGCCCGTGCGCATCGTTCACGCGCTTGAGGTCGTCCACGTCGGCGAGCAACAGCGTGAACGGTGCCCCGGCCGCACAGCGCCGTGCGAGCTCGTCGTCGAAGGCCCGCGCGTTGCCGAGGTGGGTGAGGAAGTCCTGGGTCGCGTGCTCGCGCAGGCGGCCCACGAGCGTCCGGTTGCTGCTCGCGTACCAGCCGACGAGCGCGCCGAGCAGACAGAACGTGACGAGCCGGATGCCCGTCCACTCCGGCATCGCGTGCCAGTCCGCGACCTTGGGCGAGACCACGACGCCGACGGCGTACAACCCGGTGGCGACCACGCCCGCGAGCGCGCCCCAGGCCGCGTCGCTGACGAGCGCGACGAGGCAGATCGGCACGTAGAAGAAATGGGCGATGCCGAGGCCGCTGTGCTCGAACGCGATGAACGCCGCGAGCACGGTCGCATAGGAGATCGCGGCGAGCGCGAGGATGAGCCTCCGGTTGGTGGCCAGTGCCGCAGACACAGTGCATCGCACCGTGGTGGGTCCTCGCCGCGGCCGCGTCCCCCGGCCGAGGGATTCGCCGGTGTGCGGCTCCCCGGCCGCGCCGACGGGCGCCTCCGCGAGAATGCCCCCGTGGCACACGACGGGTCGGCGCGACTGCTCGTCCTCGGCGCCGGACCGGCGCAGCTCGGCGTCCTCGCGGCCGCCCGGCGGCGCGGCCTGACCGTCGTGGCGGCCGACCGCGATCCGTCCGCGCCGGGGTTCCGCTACGCCGACCGGCGGGCGATCGTCTCGATCGAGGACGAGCCCGCGGTCGAGCGGCTCGCCCGGGCCGAGGGCGTGGACGGGGTCGTCGCGCCCGGCACCGACCACGCGGTCGGAATCGCCGCCCGCATTGCCGCACGCCTCGCGCTGCCGCATCCGCTCGACGTCGAGACGGCGACGCTCGCCGTCTCGAAGCGGCGCCAGCGCGAGCGGCTGGCCGAGGCCGGCATCGCGCAGCCGCGCTCGATCGTCTGCCGCACGCCGGCCGAAGCGACGGAGGCGGCCGCGGAGCTCGGCTACCCGGTCGTCGTCGAGGTGCCGGACCGCACCGGCGATCGCGCCGTCGGGCTCGCCCCCGACGCGGCCACGGTCGCCGCGGTGGCCGCGTTCGCGCTCGCGGAGGCCGACGGCGACTACTGCCTCGTCGAGGAGCTCGTCGGCGGACGGATGCTCACGGTGAACGCGTTCTCGCTCGACGGGCGCTTCGTGCCGCTGACGGTGGCCGACCGCGAGCAGGCGCCGCCACCCGCCTTCGGCGTTCCGCTCGCCCATCTCTGGCCGGCGGACATCGCGCCGGCCGACGTCGGCGTCGCCGTCGAGATCGCGCGCGCGGCCGCCGAGGCGCTCGGCGTCGACCGCGGGCCGACCACGACCCAGGTGCTGCTCGGCGAGCGCGGGCCGCTCGTCGCGAAGCTGTCGGCGCGCGTCGGCGGCGGCCACGAGGGCGAGCTGTGCCGCGTCGCGCTCGGCGTCGACGCGAACGCGCTCACCGTCGCGACCGCGCTCGGGGAGGAGATCCACGCCCACGAGCTGGCCCCTGTCGTGCGGGTCGGCGGCGCGTGCGTCCGCTTCCTCGTCGCGGCGCCCGGCACGCTCCAGGACGTGCGCGGGGTCGAGGAGGCGTTCGCGGTCGGCGGCGTGCGCGGCATCCGCGTCTACCGCAAGCCCGGGCATGTCTTCCGGGAGTTGCGCCGCGCCTCCGACCGCGCGGGTGCGATCCTCGCCACGGGCGCGACGCGCGACGGCGCGCTCGCGGCCGCCGACGAGGCAGCCGCCCGCATGCGCTTCGTCACCGTGCCGGTGGAGGCCGTGGCGTGACCCGCGGCAGGGCGCTGCGCGTCGCAGCCACGCTCGCGCTCACGGGGCTCTGCCTCGCCTACATCGTCTGGAAGATCGACCTCGGCAAGACCGGCCACGAGCTCGCGCACGCCCGGCTCGTCTGGCTGCTCGCGTCGCTCGCGATCATGGTCGGCTCCGTCTGGCCGCTCGCCTGGCGCTGGCAGCGCCTGCTCGCCGCGCGCGGCGTGCACGACTCGCTTCCGCGCCTCATCCGCACGTACTTCGTCGGCTATGCCGCGGGGCAGGTGCTGCCGACGTCGCTCGGCGGCGACGCGTCGCGGATCTACGAGACCATGCGCCGGCACGAAGGCGGCGGCGGCGCGGCCGCAGGCACCGTGCTGCTCGAGCGGGCGCTCGGCGGCACCGCCACGCTCCTGCTCGCGGCCGTCGGGTTCGCGCTCGCGCTCGGCCACTACCACGTCGGCGGCTATCTGTGGGTCGAGCTCGCCTTCGTCGTCGGTGCCCTGCTCGCCGGTGTGCTGCTCTTCTCGACCCGGATGCACGGGCCGCTGCGCCGGACGCGCCCGGTGCTGCGCGCGCTGCGGATCGACCGTCCGCTGCGGGAGGTGTATCTCGCGCTGCACGCGTTCCGCGGCGACGTGGGACTGCTCGCGAGCATGTTCGCGCTCACGCTTGTCGTGCAGGCGGTGCGCGTGCTGGCGATCTGGTGCGCGGGGAAGTCCGTCGGCGTCGACCTCTCGCCGCGGCCGTACTACGTGATGGGACCGCTGCTCTTTCTCGTCATGCTCGTGCCGTTCACCGTGAACGGGCTCGCAGTGCGCGAGTCGTTCTTCGTGTCGTTCCTCGGCACGCTCGGGATCGCCGCCGACCCGGCCTTCGCCACGGGCTTTCTCTTCTTCGTCGTCACGATCGTGCTTGCACTGCCCGGGGCGGGAATCGTCGCATGGGAGAACCTCCGCGCGCGATGAGCGACGCCGCGGTCGTCGTCGTCACCTACAACGCGATGCCCTGGCTCGAGCGGTGCCTCGCCAGCGTGCGCGGCCACGAGACGGTCGTCGTGGATCACGGCTCGAGCGACGGCAGCGTTGCGCTCGTGCGCGAGCGCTTCGACGGCGTGCGCGTCGTCGAGGAGGAGAACCGCGGCCTCGCCTTCGGGTGGAACACCGGCATCGCGCAGACGTCCGGGCGGTACGTCCTGCTGCTGAACGCGGACGCGTGGCTGCACGAGGGCGCGCTCGACGCGCTCGTCGCGTTCGCCGACGCGCAGCCGCAGGCGGCCGTCGTCGGCCCGCGCCTGCGCAACACCGACGGGACGCTCCAGCGCTCCGTGCGTGGCTTCCCGACGCTCTGGCGGCTCGCCACCGAGTATCTGTTCCTGCGCAAGCTCGCGCCGCGCTCCCGCCTGCTCAACGCGTTCTACGCGGGCGGCTTCGCGCACGACGAGGTGCGTGAGGCGGACTTCCTGATGGGCGCCGTGCTGCTCGTGCGGCGCGAGGCAATCGAGCAGGTCGGGCCGGCCGACGACGCGTTCTTCCTCTTCAGCGAGGAGACGGACTGGTGCTATCGCTTCGAGCAGGCCGGGTGGAAGGTGCTCTTCTTCCCGGGCGCCGAGGCGACGCATGTCGCCGCCGCGTCGCACAAGGGGCTGCTGTTCCTGGAGCAGGTCAAGGGACACCTCCGCTTTCTCCGCAAGCACCGCGGCGACGCGTACGCGGAGCGCGCGCGCAGGCTGCTGCTCGTCGCGCTGCGCATCCGCGGCGCGGCGTTCCGCGGCGACCGGGGCCGGATGTACCGGCAGGCGGCGTCCTGGCTTGCGTCGGGGCGGGTTCCGGAGCTGCTCGCGTGAAGCCGCGCTTCCCGCCGCTTCTGCTCGCCGTGCCGCTGCTCGCGCTCACGTGGCTGCTCCCGGACTCGGGCGTCGGGCTCTGGCTCCGCCTCGCCGCCGCGTCGCTCGTCCTGCTCCTGCCCGGCCGGCTCGTCGCGCGTGCGCTCGGACGGCGCGGGCCCGCGGCTGCGTTCGCGTGGTCGATCGCGCTCGTCGCGGGAGCGCTCGCGTTCACATTCGCGCTTCGCGGGTCGCTCGACCTCACGCTCGCGCTCGTGCTGGCGGCCGGCGCCGTGGCGCTCCCGTTCTCGTGGCGCGCGGCGGGGCCTGCGCATCCCGAGGTGCTGCGCGGCGGCTGGATGGTGGCGCTCGCCGGCATCGGGCTCGGGGCGGCGCTCTGGGGGATCGAGGGGATCGTCAAGGGCGACGCGGTCTTCCATCTCGGGCGGATGCGCAAGCTCGACGACTTCGGCTCGCTGTCGCTGCGCGCGGTGGACGAGTTCAAGGACGGCGGCCTCCACCCGGGGTACGCGTTCCCGCTCTGGCATGCCTGGCTCGCACTCGTCGCGAAGCTCGCGCGTGTGGACCCGACGCTCGTGGTGCTGCACGAGCCGAGCATCCTCGCTCCGCTCGCGCTCGTGCTCGCCTACGAAATGGGACGCGTGATCTTCCGCTCGTCCTGGCTCGGACTGGCGACGATGCTCGTGCAGGTGTCCCTGATCGCGCTCGCTCCCGGCGGCGGCGGCGCGTACACGTCACTCGAGCTTCCCGGCACGGTCGCTCGGCAGCTGCTCGTGCCTGCCACGGTCACGCTCTTCTTCCGCTTCGTGCGCGACGGCGAATGGCAGGTTGCGCTGACACTCGCCGTGGTCGGCATGGACATCGCGTTCGTGCACCCGACGTACGCGCTCTTCATCCTGATGCCGCTGTTCGGGTTCGGGCTCGCGCGGCTGTTCGCGGCCCGTGCCGACGGCCGCCGCAGCGCGGCCGGACTGCTCGCCTTCGGCGTGCCGATCCTGCTCGTGTTCGCGTGGCTCGCGCCGATCGTCGCCGAGACACGGTCGCACAACCCGTCGACCTCCGAGCTCATCCGCGGCCTGAACCAGTACGGGACCGACCTGATCGTCCAGTCGCATCACAGCTATCACCTGGCGGCGGGCGTCGTCGCGCGGACGGGGACGATCGCCGTGGCGGCGCTCGTGCTCGTGCCGCTCGCGGCGCTCGCCGGCCGCCGCCGCTGGAGCGCGTTCGTGCTCGGCGGCACGGCGATGGTGCTCGTCCCGGAGATGTGGTGGGTCGTCTTCCCGCACTTCTCGGATCTCGTCTCGCTCTCGCAGTCCCGTCGCGCGGCCGGGTTCGTGCCCTTCGCGGTCGCGCTCGTCGGAGGCGCCGCGGTGCTGTCGCGCGTGCTGCGGCTGCTGCTCCTGCCCGTGGCGCTCGCCGCGGGGATCATGCTCCAGCACTGGTTCCCCGGCGACTTCGGCCTGCACCTCCAGCGCGGCGGCCCGGAGATCGTCACCTGGTTCGCGCTCTGGGGTGCGCTTGCGGGGCTCGCAGTCGCCGCGGTGCTCGTGCACCTGCGCCGGGCGAAGTTCGAGCGGCCCGGCCCCGTCGCCGCGCTCGCGACGCTGCTCCTGCTCCTGCCCGTTGCCGTGCACGGCTTCAGCCAGTGGAACACGGGGGTGGCGGCGACCGATCCGTACGCGCTCACCCCGGGGCTCGTGCATTTTCTGCGCCACGACGTGCCGAAGCGGTCGATCGTCTTCTCCGACCTCCAGACGAGCTACCGGATCTCGGCGTACGCGCCGGTGTACGTTGCGGCCGGCCCGCCCACGCACGTCGCGGACACGAAGGCGAACAATCCATACGCCCGTGCGGCGAGCGTGAGGGAGTTCCTGAGGACGGCCGATCTCGCCCTCCCGCGCCGCTACCACGCCGGCTGGCTCGTGCTCCGGGTGCAGCCTCCGACGCGGGGGCCTGTGCGTGCGGTCGAGGCGAAGGGCCTCCGGCCGGTCTACCGCGACGGCGAGTTCGTCGTGTTCCGGCTTTGATCGTCGGCGATCACGAACGTGGTCGAGCCGGTGCCTGTGTTGCCGCGCGTGTCCTCGGCCGCAACCTGGAGCTCGTAGATCCCGTCCGGCAACGCCCGCGCGTCGAGGTCGTGGGCGAGCCAGAAGACGTAGTGGCCGGGCAGGTCAGGGCCGTTCTGGGTCGTCCCCGGCGCATAGACGGAGTCGTAGTCGCGTGGCGGCAGCAGGGTGCTGGAGTCGACGACGGTGCGCCACGGCAGCACCTCCTCGCCGTCCTGGACGAGGCGCCAGCGAATGAGCGCCGGCGTCCAGCGCGCGTCCTGCCACGGCGGGGGCGGCGCGATCGGCGGGATGTCGTACGCGTCGACGGTCGCGGTCAGGCGACCGTTCGTGTCGTCGACGTCGATCGGTCCGACGACCGGAGTCGTCGTGTCCGTATACGGCTCGAGGCCACCGGGCCGGAGCGGGTTGACGTAGTTCGTCCCGTCGAACTCGGCGAGGTGGACATGCTCCCACGGCGCGCGCACGAAGCCGAGCAGGTCGCCGGCCTCTACCGAGCTGTGCTCCACGACGGCGGCGTCGATGTGCCAGTAGGCGAACTCGCGCCCGTCCGGCTGCTTCACGTCGACTGCGTCCGGGTAGATGTAGATCGTCCCGCCGGCGACCGCGTAGACCGGCGTCCCGTCGGGAGCCGAGATGTCGACCCCGAAGTGGAACGAATGCTCGAGCAGGCCGCCGGGGCCGACTCCCGAGCGCGGATCGTCGAAGGCGCCGCGGATCGCGTGCTGCTGGTCGAACGGCTGGATCGGCCAGCCGTAGGCGTGCGCGAGGGCCGGCGCGATGAGCGCTGCGACGCCTGCCGCACAAAACGTCACAACTCTGACCACGACCCGGACGACACCGTAGCATCGTCGCGGTGAAACTTCTGCTGGTGACCCTCTACTTCCCGCCCTCCGGAGGCGGCGGCGTGCAGCGGTCGCTGAAGTTCGCGAGCCACCTGCCGCCGCTCGGGATCGAGACGCACGTGCTCGCGCCCGACGACTCGAAATGGGTGCACTCGGACGCCGAGATGCCGCTGCCGACGCAGGCGTGGGTGCACCGCGCGCGCTACGTCGGGCCGCGCGGGCGCCGGATCGCCGACGAGCTGCACGGGCGCTCGGGAATGGATCTCGCGCTCCTGCGCGTTTCGACCTTCGGGCGCCGGCTGCTGATCCCCGACGAGAACGTGACGTGGAACGCGACCGCGATCCCGAAGGCGATCTCGATCGCGCGCAGCGAGGGCATCGACGTCGTGATGACGACGTCGCCGCCGGGGTCGGTGCACCTCGTCGGGGCGGCGGTGAAGCGCGCGACCGGAGCGCTGTGGGTCGCCGACCTGCGGGACTCGCTGCTCTCCCATCCGCACCGGGCGGCAGAGAAGCTCTCCGTGCGGGCGAAGGAGCAGGTCACACGGCAGGTCGCGCTGCTCGTGGCCCGGAAGGCGGACGCGATCGTCGCGGCATCGGAGGCGATCGCGGACGAGGCGCGCGGGCTGTCGCCGCGCGGCCGCGTCGTCACGATCCCGAACGGCTGCGACTTCGACGACTTTGCCGGGCTCGAGTACACCCCCGGCGACCGCTTCCGCCTCACGCACACCGGCTCGTTCTTCGGCAAGCGCGATCCGAAGCCGTTCCTCCAGGCGCTCGCCGACTCGGGTCTCGAGGACGTCCTCGTCCGCTTCGTCGGAGATTTCCGGCCGGCCGACCGCGAGTTCCTCGAGAGCCTCTCGCTCGGCGACCGCGTCGAGCTGATCGACTACGTTCCGCGCCGCCGTTCGCTCGCGCTCCAGCGCGACTCGGACGCGCTGCTGCTGCTGATCCCGGAGGCGGGCGGGCGCGGGCGCGGCGTCCTTTCCGGGAAGGTGTTCGAGTACATCGCGGCGGAGCGGCCGATCCTCGCCGCCGTGCCGCCGGACGGGGCTGCGGCGCAGCTGCTCCGCGACACCGGCGCCGGAATCGTCGCCGCGCCCGACGATGTCGGCGCGCTGCGCGACGCGCTCGTCGAGCTGCACGGCCGCTGGCGGGCGGGAACGCTCGAGGGGACGCCGCTCTCGCCCGAGTGGCGGG
>Ga0208849_1000497_pt1 | contig 36664 bp, 34 predicted proteins | sample NGESurdeep072012_10_FD_184470 | JGI IMG/M metagenome (GOLD analysis project Ga0208849, IMG submission 184470) | Arctic peat soil microbial communities from Barrow, Alaska - NGEE Surface sample 53-3 deep-072012 (SPAdes) | ecosystem: Environmental > Terrestrial > Soil > Wetlands > Peat ... | reverse complement strand
CGCCGCCCATGGCCCGGCCTAACGACCAGGCTTGAGCAACCGGTCCCGCGCGGCGTTGAGCTGCGCGGCCAGCCCGTTCGATCCCCCGCGATCGGGGTGCGCCAACTGGATTAGCCGGCGATAGGCGGCCTCCACGTCAGCGTTGGCGGCCGTCGAAGTCACCCCAAGGATCTCGCGGGCCTGGAAGAGGCTCATCGGCTCGCTGGTTCGCTTCACGGGACCCTGACGCCCGCGCCGCGCCGCATGGGCGCAATAGGCCGACAGGCCGACTAGAACAGCCACCCCGAGCCATTGTCCTCGCAGGCCGGCGACGACCGCTCCGGCGGCGGCCATCGCCGCGAAAAGCGCGCAGGCGATACGCAGCTGGGCCCCCCGCTGGACGGCCGAACGTCCCGCCCAAATCAGGACCGCCAGAAGTCCCGCGCCGAGAGCGACGAAAACCATCAGCGGGCGCTATTCGGCCGCCACAGCGGGATCAATTACGCTGGCTAGGCCCAACTCGGCCAAAAGCACCCGCAACTCCTGCCGTGCTGAAATGTGCGCCAGGGATACCTGCACGGGCCGCACCTGCGGCGAAAGGTCCACCACTGTCAGGCCGAAGGGAAACAGTTCGCGATAAATCACCCGCTCGCGAAGTCCGGCGATGGCGCGGAAACCCACGCGCCGCGAAAGCGCGCCCAGACGCTCGTCGACGCGGCGTCGGTTGCGCGCCTCCATCGGCGCCAGGCGATTGCGCAGCACCACCCAATCGATGGAACGCCGGCGCTTCGCCGCCCTGATTTTTCGCGCCTCCCAGACGGCCTCGGCGTAGACACTTGGCCGAATGAGACCGAGGGTCACCGGGTCGATGACGCCGAGCATGTCGAAGTCGACGAAGCTGTCGTTCATCGGCGTTACGATGAGGTCAGCAACCTGATGGGCGGCCCGCGAGAGTTCGGTGTCCGCCCCCGGCGTGTCGATGATCACGAAATCGGCCGCCTGGCGCAGCGCCGCCTCGAGGCTCGCGACGTCGCCGGTCGGGAAGATGGGATTGGGCTGGCGAAGTGTCGCCCCCGCCGCCTGCGACCACGCGGCGCGGTTTGCGAAGAAATGACCGGTAGACTGCTGGCGGACGTCGAGGTCGACGACGGTGACGACGGACCCTTCCGCCAGCAGCGCGGTCGCCAGGTGCACCGCTACCGTAGTTTTGCCTGCCCCACCCTTTTCATTGCCAATGACGATGACCCGCCTGCCGGACGCGCCGGTCATCTGGGTCGGAAGCGCCGGTTGGCGGGAAAGCCTTTGGGAGCCGCGCGCCCCGATCCGGCGCGCTTACCAACCCATTGGCGCCAGTCAGGCCAGGATCGGACACGACCAGCGCCGTCTATCCACGCCGCGCCATCGTCGGCGGCGAAGACCATCGCGTCCTGCAGACCACCCTGGCGATAGCTTTGCAGCTTGATGCCTTTTCCCCTGGCCAATCTTGGCAGGTCGGACACGGGAAATATCAGAATCTTGCCGTTTTCACCGACTACGGCCAGCTGATCGCCGGTCACCTCCAGACAGACCGCCGCGATGCCGCTACCCAAGTTGAGCACCTGCTTGCCTGCCCTGCGCAGTGCAACTGCATCATCCTCGACCATCACGAAGCCATAGCCGGCCCGCGAGGCGACCAGTCGTTGGCCACCTGTGCTGTGAGCGAAGACCGCCAGAATGCCGACCTCATCTTCGAGATCGATCAACAGACGCAGAGGCTCGCCGTGTCCTCGAGCCGATGGCAGCTTGTCGCAGGCAAGCGTGAAAAAGCGGCCATCCGAAGCGAACAGCATCAGCCTGTCGGTCGTTTCAGCGGCGACGGCGAAGGCAAGGCCGTCGCCCTCCTTGAAGCCCAGCGACGCCGGATCGTCCAGCCTGCCTCGCGCGGCGCGTATCCATCCTCGCTGCGACAGGACAACCGTGATCGGCTCACGGGCGACAAGCGATTGCAGAGTAGCGGCCGCATCGATCGTCGGCGCATCTTCGAAGGTTGATCTTCGCTTTCCCAGGGCCGTGGCCGGCCCCAGCACCTTGCGCACGTCGCGAAGCCCTACCGCGACGAGCTTCCATTGCTGTGTGTCCGAGGCGAGCACGCCAAGGATCCCGTCGCGTTCCTCGCTGAGCGCGACATGCTCGCGGCGCAGTTCCATTTCTTCCAGCTTTGCCAGTTGCCGCAGGCGGGTGTTGAGGATCGCTTCGGCCTGGACGTCGCTCAGTTTGAAGCTGGCCATCAATCGAGCCTTTGGCTCCTCTTCGAAACGAACGATTCTGATCACCTCGTCCAGGTTGAGGAAAACGACCAGCATTCCGTCCAGGATGTGGAGCCGCTGCTCGATCTTCGACAATCGAAACCGCGCCCGCCTGACCAGCACCGTTCGGCGATGATCGAGAAAGGCGCGCAATGCCGCCATCAGCCCCATGACCACGGGAGCGCCCCCGGCGTCCAAAACGGTCATGTTGACGGGGAAACGCGTCTCGAGGTCAGAGAGCTTGAACAGACTTTCCATGAGCATCGCCGCCTCGATGCTCCGCGCTCGCGGCTCCAGGACCAGACGCACGTCCTCGGCCGATTCGTCGCGGACATCGCCAAGCAGAGGCGCCCGCTTGGTTTCGATCAGGCCGGCGAGCTGTTCGACCAGATCGGCTTTACGCACCTGATAGGGAATCTCGGTCACGATCACCTGCCAGCCGCCGCGCCCTGTATCTTCGACGCTCCAGCGCGCCCGGGTGCGCACCCCGCCGCGTCCGGTTTCGTAAGTTTCCCGCAACGACTCGGGGGTCTCGACGATCACGCCGCCGGTCGGGAAGTCCGGACCCCTGACGTGGGCCATCAACTCCGCGGTGGTCGTCGTTGGCCGCTCCACCATCATCAGGCAGGCGTCGATCAGCTCCGCGGCGTTGTGGGGCGGAATCGATGTCGCCATGCCAACGGCGATCCCCGACGAGCCGTTCGCCAACAGATTGGGAAAGCCGGCCGGAAGGACGACGGGCTCCAGCTCCTCGCCGTCATAGGTGGCGCGAAAGTCGACAGCATCTTCATCGATGCCCTCGAGCAGCAGCTGGGCGGCGTCGGTTAGCCGGCATTCGGTGTAACGCATCGCCGCGGCGTTATCGCCGTCGATGTTGCCGAAATTACCCTGTCCGTCGATCAGCCGATAACGCTGGGCGAAGTCCTGAGCCAGCCTCACCAGGGCGTCGTAAACGGCGACATCGCCGTGAGGATGGTATTTGCCGATGACATCGCCCACCACCCTCGCCGATTTCTTGGCCGTGGTTTGCGGATCGAGCTTCAGGAGCCGCATGGCGTAAAGCAGGCGACGATGGACGGGTTTCAATCCGTCCCTCACATCGGGCAATGCCCGCATGGTGATGGTCGAAAGGGCATAGGCCAGGAAGCGCCGCGAAAGCGCGTCTTCCAGAGGCTCGTCCAGAATTCGGCCGCCATCGTCGGCAGGCGGCGCGGCGCGCACATTCATCGCGCCGTTGAATCCGACTCCCGCCTACTTGTCCAGGGATTGGCGAAGAGCAGCCCCAGCCTAGGCTGGGTCACCCGATCTGGCAGCCTCGAGCACCTTGTCGGCGCGGCCCCACTGCACCCTGGCCCAAACCCGTTCATGGAAATAGAACAGGATCACCTTGGTTACCGTTTCGATCGAGGAAATCGATATGGCGATCGATGCGGCATGGCGCAGCGTATGGTGAAACAGCAGCGCAACCACCAGCCCAACGATGAACGTGTCGGTGCTGCCGACCGCTCGCCAGGTTATCGCCTTGACCAGGGAGCGTGAACGGGCGGTCGGCGCGTGTACGAACATTGGTTGGCCCCTCGGCGGATCGTCGCGCGAGCAGTCTTGTCATCGGCCCCGCCAAAGCGCCAGACAGGTCACGCTTACTTTTTCCAGCCTGACCGTGAGTTATGCTTATAGCCAGCCACCGCCGGGGGCTGAGCGTCAAAGCCGATCAGCGGCGCGGAGGCGATCGATCAGCCACACGCGCGCGGGCGGCAAAGCCCGATTGAGCGCTCCAAATACGAAAGCCTGAAGGAAATGACCGGTCAGTTCGAAGCCATCGCCGATGTCGCCCGGGGCCACGCGAGACTGTGCCGACAGCAGGAATGGCGGCAGGGCCAGAAGCCGATCCTTGTAACCTTCTCCCGCGCGCGAACTGACGGCGCGACCGGTGCGAGGGCTGACATAGGCCAGATCGTCGGCCTCTCCGGTCACTGCGCAACGAGACAGGTCCAGCGCAAAGCCCAGATCCTGCAGCAGACCGGCCTCGAAGCGCACGAAAACGGCCGGCCAGATGTCAAAGTCGTTCAAGACGCCGACGAGCGCTTCGAAAGCCAGAAACGCGCCGGGGTGCGGCTCGCGCTCCGGCAGGGCGCCCGCTGCGACGGCGGCGGCGGCCGCTAGCGCCGAAAGGGCGATGGGCTGGTCAAAGTGCGCCGAGGGGCCTTCCCCCACACCTTCGAGCGTCGCTCCCCCCAGCTGGTCTGAAATCCGGGCGCGGTAGGTGACAAGCACGCGCGCGCCCGGCTGCAGAAGGGGTTTCATCCGCCGCGATGCGCCCCCCGCCACGTGCGCCGCCCACTTGCCGCGCATTTCGGTGAGGACCTCGACAATGGCGCCGGTTTCGCCATAGGGCCGCGCCGAGAGAACGAATGCCCGTTCCTGGAACTCCATCTAGGCGGGGAGATCAGACATCGAAGTCCAGCCCCACGTCCTGGTAGAACCCTCGGTCCTCGGCCCAGGTCTGCTTGACCTTGACGTGCAGGAACAGATGAACCTTGCGGTCAAGAACCTCGGCCAGCTCCATGCGGGCCGCTTCGCCGATCCACTTGAGCGTCTGGCCGCCTTTACCCAGCACGATGCCGCGCTGTCCATCCCGCTCGACCAGAATGGTTTGCTCGATACCCGCCGACCCGTCATCACGTTCCTCGAACGCGGTCGTTTCGACGCTAGCCGCATAGGGCAGTTCTTCGTGCACGCGCAGATAGATTTTCTCGCGGGTAATTTCCGCGGCCAGCAATCGAACCGGAGTGTCGGCGCTCTGCTCCGCCGGGTAGAGCCAGGGCCCTTCCGGCATCTGACTGGCCAGATGGCGTTTCAGATCCTGAACCCCCGATCCTTTGGCGGCCGAGATCATGAATACCTCACCGTAGACCTGCGTTTGAGTGAGGGTCGCGGTCAGGGCCAACAGGCGATCGCGCCGAATGAGATCGATCTTGTTGAGCGCCAGGATCGCCTGTCCCGGCGTGGTCCTCAGCCCTTCGATTATTGAAGCCACATCGCGCGCCGCGGCGCGATCGGCGCCATTGGCGTTACCGTCAGCGACAGCCAGCTGGGCGCTGGCGTCGATCAGGTGGACGATCGCGTCGGCGCCCTGCGCATTAGCCCAGGCCGACCGGATCATGGCGCGGTCCAGTCGCCGGCGTGGGGTGAAGATGCCGGGCGTGTCGACCAGCACCATCTGGCAATCGCCCTCCAAGGCGACGCCACGGACCGGGAACCGCGTGGTCTGCACCTTGCGGGTGACGATTGTCACCTTGCTCCCGACCATCGCGTTCACCAGCGTGGATTTGCCGGCGTTCGGCGCCCCGATGACGGCGACAAATCCGGCCCTGGTCACGCGCCGAGACCCTCTTGCAGCAACAGGGCCAGGGCGGCGGCCCGCTCGGCGGTTTGCACAGATCCGCCGTTCGCCGTTGCGGCGCGCTGGTCCCCGACGGCCACCTGGACCGTGAAACGGGGCTTATGATCGGGGCCGGTGCGGGAGAGGACCCGATAGGCCGGCATCGGAAACCCTTGCGCCGCGGTCCACTCCTGCAGTTCGGACTTGGGGTTGGCGGCCGCCGGACTCACCGCTTCATCGAGAAAGGGGGACCACAAGCCAAGCACGATGGCGGCGGTCCTCTCCAAGCCGAGCTCGAGGTAAAGGACGGCGATCAACGCCTCACAGGCATCGCCCAGGATCCGGTCGTTGGCGCGGCCGCCGCGTGCGCTCTCGGCGCCTTGAAGTCGCAGCGCCGGACCAAGCTCCATCGCCCGGGCCGCGCGTGCGCAGGTTCGCCCACTGACCAGGACATGCAAGCGTTTGGAGAGTTCGCCCGACGTCGCCTTGTCGTCTCGCGCCATCAGGGCCTGGGCTATGATGAGCCCCAGCACGCGGTCGCCCAGGAATTCCAACCGGTCATTGTCGGCGATTTTGCTCGCACCGCTTGTGGCGCTGGCGTGGGTCAAGGCGCGTTCGAACGCGGCGCGGTCATCGAAATGGTGGCCGATGCGCGCCTCCAAGGCGGCAATGGCGATCTCGCGCCTGTTCATGATTTCCCGCGGCGAGTTTGGCGGGCGCTCACCTTAGGATGCGCAAGAACCGGCTGGGACGAGCTTCACTGATCCATGTCCACGGCTTGAAGATCGAAGCTTTGTCGGTCCACGAGAGCATGATGATCCGCGCCCTGCCCACCAGGTTTTCCTCCGGCACGAAACCGACGCCGGTATCGTAGTTCAGGGCCGCATCGAGCCCGCTATTCCAGCCGCATCCGCCCAGTTTAGGGTCTTCCGGAGCCAGCCCCGGATCGAAGCGGCTGTCGGCTGAATTGTCGCGATTGTCTCCCAGCATGAAATAGCAGCGTGGGGGGACGACGTAGACGCCGGTGTTGTCGGCCGGTCCATCAGGACCATGCACCTGAATCCGATACTGCCTTCCCTCCGGATTGGTCTCTCTTTCCACGGTCGCCGGTTCCGGAATGCCTCGGTCATCGGTCGAGATCGTCTTCAGCGGTTGTTCGGGAACGGTGCGATCGTTGATGTAAAGCTGGCCACGACGGATCTGTATACGGTCTCCCGGCAATCCGATCAGGCGCTTGATGTAGTCGGTATTGCCGTCGTGGGGCAGCTTGAAGACCACGATGTCGCCGCGCGTTGGCGCGTGAAAGAAAACCCGGCCATTGAACAGCGGCGGACTGAATATGATCGAATGGCGGCTGTAGCCGTAGGACCATTTCGACACGATGATGTAGTCGCCCTGATACAGATTGGGCTGATCCGAGGCCGATGGGATCGTGTAAGGCTGAAACGCCAGGGTGCGAATAACCAGCGCGATCAGCAGGGCGTAAACCACCGTCTTGATGACCTCGACGGTCTCGGCCAACGGGCCGGGCTTGATGGCGGTATCGCCGTGGGCGGAGGTGGTGTTGGTCATGATCTCGGCTCACGGCGATGGATCGAATTCGTGCGTTGCTAGCGGCTCGGTATGTCGCGGGCAAGGCGGGGCTTCTCAAGTTTAAGGTCGGGCCTAGACCGCCTCGATGATCACGAACGCCAAGGCGTAGGGATGATCGTCGGTCAACGACAGGTGAATTGTCGCGCTCAATCCCGAGGGAATCATCGATGCCAGGCGCGCGGCAGCGCCCCCGGTCAGCGCCAGCGTCGGCTGGCCGGACCGCAGGTTGACGACCCCCATGTCCTTCCAGAACACCCCGCGTCGCATGCCGGTGCCCAAGGCCTTGGCGCAGGCCTCCTTGGCTGCGAAGCGTTTCGCAAAGCTGGCCGCCGCCCCCCGCTTGCGCTCCGAACGCGCGATTTCGACCTCGGTAAATACCCGCGCCCGGAAGCGGCCCCCGAACCGTGCCAGAGTTTTCTCGATTCGCCGGATGTCGATCAGATCCGAGCCGATGCCGACAATCAAGCCGCGACCCCATCGCGCGCCACGAGCCCGCGCGCGGAGTCCATCAACCCACGCATCCTGCGGATAGCCGGCTCCAGGCCGGTGAAGATGGCTTCGCCGATGAGGAAATGGCCAATGTTCAGTTCAGCCAGTTCTTCTATGGCGGAAATCGTCGAGACAGTCTCGTAGTCGATTCCGTGCCCTGCGTGGACTTCAAGGCCAAGGCCGGCGGCGAAACCAGCCGCGGCTCTCAGTCCGTCGAGTAGGTTCTCCGCCTCGGGGTCGCCTTCCCGCACGGCAAGGCAATAGGCCCCGGCATGCAGCTCGACCACCTGGGCGCCGATGCGCGCGGCGGCGGCGATCTGCACAGCCTTTGGCTCGACGAACAGGGAGACGCGAACCCCAGCGCCTTTCAACGCGCCGATCACGGGCGCCAGGCGGTTGTATTGGCCGGCGACATCCAGACCGCCTTCGGTGGTTACCTCCTCGCGCCCCTCGGGAACCAGGCAGGCCGCGTGCGGCCGGTGGGCCAGAGCGATCGATTCCATCTCTCGGGTCGCCGCCATTTCGAAATTCAGCGGCCGGCCGCGTTTGCGGGTCAGCGCCGCCAAAGCCTCAATGTCAGCATCCGATATGTGGCGCCTGTCTTCCCGCAGGTGAGCGGTTATACCGTCAGCGCCGGCGAGCATGGCAACCTCGGCGGCTCTGGCTGGATCTGGGTAGCTCTCTCCGCGCGCATTGCGGATCGTGGCCACGTGATCGATGTTGACGCCAAGGCGAAGCCTGTTCATCGGCGAAACGAGCCATTGGGTGGAAGCGCACGGCTCATCGCACCATGATACTTGGCGGCGATTCGTTCAGCCACTGGCTCTTTCCACGGTTTCCACGCTCGGACAGGCCCGCAACGCCGCCGCAATGTGCGTCAGGTGGCGCGCGTCCTTGACCTCGACATCGAAGTCGACATCGAAGAAATCTGTGTGCCGGTGGCGCATATTGACCCCGATGATATTGCCCCCGGCCTCCCCGATCACCGTGCAGGTCTGGCCCATCACGCCGGGCGCATCGCGGACTGTCGCGTGCAGGCGCGCCTGTGAGAGGGTGTTGCGTTCCGCCTCCGGGGTCCATTGGACGTCGCGCCAAAGGGCCTCCTGATCTTCGAAAGTGGCCAGCGTTCCGCAATCGATGGTGTGTACGGCTATCTGATTATCCCCCTCGACAATGCCGACGATTCGATCGCCCGGCACGGGATTGCAGCAACTGGCGAAATGCAGGGACGCATTGGGCGCCAGACCGCCGCCGCGGACATGAAACCGCGCGTTCCTGCCGTTCTCGATCTTTCGCCTGGCTGAAGCGGCGGCCTTCTCGGTCTCCTTCAGGCCTGGATAGACTATCTCCAGCACCTGGGTGGGCGTGATCCGTCCGCGGCCGACCGCATCGTGGAGTTCCGCTTCGCTGGCCGCCGCGAATCTCTCGAGCGCCGGACGCAGCGAAACGCCGGTCCGGGTCTTTCCCGCTCGCTCGAAGGTATGATCCAGAGACGCTCGGCCAAGCCGCGCAAACTCCTCCTTCTCGGCCAGGCGGATATGGCGACGGATGGCCGAGCGCGCGCGACCGGTCACCGTCAGGCTTGGCCAGTCCGCCGGCGGCGCGAAGGTGGGACCGCGCACCACCTCGACGACATCGCCATTCTGCAGGACCGTGCGCAAGGGGCGCAGTTCGCCATTGACCTTCACGCCCAGGCACGTGTCGCCGACATCGCTATGGACGGCATAGGCAAAATCGAGCGGCATCGCGCCGCGCGGAAGGCTGATCAGCTTGCCCTTGGGGGTAAACACAAACACCTGGTCGAGAAACATTTCCAGCTTGGCGTGCTCGAGCAGGTCTTCGGCGTCGCCCCCGTGCTCGAGCACCTGGACGAGTTGGCGCAGATTGGCCAGGGGATCGGCCCCGCCGGCTTCCGCGGCGGCTTCTGGGTCGAAAGCATAGGTGTGATTCTTGTAGCGCCAGTGAGCGGCGACGCCCTGTTCGGCGACCCGATCCATGACTTCGGTGCGGATTTGCATCTCGATCCGCATGCCCCGTGGGGCGATGACCGTCGTGTGGATCGAGCGATAATTGTTACGCTTGGGGGTCGAGATGAAATCCTTGAACCGTTCGGGCACGCTCGACCACGCGCGGTGAATGACGCCGAGGGCGCGATAGCAATCCTCCTCGGTGTCGACGATGACGCGGAAGGCGTAGATATCGGAAAGCTGGGAAAAGCCGATCGACTTGCGCTGAAGCTTACGCCAGATCGAAAACGGATTTTTTTCCCGACCGACGACGCGGCTGGGGATGCTCGCCGCCTCGAGTTTGGCGGCGATCTCCTGGCTGGCCAGCGAGACCGCCTGGCCCTGGCCGGCCCGCAACGCATCCAGACGGCGGACGATGGCGTCGCGCGCGACGGGATTTAAGTGGCTGAAGGCCAGTTCCTCTAGTTCCGAACAGATCCGATGACAGCCGATCGAGCGCGCCAACGGAGCGTAGATATCCAAGGTCTCGCGCGCGATGCGTTCGCGCTTGGCGGCGTTCTTGATGAACTGCAGCGTGCGCATGTTGTGCAGCCGGTCAGCGAGCTTGACCATCAGAACGCGGACGTCCTTAGCCACCGCGAGAATAAACTTTCGCAGATTCTCCGCCTGGCGCTTGTAGTCAGCGGTCGTTTCCAGTCGTGAAAGCTTGGTCACGCCCTCGACCAGTTCGCCGATCTCCTCGCCGAACAGGCGATCAATCTCCTCGCGGGTGACCGTGGTGTCCTCGATCACGTCGTGAAGCAGCGCGGTGACGATCGTAGCCGTGTCGAGCCGATAGTCCGTCAGAATGCCGGCGACCTCGATCGGGTGGGCGAAATAGGGATCGCCCGAAGCGCGTGTCTGCGATCCGTGGACGCGCAGGGCGTATACATAGGCGCGATTGAGCAGGGCTTCGTCCGCGCTGGGGTCATAGGCGCGAACCCGTTCAATCAACTCATATTGGCGAAGGAATTTCCGAGGCTCCGACTTGGTCTTGGCGGCGGGCGTAGCAGCGGCAGGGACGACCGGAGACGGCGCCGTCTTGGGAAGAACCGGATCTGCGCCGACTTGGCTCAGTATCGCTCCTCCTGGCCGCCGTCGCGATCGCTCTGAAGGGCGCGAACCAGTTCCTGCTCGCTCATCTGGGTATGCGACGGGTCGGAAATCAGAGCCAGGGTCTCCGCCTCTTCTTCGGCTTCCGAATGCTCATCGACACGTTGCAGGCTGCCGATCAGGGTTTCGCGCAGCACCGCCCCGTCAACCATCTCCTCGGCAATTTCGCGAAGCGCAACCACGGGGTTCTTGTCATTGTCGCGATCGACCAGCACCTCGCCGCCGGCCGCGATCGCCCGGGCCCGGTTGGCGGCCAGCAGCACCAGGTTGAAACGGTTGGGAACTCTCTGGATGCAATCTTCGACGGTGACGCGGGCCATGACTCTCTCGGGCGTAAGAACGGGGGTTCCCGCCAAAATAGAGCGCCGTGACCGATTGTGCAACGCCGCATCGCGCGGATAACCGCCAGCGCCAGCGTAAATCGGCATCGCTTGCCTCTGTAACTAAGATATGGCGAAGAAAAGTTGGATCAAGACTGCCAAACCATCGACCTTATATATAGTTTCCGCGCCCCACTCGCAGTGAAGGGCCGTCGATGAACCTTAAAAATTCTTATGCATCGCTGGAAAAAGAGGTCGATCGGCTCCTGGCTCTCAAGGTCGAGCCCGGCGGGCCAGGCGCGGCGGTGGCCATCGTCTCACAAGGTGAATTCGTCGTCCGCAAAGCCTACGGTCTTGCGGACCTTGAATGGGGGATCCCGCTCAGTGTCGACGCGGTGTTTCGCATTGCTTCCCTGACCAAGCAATTCACCGCGGTGGCCATAATGATGCTGGCCGAACGCGGCGCGCTGTCGATCGATGATCCAATCGAGCGGCATCTCGGCAAATGGCCGCGCGGCTCTCAAACGGTCACGGTGCGATGCCTGCTCAATCACACCTCGGGGGTCTGGCGCCACGACAGCGAACTGGTCGAACGCACGTTGCGACCAAACCCGCCCGTCGAAGAGGTCCTGGACCTGATCTTCTCCCGCCCGCTCGAGTTCGATCCAGGCGAGCGCTACAGCTACAACAACTCAGGCTATCTCCTTCTTGGAGCGATCATCGCCGCGGCGAGCGCGCGAAGCTATGAAGCCTTCCTGCGCGAGGAAATCTTCGAGCCGCTCGGGATGGATGACACCCGCGTTCTCACGCACGAGACGATCACGCCGTTTCGCGCGCGGGGCTACATCCGCGGTCGCAAGCGCTTTCACAACGCCCGGCTTGACGCCATGAACTGGTCGCATGCGGCCGGCGCGCTCGGTTCGACCCTGACCGACCTGGTCAAGTGGGATCGGGCCATCCGCGGCAACCGCCTGATCGGCGCCGAGAGCCATGCCGCGATGCTGGCCGACACGCCGCTGGCCGACGGCTCGCACTATCCCTACGGCTTTGGATGGGGAACGGCGGATTATCGGGGCGCCAGAGTTTATCACCACGCTGGCGGCATCAGCGGCTACGCCTGCCAGATGCTTCACTTTCGCGACGAGGATTTGACCACCATCGTGCTCTCCAACCTCTACTTGTTTGCCTTTGACAAGGTGACGCGCGGGTTGATCCGCGCATTCAAAGGCGTCGCCGAACCCATCGTGGCGGAGCCATCGGCGCAACAGATGGCGGCCTGCGCGGGCGCCTATGAGGGCGAGTGGCCATTCGTGATTGCCGAAAACGACGCAGGCTTGGGCGCGCGTGGCGAACACATCCTGTGTCAGCGCGGGGATCCGGAGGTCGAGTACCGGTTCTCCGAGCTCAGCGACGGCCGCTATCAGCGCGTGGACTACGCCTCCCCGCTCTGGCCGATCTCTAGCGTTCGGCGCGCCGTCACCGCCTGAGGCCGTGCGTCGGCGCCAACAGAGGCGCTCGCGGCCAGAGCCAAGGCGGTCTGGTCTGATAACGGGTGGCGCCAAGTCGGGGCGATCTGCGCCAGGGGCCCCATGACGAAACGACGCGCCGCCGCGCGCGGGTGAGGGATTGTCAGGCCCGGTTCGTGGGCGATCACGCGGCCGTGGGCGATGAGATCCAGATCGAGAGTCCGTGGAGCGTTCGCGTGGCCGCGCACACGGCCGAACCGCGCCTCAACCGCGAGGAGCGCCGCCAAAACGGCGTGCGGATCCAAGCGCGTCTCGACAAACACGACGCCGTTGAGATAGTCAGGCGACGAAGGCTGCGGCCACGCCCGCGAGCGCCACCACCCCGAGCGGTCAGTCACGCGAAGGCCGGCGTCCGCAAGGCTGGCGATGGCGGCCTCCAGCAACAGTTCGCATGAGGCATAGTCTCCCCGAAGATTTGAGCCAAGGGCGACGATTACCGCTTCATCAAGGGAAGACGTTTTGTTCAATTTTTTCGAGGCCCTGTGTCGATGACCATCTATCCCACCGATCGCCTCGCTCTGTTCATCGACGGGGCCAATCTTTATTCTTCCGCCAAGGGCCTCGGCTTTGATATAGATTATAAGCGACTCTTGGAGGAATTCCGCTCCCGTGGACTCCTCATTCGAGCTTACTACTATACAGCCCTGGTCGAGGATCAGGACTATTCGCCAATCCGTCCGCTCGTCGACTGGCTCGACTACAATGGCTTCACGCTGGTGACCAAGACGGCGAAGGAATTCACCGACGGCCAGGGTCGGAAACGTTGGCGGGGCGACATGGATGTCGAGATCGCCGTCGACATGCTCGAAATCGCCGAGCGGGCCGATCATATCGTGCTGTTCTCGGGCGACGGGGACTTCCGTCGGCTGGTGGAAGCCGTTCAGCGCAAAGGCGTGCGTGTCACCGTCGTCTCCACCCTCAAGTCTCAGCCGCCGATGGCTTCCGACGACCTGCGTCGGCAGGCCGACACCTTCATCGATCTGGCGGATCTTGCCGACATAGTCGGCCGTCCGGCCCGCTTGCCGCGCTTCCTGCAGGAGGCGAAAGCCAGCGCCAGTCGCGCCGTCGATGCGCCCGAGGCGCTCTGACCTCGCGGCGCCGTCATGCGCGGCGGAAGCGCCCCGTGACTGCCCACTCTGCCCGCGGCTCGTCGCCTATCGCCGGGAAAACCAGTCTAATCATCCAGACTGGTTCAATGGTCCCGCGCCATCGTTCGGCGACGACAGCGCCCGCCTGCTGATCGTCGGCCTGGCCCCCGGTCGGCAGGGGGCCAATCGCACGGGCCGGCCCTTTACCGGCGATTTCGCCGGCGTGTTGCTTTACCAGACCTTGGCCCGGGCGGGCTTCGCCAGCGGGCGCTATGAGGCTCGCATCGACGATGGCTTGAAGCTCGTCGACTGCATGATCACCAACGCGGTGCGGTGCGCCCCTCCGGGCAATGCGCCCACGCCCGCCGAACAGGCGACCTGTCGGACTTTTCTCGCTGCTCGCATCGCGGCCCTTCCCCGCCTCCAGGTGATCGTCACCCTGGGCGATATCGCCCGGCGCAATGTCATGCGAGCGCTGGGTCGGCCAGCTTCGGCGGCCGCCGGCGGCCACGGCGCGGAATGCGAGGTGGGCGCCTACCGGCTGATCAACAGCTATCATTGCTCCCGACTGAACACCAACACGGGGCGGCTTACTGCGACGATGTTCGAAGCGGTGTTTGCGCGGGCGCGGCAGGTCCTCGACGGCCTCGACCGCGCCTCCGCCTAACCTCGATCGCGCATCAGCCGGCCCTGTTCGCGCTTCCAGTCGCGCTCGGCCACGGTGTGGCGCTTGTCTGGGGCGGATTTGCCTTTAGCCAGAGCCAACTCGAGCTTGGCCAAGCCCTTTTCGTTGAAGAACAGCCGGGTCGGGACGATCGTGCGGCCGTCGCGTTGGACAGCGCCCAGCAGCCGATCGATCTGACGCCTGTGCAGCAGCAAGCGCCTGGGCCGCCGGGGCTCGTGATTGAAACGGTTGGCTGGCCCGTACTCGGGGATATAGGCGTTGACGAGCGCCAGTTCGCGGCCATCGACGGCGGCGTAGGACTCGGCGATGTTCGCCTTGCCAAGACGCAGGGATTTTACCTCCGACCCGGTAAGCGAGAGGCCCGCCTCGAACGTCTCCTCGAGGAAATAGTCGAAACGGGCCCGCCGGTTCTCGGCGATCAATTTACCGCTCATAGGTCAGAGGCCGGCTTCGGTCATGGCGGCGACGATTTCGGGCTTCGCCGCCTCGGCGCAGAGCGCAATCGGCAGGCGCGTTTCCTCGGCGCAGAGGCCCAGGCGCGACAGGGCGAACTTTGTCGGCGCCGGAGAGGCGTCGAGAAACAGGGCTTTGTGGAGGCGCGCGAGCCGATCCTGCAGCGCCAGCGCCGCGGCCCAGTCGCCCGACAGGCAGGCCCCCTGGAAGCGCGCGCAAGCCGCTGGCGCCACGTTTGCAGTCACAGAGATGCATCCATGCCCGCCGTGGGCCATATAGCCGAGCGCGGTGGGGTCATCGCCCGAGAGCATCAGCCACCCTTCCCCGCATATCCGCCGCTGCAGGCTGGCGCGGGCAAGATCGGCGGTCGCATCCTTGACGCCGACGATGTTGGGCAGCGCCGCAAGCCGCGCCAGAGTCTCGTCGGCGATATCGACGCTCGTTCTCGACGGCACGTTATAGACCAGGATCGGCAGATCGACCGCCTCGTTGATCGCCGCATAGTGTCGGTAGAGTCCCTCCTGACTTGGCCGATTATAGTAGGGCGTGACCACCAGCGCCCCCTGCGCTCCGGCGGTCTTGGCGTGGAGCACCAGATCGATGGCCTCGTCAGTGGCGTTAGAGCCGGCCCCGGCGATTACCGGCACGCGGCCCCGTGCGGTGATGACGCAGAGTTCGACGACTCGCCGGTGTTCGGCGTGGCTGAGCGTGGAGCCCTCGCCGGTGGTGCCGACCGGAACCAACCCATGCACGCCGGCGGCGATCTGACGCTCCACCAGGGCGATAAACGCAGCTTCGTCGATCGCGCCGCCACGAAAGGGCGTAACCAGCGCCGTAATCGCGCCATGAAATAAAGGTGCCGACATGGAAGATGTAAAAGAGTGTGATTCGCCGCCCAATGCTGCGGCCTATTGGATTGATTTGGCCTAGTATCGTCCATGCGGCTAGGCTCGCAACAGGGTGCGAAGGCGATCGCACGAACGACGGAGCTAAGGCTGCATTGCCATTCAGTGTTCGCAGAGGCTTGGGCGCCGCCGCAGCGACGGTGGTGATGGCCGCGGGGGTCGTATTCGCCCAGACCCTGGCGCCGGAGATTCCGCGCTGGATTTCGCCTGCGCCCGCCACGCCTCCGCCGCAACCATCGCAAATTAGCCCGCAATCGGATTCCGACGCGGTAATTGCCGCCCTTGCCGCGGCGAGGTCGCGTGATGGCCAGCGAATCCGCCTGGCGATGGCTCAGATCGGCGCGCCGCTGCCGCGGAAGCTGGCTTTATGGCTTCTGGCCGACACCGCGCCCGACTCGATGAGCTTCTTCGAGGCCGATATGGCGCGTCGCGAGCTGGCCGGGTGGCCCAGAGACGAAGAGCGGCAGATCGCCGCGGAACGGCAGGTCGAGACATCAGGCATGGCGCCGGCGGCGCTTATCGCCTGGTTCGCCGGTCAGGAACCCGCAACGGCGCGCGGCGCGCTGGTCTTGGCCACCGCGCTGCGGTCGACCGGCGACGAACCAGCCGCGGACGCCCTCATCCGTCATTTTTGGCGTACGAACGTGTTTGACGAAGACACCCAGGAACTCATTCTGAGCCGATTTGCCGTCGCCCTGACCCAGGCCGATCACGTCGCTCGCGCCGACCTGTTGCTCTATGGCGGCCAGGGCGACGCCGCCCGAGACATGATCCGCCTGCTTCCCCCTGACCAGCAGGCGATTGCGCAAGCCCGCATGGCGTTGCGCCGCGGCGCGTCGGACGCGCAGATGCTGGTCGATTCGCTGCCCTACGCCGCGCAGACCAGCCCCGGCCTCGTCTATGAGCGAATCCTGAGCCTGCGGGAACGCGGCCAGGATGATCAGGCCCTGGCCCTGATGAGCTATCTGCCAGCGAAACTTCCCCTGGAATCGGCGGCGGAACGGCTATGGCGCTATGGAGCGCTGGTCGTCGCGGCTCTCAAGGCTGGAGACACGTCCGCCGCCTATGCCGCGGCGGCGCATTCCGGATTGACCTCGGGCGCTAATGCGGCCGAGGCGCAGTTCTTCGCCGGCTGGATCGCGCTGACCAGATTGAAAGATGCCAAGTTGGCCGACAGCCACTTCGCGGCGCTGCAGACGATCGGCCAATCGCCGCTTACCCAGAGCCGGGCGCTCTACTGGCGGGGTCGCGCGGCTCTGGCGATGGGCGATCCTCTCGGGGCGCAGCTCTTCTTCGGTCAAGCGGCGCGCTACTATACGACATTCTATGGCCAGCTCAGCGCCGCCAACACCGGCTTAACCACGATCACCCTTGGCCGTGACCCGCAAATCACCGCGGCCGACCGCGCGACCTTCGAGGCGCGAGAGCCCGTGCGCGCCGCGCGCCTGCTGGCGCAGGCCGGCGCCAAGGACACCTTCAAAAGTTTTGTCGCCGACCTTTCCGAGACTTTGCCGACCACCGCCGACGAGGCGCAGCTCGTCGATCTGGCGCGCGGTTACGGCGATCAGGAACTTTCCATGCGTGTGGTTCGCAACGCCGCAAAACGCGACCTGATCCTGCCCGAGCGGGGCTATCCGATCAGAACCCCGCCGGCGGCTTTCGGCGCGCCGGAAGGATCGTTCGTTCTCGGCATCACCCGCCAGGAAAGCGGCTTCGATCCTCGGGCGCGATCGGGCGCCGGAGCGCGCGGGATGATGCAGCTGATGCCAGGGACCGCGCAGGTAATCGCGCGGCGTCTGGGCGTCGCCTACGCCACCGATGAGCTCAAGGACCCTGATTACAACATGCAGCTAGGCTCGGCCTTTCTTGGCCAACTCGTCGGCCAGTTCGGCGGCTCCTATGTCATGGCCACGGCTGCCTACAATGCAGGTCCGAGCCGACCCTCCGAGTGGTCGCTGTTGTGCGGCGATCCACGCAGCGCCTCCACTGATCCAGTAAACTTCATCGAATGCATCCCGTTCTCCGAGACCCGCGACTACGTGATGCGGGTGCTGGAAGCCACTCAGGTCTATCGCGCCCGCCTCAACGGCGGCGCAGCCCCCCTCACCCTGGCGGCGGATCTCAAGCGCGGCGCCTATGGCTACACGCCGATGAGCCCGATCATGGCTGTCTCCCAGGGGGGAGTCAGCGCGGCGCTGCCATAGCTAACCGCCGACCCTCGCGAAAGGGTTAGTGTCGGCGACGACGAGCCGCGATCACAGGCCCCAGCGGCGTTGTGATGACTTCGCCTTCGAGGCCGAACGCTTCACGCAATGTCATCGGTTCAAGGGCCTTTTCGGGCCGCCCGATGGCGACCAACCGTCCGCCCGAAAGAACAGCGATCCGGTCGCAGGTGCGCACCGCCAGTGTAAGGTCGTGCAGGGTGACCATTACCCCGGCGCCAGCAGCCGCGCGCGCAGCGAGCACCTCCATGACCATGAACTGGGCGTCGGGATCGAGGCCGGCGGCGGGTTCGTCGGCGATCAGCAGCGGCGCGGCCGTGGCTATCAGGCGCGCCAGCAGCACCCTCGCCCGCTCACCCCCCGACATGTCCAGAACACCTCTTTGCGCCAGGGCGGCCATGCCGACCTGATCCAGCGCGTCCATCGCCACGCGGCGCGCATCGCGCGGCGGGCGCGTCGCCGCGCCAAGGGCGGCGATGCGCCACGCGGGAAGGTTCCAGCCCACCCGGCGGTCTTGCGGCAGATACCCAGCCAGATTGGCGCGCGCGGACTCTGACAAGGTTCTGACGTCCCTGCCCTCCAGGCGCGCTTCGCCGGCCCCGAGCCGCGCGAGGCCGAGGGCGGCGCGCAGCAGGGTGGTCTTTCCCGCTCCGTTGGGCCCCAGCACGCCCAGCACCTCGCCGCGCGCCATGCAAAGGCTGATTTCGGCGAGGACCGGGCGTCCAGCCAGTTCGACGCTCACGCGGTCCATCTCGAGCGAGGCGATCATCGCCGCCAGCTCCGCGCCGCCCGCCAGGCGACAACGGCGAAAAGCGGCGCGCCGAAGAGGGCCGTGACCACGCCAAGCTTCAACTCTTCGTCCGAAGGGATAATCCGTGCGGCGAGGTCGGCGGCCACCAGCAGCATGGCCCCCGCGAGCGCCGACGGCGCCAGGGTGCGGGCTGGATCGTCCGATACGGCGCCCCGTGTCAGGTGCGGGGCCGCCAGGCCGACGAAGCCGATCACTCCGGCCATGGCCACCGCCGCGCCGGTCAGCAAGGCGGCCCCGGCGACCGCGGCGGCGCGCAGGCGGGCCATCGGCAGACCCGATAACGCCGCCGTCTCCTCGCCCAAGGTGAGCATGCGCAGACCGCCGGCGGCGTAGGCGCAAAGGGCGGCGCCCACCGCGCACGGCGCCAGGGCCGCGCCGATGTCGTTCCAGCCGCGGTTGGCGACCGATCCCAGCAGCCAGGAAAGCACCTCGCTGGTGGCGATGGGGGACGGTGACAGATTGAATACCAGCGCGGTCAGCGCGCCGCCCATTGCCGATAAAGCCACGCCGAACAGGATGAGCGTCTCCGGCTCGCGCAGACGCAGAGCCAGCAGAACGACGATTACGCCGGCGATGAGCGCTCCGGCCAGAGCCGCCGCCTCGACGGCGCCGGCGATACCGGCCAAGCCAAGCGCAATCACCACAGCCGCGCCAAGACCCGCCGACGCCGAAACACCCAGGACAGCGGGATCGGCCAGGGGGTTGCGCAGGAGACCCTGCATGACCGCCCCGGCCAAGCCGAGAGCCGCCCCGACTACGGCGGCCGCCGCGGCTCTCGGCGCGCGAATCTGCCAGAGGATTTCCCCCGCCGGCGAGCCCGGGTCCGTGAATGCCGTGGCGTACTGATGCCCGCTCAGCCCGGTCTCGCCAAGGGCGATAGCCAGGGCGATCAGGCCGACAAGCACGAGTCCGAGACCCACCAGAAGGCGGGACTGGCGTGGCTCGCCGAATCTCAGCTCAGCCATGTTGGCGGGCCATGGCGATTCTCGAGACGCCGTCAGCGGCGAACCACGCCGGGCAACCCAGTATCGCGGCGGGCAGGGAAACGACGGTCCGGCCGCGCGCCAACCCGCCCACCACCGGCTGGCGGCCAAGGCTCCACTGCTGATAGGCCATCGAAAAGGCGTCGAAGAACCCTCGCACGATCGCCGACGGCGGCTGAAGGACCAACTCTTCGAGCGGGACTTCGTGAAAGCCCGAACGCCAGCCCAGGTTTCTCAGACCGGCGGCCGACAACATCGCGCCGATCAAGGTGTCGCTCCCCGCGGTATAGCCGCCCGAGGTCAGATAGAGCGCCGGCGCTCCACGCCAGACCCCTGCGTCCGCCGCGAGCGTGCGGTCCATGCGCCCGATCAGCGCTTCGCCTACCTCTCCCTCGGCCAGGGCGGCGGCGACCATGCGAACGTTTCGTCTGACGCCGCCGAAATCGGTCGAGTCCTCGAGGGTGACCACGTGCACACCCCTGCGCTCCAGATCGGCGGTGAGCCGCGCGTCGCCACCCCAATAGCGCACGACGACCGCGGGGTCGGCCGCCAGGATCGCCTCGCTCGTCGCGCGCCTTCGCGGCAGACCGGCCGCGGTGGCCCGCAGGTACGAGTCAACGTTGCGGGCCCGCTTCGACAGGCCGGCGATCGCATTGTGCGGGCTGAGCGCGAGCACGTACTGGTCAGCGCACTGGTCCAGGGAAACCACGCGCGGCGCCCCAGCGCCGGCGACTGGCGACAAGCTCATCACGCCAGCCGCGAACAGACCGGCCAGGCGCATGGCGATCAGTCGGCGATCAGGCCGTAGAGCAGACCGTCGATCATCACCCGCATGAACTCCTCCGGCTCTGTCCAGTCGAAGCTCGGCTTGGTGATCGTCAACGCGACCATGCCGTGACAGGCGGCCCACAGGGTCAGGGCGGCGGTCCGGGTGTCGCCGGTGCGCAACCGCCCCTCGGCGGCGATCTCGCGCACCACCCCGCTGAAGCGCTCAAAGCAGTTGGCGCCGATTTCGTTGGTTGCGTCCTGCTTGTGCTCCGAATCGACCAGCGGCGACGAACAAAACACCAATCGATACGCATTGGGATGCTCCAGAGCGAAGCGCACATAGGCCTCGAGCATCAACCGCACGCGGGTAACCGCATCGATGGGCCGCGCGGAAATCTCGCTGTTGATGGAAAGCAGTTGTTCCATCGCCTCGGTGCAGATCTCGAGCAGGATCTGATCCTTGTCGCGGAAATGCATGTAGAGGGCGGTGGATGACACGCCGACGTCATCGGCGATCTTGCGGATAGTCGCGCCTTCATAGCCGTCGGTGACGAAGATGCGTTCGGCCGCCTCCAAAATCTCCGCGCGGCGAAGATGGCCGTCGCCCTTCGCCTTGCGGGCCGAGCGCGCCGGCCTGTTCAAGATCAAGCTCACCTTTTCCGCACCCATGGCTGCCACGATAGTTACACTAGTGTGCCGGATCTGAAGTTCGCCTGCTCGCTGGATCGTCCGCTGACGAACTTCAGATCCGAAAAACACACTAGAAAACATATACTTGTCTAGTGTCCTTATCGATTCCGAAGTTCGTCGGAGCTCGCCATCTGCGCAAGCGAAGTTCGGAATCGGGACACTAGAGGGTAATCCATGGCGCATCGCAAGGCGCGACAAGGTTTCATCCGGCCAGCGCGGCAGCCAGATAGGGAAGGCTAGCGTCCATACGGTAGTCGACGCCGCTGTGGTTATCGGCGAACTCTTCGTAGCGATGGGCGATGGACAACGCGTCCAGGCCGCGATGCAAGCGCCGCGCGCCGTAGACGAGGTTGAACTGATCGTCGGCGCCGCAATCTATGTAGAGTGCCTTGAGCCGGCGCAGATTGTCGGCCTTGCCTGCAAGCTTGACCACCGGATCGTGCGCCAGCCAGTTGTCCCACCGCTCAGGAATGATTTCGCAGGTCTCGAGGGTGACCGGCAGGCGCAAGCCCAGGAAGGCGTCAGGATCTGGATCGTAACTTGCCGCCATGGCCAGGATGTTGACCACCTTCATCGCCCCGTCTGACGGCTTGGCGGCGGCCTCGAATTTCCGCCACCATGTTTCGATGGAATTGTCGCATTTGGCCAGCGCGCGCAGGCAGGCCGGCATGTCGGGCACATAGCAGAGCTCAAAGGCCATGTCGCCCGAATGGCAGGCGGCGGCCGCCCAGAAATCCGCGTGATCGAGGGCGTGGACGATTGATCCATACCCTCCCGAACTCTTGCCGAAGACGCCGCGGCGACCTTGTCCGCCGCATCCCAGGGCCGCTTCGACATGGGGAACCATCTCGCCAATCAGGAAATCGGACCACCGGCCCATGGCGGCTGAATTGACATACTGATTGCCCCCCAGCCTCGTGAAGCAGTCGGGGAAGGCGACGGCCACCGGGGGCATAGCCCCCTCCCCGATCAACCGATCGAGCCGTTCGGGCACGTTCTCGCGGAACGGCGACCAATTGGTATGGGCCGGTCCGCCGGCTGTGAAGCCGACCAGATCGACCAGCAGCGGCAGGCCCCGTCCGTCGTGGCCCGCCGGCAGATACACATCGACGAGGCGCGTGGTTGGATCGCCCAGCATGGCGCCGGCCAGGACGGCGCTCTCGACGGACATCCGGCGCACCGAGCCGGCGGGATGGGATGACTTGCGCATGGGAGGCTCTGGTCCTTGGCTGTAAGCAGGTCATGGCTTCGCCCCGGCCATCCAGGCGGTCAAGAGGCGAAGGCGCGGCCGCGACGCTGGACGGCGAGGCGACCCGCCGCGTAAGTCCACGCCTATGGCGCCCTCCCCTACCCCGCTGATCTCACCGCAGCCGCTGGTCCTGCGCGCCGAGGCGTGGTCGGACTGGAGTCTCATCGACAGCGGCGACGGGCGAAAGCTCGAGCGTTACGGCCCTTATCGGGTCGTCCGCCCCGAGGCGCAGTGCCTGTGGGCGCCGGCCATGGAGCGGCCGAGTTGGGACGAAGCCGACGCGATTTTCGAAGCCGCCGACGACGAAGAGGCAGGTCATTGGCGATTCGCCACGCCGCTTGCCGACACATGGCCGATGGCCTGGCGACAGGTCGCCTTCCACGGCCGTTTCACAGCCTTTCGCCACATGGGTGTTTTTCCAGAGCAGGCGGCCAACTGGGCGTGGCTCGACGATCGCCTGCGAACCGGACGGCCGGTGCTGAAAATACTCAATCTCTTCGGCTATACCGGCGTCGCCAGTTTGGTCTGCGCGGCGGCCGGAGCGCAGGTCACGCACGTGGACGCATCCAGGAAGGCCGTCGGCTGGGCGCGTGAAAACGCCGCCCTTTCAGGGCTTGCCGGCCACCCGATTCGCTGGATCTGCGAGGACGCGCGCAAATGGGTCCAGCGGGAGTGTCGCCGCGGCGCGCGCTACGATGCAGTCATCCTGGATCCGCCAAAGTATGGCCGCGGGCCCGCCGGAGAGGTCTGGCGCCTTCACGATGGCCTGGCGGGGTTGATGGCCGGTTGCATGGCTCTGCTGGCCGATGACGCCGCATTTGTGCTGCTCAACGCCTATTCGGAGCGCATTTCGGGCTTGGCGCTGGCCAGTCTGCTGGCGGCCGGCGGCGAAGGGCGAGGCGGCGCGATCGACTGGGGCGAGCTGGCCATCGTTGATGAGTCCGGGGCCAGGGGGGCGGGCGTTTCGTTCTTTGCGCGCTGGAGCGCGCCGTGACTGCCCGCACCATCACCTCTCTGGCCAATCCGACCGTGAAAGCCGTGCGCGCGTTGCATCTGCGCAAGGCGCGCCTGGAAAGCGGAACGTTTCTGGCCGAGGGCCTGAAGATCGTCGCCGAGGCGGTGGCGCTCGGCCGCATTCCCAGGGTCCTGCTCTACAGCGCCGCCGCCGCCGGGCACCCCCTGTTGCGCCAGGCCGCCGAGATTTCTGGGGAGGCCATCGAGGTCAGCCCCGCCATCCTGGCCAAGATCTCGCGGCGCGACAATCCGCAGACGGTCCTTGGCGTCTTCGAGCAGAGCTTTACGCCGCTGGGCGATCTGAGGCCCGCCGACGCGCCCTGCTGGGTCGCGTTGCAGGCCGTGCGCGATCCCGGCAATCTGGGCGCCATCGTGCGCACGGCCGATGCGGCCGGCTGCGGCGGCGTTATCCTGGTCGGCGACTGCTGCGATCCGTTTTCCGTCGAAGCCGTGCGGGCGACCATGGGGTCGATCTTCGCGGTGACCATCGCCAAGGCCGCCGAGGCCGATTTCATCACCTGGCTGAAGACCTGGCCCGGGGAGATCGTCGGCGCCCTGCTGACCGCGACCACTGACTTTCGCGCGGCGACCTATCGCCGCCCGGCGATGATCCTGATGGGCAATGAACAGGCCGGCCTGCCCTCAAGTCTGGTGGGCGCCTGCCACGCAAGCGTGAAGATCCCGATGCGAGGGCGCGCCGACAGCCTCAATCTGGCGGTCGCTGCCGGCATCATGATCTACGCCGCCACAGCCCTGCCCTGAGCCACGGCGCCTACTTGGTCCTGCTCGGCAGCTCCATGGGCGCCGCCTCGTGTCCGGTCACGGCTATTCCCTTGCCCAGCTTCGAGTTCCAGATGCCGAACGCGAAGTAGATCACGATGCCGATGGCCAGGTAGATCAGAAAGAAATTGCGGGTCGCCGACCCCGCCATCAGGCTCATCAACAGCATCACGCACATAATGGCGCCCAGGATCGGCGTGACCGGATACAGCGGCGTCCTGAAGGGTCGCGCCAAGTCGGGATTTGAGAACCGCAGATAGATCACCGTCACACAGACCAGCGCGAAGGCCGCCAGCGAGCCGACATTGGTAAGGTCAGCCAAGGCGTGCAGAGACATGAATCCGGCCGCGCCACAGGCGGCGATGCCGACGATGATCGTGTTGATCCACGGGGTCTTGAAACGCTTGTGGACCACGGCCAACTGTGACGGCAGCAGGCCGTCCTTGCTCATGGTGTAGAAAATCCGCGTCTGCCCGTAGAGCAGCACCAGCATGACGCTGGAAAGCCCGGCGATGGCGCCGATCTTCACCAGGATGGCGAACCACGGCAGCCCGATCTGGTTGACCGCGGTGGCGATGGGGGCCGGGTTGTCCAGGGAGGTATAGGGAACGATGCCGACCAGAACCGCCGATGTGGCGATGAACAGGATGGTGCAGATGATCAGGGCGCCCAGGATGCCGATAGGCATGTCCTTGGCCGGATTGCGCGACTCGGCCCCGGCCGTGGATACCGCCTCGAAGCCCAGATAGGCGAAGAAGATCACCGCCGCGCCGTGAATCATGCCGCCGATCCCATAGCGCGAGTGGCTGTTGCCGGTGATGACCTCCCAAAGCGCGCGGGAAATCTGGTGGCCCATGTCCATCGGCGTGCCGGGCGGCGGGCTGGGCACCTGCGCCGGGATCAGCGGCGACCAGCGCGCGGGGTTCACGTACAGCGCGCCGATGCCGATGAAGGCGACGACCACCGTGAGCTTGATGGCGACGATGATGTTGTTCGCCGTCGCCGATTCCGAAACCCCGACCACCAGCAGGGCGATGGCGGCGGCGATGATGGCGACCGCCGGCAGATTGATCACGCCCATGCCGACCACGATCCCAGCGGCGTCCTTCACCGGCACGCCAGGCGCGGCGGTCAGGGCTGGGGGGATAAAGATGTGGAAGTCCTGCATCAGGCTGACGAAATAGCCAGACCAGCCCGCGGCGACCACGGAGGCGGCCAGGCCGTACTCCAGGAGCAGTAACAGGCCCATGATCCAGGCCGCGCCCTCGCCCATGGACGCGTAGGTGTAGGAATAGGCCGAGCCCGATACCGGCAGCGCCGAAGCGAGTTCCGCGTAGCAGAGCGCCACCAGCGCGCAGAGCACCCCGGTAATCACGAACGAAATCATGATCGCCGGGCCGGCCCACTGCGCGGCGGCCTGACCGGTGAGCACAAAGATGCCGGTGCCGATGACGCAGCCGATGCCAAGCAGAACCAGGTTCAGGGCGCCCAGGGAACGCTTCAGTTCACTGTGTTCGAGTTCAGCTTGAATCTGGCCGACGGACTTGCGCTGAAACATGCGCCCAAGACCCCGGCCAACCCCAGAAACACTAGCCATTCGGGTGTCCTCGCCCATCGCTCGCCGATACGGCCGAGCCTGCGATCAAGGCTAGCGGGTGGATTGCGATACCGCAATGAGCCCACGGCGGCGCGGGATACGCGAGTGGACAACTCCGAAGGGGACGCAACCCCCTGGCGTTTGGGCAGTTACCAGGGCGAGCCCAAGTTCATTTGCTTTTCAGAAGGAGCGGTCAGAATGGAAACAACCGACGACGAAATCCGTCGGCCGAGCCGCAGGGGATTTGCCGCCATGGAGCCCGACCGGCGCAAGGAGATCGCCCGGCGCGGCGGGGCCAGCGTGCCGAGTGAAAAGCGCAGTTTTGCTCAGAACCGCGATCTGGCCGCCAACGCCGGCCGCAAAGGCGGGGCCGCCTCGCGCGGCGGCGGACGGCGTCCCGCTAGCTAACGACCTTCCGCTCTAAAGCTGGGCGTCTTCCAGAAGGAACACCGCAAAGCGCGGCTCGGGACTGGTCCAGCTGCGGAGCACCCGCCAGCCAGCCCTTCTGCCCAACTCCACGAATGCTTCCTCGGTGAACTTATAGGAGTTCTCCGTATGGATGGTTTCACCGGCGGTGAAGGTGAATTCGCGGCCCGCGGCATGGGCGGCATGAGAGACGAGCGCCTGGAGATGCATCTCCATCCTGCTTTCGCAGGCGTTCCAGATCGCTTTGTGGGCAAACTTCGCAGGGTCGAAATCGCCGTCCAGTTCCGAGTTGATCCGCACCAGAAGATTGCGATTGAACGCGGCGGTTACCCCCCGACGATCGTTGTAGGCGGCTGTCAGGGTTTCCTCATCCTTGGCCAGATCGACCCCGACGATGAACAGGCTGGCGGGTCCAAGCAGGCGTCCCACCCGTTTCATCAGCTCAACGGCCGCGTCCGGGGCGAAGTTGCCGATCGTAGACCCTGGGAAAAAACCAACGGGGCGCAGTCGCGCGGCTCCGGCGGGCAATTCGCCGGCCCGGGTGAAATCACAGGCAAGCGGCGTGACCGAAACCCCGGGATAATCCGAGGAGATAGCCAGGGCCCCAGCGCTCAGGGCGCTTTGGCTGATATCCATCGGCGTGTAATTGGCGATCTGCGGCGCGGCGTCGAGGATCAGCCGGGTTTTCTGGCTTGCGCCGCTGCCAAGCTCGATCAACGCTGACCCGGCCGGGATCAAGGCGCCGATTTCGGGCGCGATCCGTTGCAGAAGTGCGCTCTCCTGGCGGGTCGGATAGTATTCCTCGAGTTCGCAGATGGCTTCGAAAAGTTCGCTGCCCGGCGCGTCGTAGAACCACTTTGATGGAAGGCTTTTGCGCGCCGCCGACAGGCCGACGATGACGTCGGCGCGAAATGAGCCTTCGCCCGCCTGTTGCGGCGCATCTTCTGCCAGACGCACTCCGGAGAACATCCAGCGCTGATGGGGATAGTAGAAATTGCGGTACGAAGCCCGCAGGTGCCCGGCGGGCGTTACGCAGGCGCCGCCCCTTAGAACCATCTGGCCGACCATGAATTTGCCGTTGTATTCGCCGACCGCGCCGGCTGCCGGAGCAAATCCTGGATAGGGCGAGTAAGCGCTGGCGGTCCACTCCCAAAGATCTCCGAACATCTGCGCCAGATCGGGGTCGTTTATGCTGGCGGGAGACCCCAGAAAATTGCCGCGCGCCGGACGGTCGGCCGCGGCGTGTTCCCACTCGGCCTCCGTCGGCAAGCGTTTACCGGCCCACGCCGCGTAGGCGGCGGCTTCGTAGTAGCTGATGTGCGCCACCGGCGCGTCAGGATCGATCGGCCGGGGTCCGGCCAGGGTCATCGAGCGCCAGCCCTCGCCATGACGCTCCCAATAGAGCGGCGCTTCCCATTCGTGCTGGCGCACCATCGCCCACCCGTCCGCCAGCCAAAGCTCCGGACGCGAATAGCCCGCCGCGTCCATGAATCTCAGCCACTCGGCATTGGTCACCAGGCGGTTGGCCAGCCGGTAGGGGTGAAGCAAAACCTCGTGACGCGGACGCTCATTGTCGAAGGCAAAGCCCGGACCAGCATGACCGATCTCCGCGCGACCGCCCGGAAAGTCGACAAATCGCAGCGGACCGCCGACCGCCAACGCCCGTGGCGCTCCCTCCGCATAGGCCGGCCTGAGCGGCGAGAGCGCGAACAGGCTGAGTATATCCATGAGCAGCAATTCCTGGTGCTGCTGTTCATGCGCGATACCGACCTCGACCAGATCGGCGACCAGAGGGTTCGCGGACGTCGCAAACAGGCGTTCCATGCCTGCGTCCACGTGGGCCCGGTAGCTGAGTATCTCAGCGGTGGTCGGCCGCGTCAGCAGACCCCGCGCCGGCCGCGGGTGCCGCGCTCCCAACGCTTCGTAATAGGAATTGAACAGGTACCCGAAGACGGGATCGAAGGCTCGATAGCCCGCAAGGTGCGGCTGAAGAAGGAAGGTCTCAAAGAACCAGGTTGTGTGGGCGAGGTGCCACTTCGTCGGGCTGGCGTCGGGCATCGACTGCGGCGTCTGATCTTCTGGGGACAGGGGTTGGGCCAATGCGACGCCAGCCGCCCGCGTGCGGCGATAGCGCGCCAGCAGATCCTCGGTCCGGCCGCGCCTGTCGACCGCGCTCTTAAGCGCCGGCGCGTCGTCTGAAGGCGCCATCGATCAACCCTCCCCTTTCGTCGCCCGCCAAGAACCTGCGCCGGCCTGCTCGCCCAACGCCTTGGAAGGCGCGCGGTTGCGCTATGGGATCAGGAGCACGCGACCCACCGCGGAGCGACTCTCGATATAGGCATGGGCCTCCGCCGCCTGCGAGAGCGGGAAGGTGCGGTCGATGACGACTTTCAACTCGCCGCGCGCGGCCTCGTCGATCAGCCGTTGGATATTGTCGTGTACGCGGTCGGTGTTGATCTCGGCCCCCAGGAACACGCCGCTCAGTGAGCGATTGCCGCCCATCATTGACGATACGTCGACCTTCATCGGCTCGCGACCGGCCGCCCCTACCATCGACACGCGACCCCTGTAGGCCAGCGACAGAATACTGGCTTGCAAAGTCGCGCCCCCGACGGGATCGACGACCAGATTGACGCCCTTGTTGTCGGTGAGACGCATGACAGCCTTTACAACATCTTCGTTGCGATAGTTGATGCCGTGATCGAGCCCCAGAGGCGCCAACCGCTCAAGGCGTTCATCGCTCGAAGCCGTCGCCAGCACCCTCGCCCCCGCGCGCTTGGCAAGCTGGATGGCGGCGACGCCAACGCCGCTGGCGCCGGCCTGAATCAGCACCGTCTCGCCGGCCTTCAGCCTACCGAATTCGAACAGGCACTCGTCGGCCGTGCCGAAAGTCACCGGTATGACGCTGGCCTGTTTGACATCGAACCCGTCCGGCACAGGCCAGCAGCTGCGCGCCGGGACCGCCCGCAATTCGGCGTGGGAGCCGTGGGCATTGCTCGTCGCCACCTTCTGACCAAGCTTGAGCGCGGTCACTTCGCTGCCAACCTCGACGATCTCGCCCGCAGCCTGATAGCCGACGATGTGCGGTGACGCCGCCAGCGCCCCCCGCCAGCGATTGAGGATATCGCCGCCTTCGATGCTCACAGCCTCGACGCGAATGACGACGCCTTTTGGATGGCAGACGGGGTCGTCGACGTCTTCGTATCTGAGCACGCCGGGATCGCCGTTTTCGTAATAGACCGCCGCCTTCATGGCCACCCGCCTTTCGAAACGCATCAAGGATCGATCGTCTTTGCCGGGACCCGGGGCCAAACACAAGCCGCCGGCGTAGTGAGGAGCAGCTTCAGCCCGGACGCTCGCCAGCGGCGTGGCGGTGACGGAGGGATTCGAACCCTCGGTACGGCTTTACACCGTACAACGGTTTAGCAAACCGCCGCCTTCAGCCACTCGGCCACGTCACCAGAAATAAGACCATGCCGAGATCACCTGATTACGCCAGGCGGGGCTCGGCGAATGCGTCTCGAACGCCCGCCAAGCCGAGGCGACCGCGCTCATCTCTTAGCTCACCTGCTAACCCCCGGCAACGACGGCCGAGACCGGCCCAGGTCTTGCTTAAGGTGAGCCAGTCATGGCCGCCGTCACCCGACAATCCCGCCACCGAGCGTTCGAAGGTCAGACCAAGCCTGCGAACGAGCGCCGGGCTTCGTCCCGTTTGGAGACGCCGCGGACGTCGCCTGGCGCCGACTTCCTGACGGTTCCCGCCGAGCGCGCCAAACTTGAGCGCCGCGGGCCGATGCGGCCGCGGGATCTTACACCGACACGTCGTCGCCTCCACCGGTGGACCTTGCGCGCCACCGTTCGCCTCGGCGACGCCGCGGCTCTGCTCGCCATGGCGTGGCTGACGATCCTGACAGGCGCGCCGGGGCTTGGCGGCGCGGGCGGGCCGACGATCATGCCGTTGCTGGTCGCTATCGGCGTGCTCAGCTGGAGTCTCGGGGCCATCGACGCCTACGGATTTGGCCAGAAGGAGGCCTTTGACCATCATCTTCGACGGGTTGCGGCGGGATTTGGTCTGGCCGCGGTGCTCATGGCGGGCCTGTTGGCCATGACCGGCGTGGGCGCGGCGGTCAGTGGCCTGGCGCGATGGTTTTTGCTGAGTTTCGTGGCCCTGGGCGCCTTGCACAGCATCTGGTGGATCAATGTCAGAGCCTGGCGCCGGAGTGGCAGACTGACACCCAACATCGTCGTGGTCGGGGCGACAGCCAACGCCGAACGGCTGATCCGCAGGGCGCTGGAAAGCGGCGATGCCGCGGTACTGGGCGTTTTCGACGACCGGCTCGACCGTGCGCCGGCCGACGTCGCCGGCGTGCCGGTGCTGGGCGACACCGATGCTCTGATCGGCCACCACGTCATGCCGTCCGTCGACCGTGTGGTGATTGCCGTTTCCTCCATGGCCAGATCGCGGGTGCGCGAGTTGATCGGGCGCCTCGCGGTGATGCCAAACGAGATCATGCTGTTCGTCGATCACGACAGCGAGGCGGGCCGGACGGCGGCTCTGTCGCGGATCATCGATGCGCCGCTGGCGAGGGTGTCCGGCGAGCCCGGCGACGAACGGCGCGCCTTCGTCAAAAGACTGCAGGATCTGGTCATCGGCGCCGCCGCCCTGGTGGTCGCCGCGCCGATCATGGTCGCTGTCGGTCTGGCTGTGCGGCTCGACAGTCCGGGACCGATCCTGTTCCGTCAGCGCCGGCTTGGCTTCAACAACGAACCGATCGTGGTCTGGAAGTTTCGTTCCATGCGCGCGGGATCGGACGACGCCCGGGCTGCCCGCCAGGTCTGCGCGGGAGATAGCCGCGTCACCCGCGTCGGCCGCTTCATTCGCGCGACCAGCTTCGATGAGCTGCCCCAGATCATCAACGTGCTGAAGGGCGAGATGTCCCTCGTCGGCCCCCGGCCCCATGCGGTCGGCATGCGAACGGCGGGGACCGAAAGCTCCAAGCTGGTCGCCGATTATGCCCATCGACACCGGATGAAGCCCGGGGTCACCGGCTGGGCGGCGATCAACGGGTCGCGAGGACCGGTGGATACCCCCGAGGCCGTGCGCCGGCGCGTGGCCCTGGATATTGAGTACATCGAGCGCCAGTCGTTCTGGTTCGACCTGATGATCATGGTCAAGACGCTGCCGTGCCTGCTGGGCGATGCGAAGGTGGTCCGGTGACCGCAGAGGCGCAGATCGTCACGGTCTCGAACTCGCCCCGCATGTTCTGGCGCGGCGTGGTCGGCTATCTGCCGGTGAACCTGGTCCAGGGCGTTGTTGGTCTGCTGGCCATTGTCACCTTCACCCGCATGCTCAGTCCGGCGCAGTACGGCGTCTATGCGCTGGGCTTCTCGGCGATGAACCTGGCGCACACGCTGTTCTTCACCTGGATGGAGGCGGCGATGGCGCGCTTTCACGCGCGCGCGGCCCATTCGGGCGAGATTGCCGAGCACTTCGCCACCCTTTTCCGAGCCTGGTTGGTCACGGCCCTGATCTTCTCGGCAGTCTCGGTGGTCGCCGGCCTGCTTTGGCCGGCGCCGCTGGCCGTCAAGATCGCCGTCGGTGCGGGCATGGCCTCGATCCTCGTGCGCAGCCTGATCAAGCTGGTGCAGGAACGCCGCCGCGCGTCTGGCGAGGTCGGCGCCGCCGCGAGACTCGACATGATCCAGACCGTCGGCGGACTGGCGATCGGCCTGGGGTTGATCCTGATCGGCTATCAAGCCGCCGGCGCCATCGCCGCCCTGGGCATGGTCGCTGCGGCATGCCTCGTCTGGGCCTTGCCGGCCGAACTGCGCCAGATGCGCGGCGGGCGGTTCGAGGCGCCCCGAGCCCGCGCCTACGCCGCATACGGCCTGCCGATCGCCGCCTCGTTGGTGTTCATCGCCCTGCTGTCCACCGCCGACCGTTTTCTGCTGGCCGCCTTTCTCGGCGACCGGGCCGTTGGCGTCTATCATGCCGGCTACAGCCTGGCGAACCGCACCCTCGACGTGATGTTCATCTGGATGGGCATGGCGGGGGGACCGGCCATGGTCATGGCCCTGGAGCGCGGCGGCAAACAGGCCATGGAGGACCTGGCGCGCGAGCAGTCCGGCGCGATCATCGCCCTCACCCTGCCGGCGGCGATCGGGCTGGCGCTGGTGGCCCGACCCCTCGCCGGCGTGCTCGTCGGGCCGGCTCTCAGCGGCGGTGCCGCGCATGTGACGCCGTGGATCGCGCTTAGCGCCTTCTGTGCCGGGATCACCATCTATTACCTCAACCTCGCTTTCACCCTGGCGCGCAGGACTTCGATGCTGCTGCTGGCCATGGCGATTCCGGCCGTCGCCAATATTGGCCTCAACCTGGTTCTGATCCCGCGCTTTGGCCTGGACGGCGCGCTTTGGGCCACCGCCGCCAGCTATGGACTGGGCGCGGTCGCCTCGTTTGTCCTCGGCCGCCGATGCCTGGCCCTGCCGATTCCGCTGGGCGTGATGGCGCGTGCGGGGGCGGCGGGCCTGGTGATGGCGCTGGTGGTCATGCGCCTTCCCGCGCTGGGCGGATTGCCGGAACTGCTGCTGAAATCGTGCGTCGGCGCGGCAGTGTACGGGGCCTTGGCGATGGCGCTGGACATCGCCGGCATGCGTTCGCGCGGACTTCGCGCGCTGATGCCCGCGCGAGGCATCAGCCGCCCCGGCTAGAAGGCGTTGTTCAGAAACCTTGGCGCATCGAAATTGGCGCGATTGAAGAACAGCCCGGAGCATCGGCCGCCAGCGCTGGCGATGGCGTCCCTGAGCCTGGCTGGAGCTTGCACGTCGCGCTGGTCGGCGGCGACCACCAGCACCGTATCTTCCATGAACGGCGCCACCGTCAGGGCCGCCTGAGATCGATCCGCCGGCGGCGCGTCGACCACCACCAGGTCGGCATGGCGCCGCAGGGCGTTCCAGTAGGCGCCGTTGGGAAGAATATGCACGCTCTGGCGCGGCTTCATGGCGTCGCGCCGAAATTGCGTCACCCACAGGCTGACGTCTCCCACCGCATATGCCGCGAAATAACGGGCGTCGGACCACGCTCGCCCGTCCGGCCGTCGCAGGGGTGGCTGGACGGTGAAAAAGGCCGAGCCGTCCGGGGAAGCGGAGGACGCCGGGCCCAGCCGTCCGTAGCGTTCAGGAGCGTCGGCGATGCTCAGCACCTGCGCCTCGCCAAGCACATCGAGATCGACCAGCCACACCCGCTTGCCGGCGTGGGCCGCCGCGAAGAAGGCGAACTCGCGCGCGACGGTGGAAACCCCCTCGCCTGCCGTGGCCGCGGCGAACTGGATGGCGCGGGCACGGCCGGGGCCCGGGCCGCCCACTCTCGCCCAGAGTTCAGCCATTTCGGCGCTCAGATCGACCATCTTCGAATCGCCGCGACGTCTAAAGCGTTGACCCTAACCCAATCGGGCGCCGGCATGCAGAGCTTCGGGAGTTTCAAGCCTTCATGGCGGCCATGCCGAGAACCGGCAGTTCGAGAGTTCGCGCGGCCAGGGCCGGCGTTGGCAATCCTGGGCGCAGGACCATGCGCAGCAGGCCCGCGCAAACCGCGCAAAATCCCGCGAACAGAAAAGCCATGGCCATCAGGGACTTGCGCAGGCTTTTGCCATCGGTCGGCGGGTATGCCCGCTCGACAATGCGAATATCGTCGTTGGTGGTCGCGGCGATCTGCTGGGACGCCTGGCTTTGCTCCTCCTTGACGGTGAAATCGCGGACGTTGCTCGCCAGCACGTCACGATCTCGGCTGAGGGCCCGAAACGTCGGCTCCAGGGCGGCAAGACGCAGGCGGCGCTGGGTGATCTGCTGCTGCTGGCCTTCCAGCGCTGCGAGGCTCTGACGGGCGGCGGCAAGCTCGGCGGCCGACTGCACGGTATCGGTCTGCAGGCTCTGATAGACCGGATTGGCGCCGGTGCGCACGCCCCCAGGACCCTTAGCGCGACCTGCGTCCACCGCGGAGCGAAGCTGGCTGATCTGCGCGTCGATATCGCGCACCGGCTGGGCCCCCGGCTGATACCGCGACAGGAGCGACTCGCGCTGAAGTTCGAGATCCGCCAGCTTGTTGGCTGCGGAATTGTCGACGTCGCGGTAGATGCCCACCTCCTGCGGCACCTGGCCCAGACCCGCATCCAGCGCCGACAGGCGTCCGCTCCTTTCGCGCAGCTGGGCGGCGGCCGCATACCGCTGTTGCTCAACCTGGCCCTGGAGCTGGGAAAGCGAGGCTTTCTCCGCGTCGAAATCGCCGATCTGATTGGTGGTCAGGAAATTCTGATAGGCCGCGTCGGCCTGGGCCAGACGATCCTCAAAGGCTTTGCGCTCGGCCTCGAGGGCGTCGGTCGTCGGCGCCAGCAGCACCGAGCGCCGATAGACCAGGTAGTCGGCGAGCAGGGTGTTCAGAACCAAAGCCGCTGTCGCCGGGTTCGGGTCGGAATAGGTCAGCCTGATCACGGGGGTGTCAGGCGTCGTCGCGATATCGAGCCGACGGCCGATGGCGCTCGCCGCCCCGCCGATCATCCGCTCCTGGGCCTGCGGCGCGGCGACGGCGAAGGCATGAGCCTTACCTGGATAAAGACGGCCAAAGCCCAGGTCGCGCACCACCTGGAGCTTCAATGCGTCACTGCCGAGGATGTCGGTTTCGGATTCCAGCACCTGATTGCCAGCGGGGACGGCGCCGCGGCCCGCGTCGCCTGACCGCGGCTCATAGACATATTCCTGGCCAAGCCTCACCAGCACGCTCGAATGGGCCGGATAGAGCGTCTTGAACGTGAAGGCGAACGCGATTCCGACGACCAGAACGACGGCGAAAACCGTCAGCATCAGGCGGCGCTCGCGCCACAGCAGGGCTGGCAGATCCGACGGCGCGTACCGCGGCCTCACGGCCCAATCGCCTTCCTCCGCCGCCGCCGCTGCCGGCGATGCCCATGCGCCTTGCGATGTCATCCGAGTCGAAGCCGCTCCCGTCGGCAGCCACGACCATCGAAGCGCGGGATTAACACTCCATTACCCATTCTGCCTAACCTTCACGGCATGGACCGTCGCCGCCTGATCTTCGCCGCCGCCGCCCTGAGCATCGCCTTTGGCGGATCGGCGCTGGCCCGGGGGCACGCTGCGCCAGATGCGGGTTTTCCGGATGTCGGCTACGCCACCTGGAGCCAGGACGAGCCCGCTTATCGGCTCTATCCCGACGATGAGATCGAGATCACGTTTCCTTCTGCGCCGGAACTGAACCGCATCGTTCGCGTGCAGCCAGACGGCCGGGTCGCCGTGCCTCTGGTCGCCCCGGTAATGGCCGCCGATCGCACGGTCGATCAGCTACAGGACGCGCTCGCCGCGGCTTACGCCTCGCAGTTGAGGGATCCACGTGTCGACGTCTCGGTCAAGACGGCCGGACCGTTGAAGATCTTTGTCGGCGGCGAGGTCGACAAGCCTGGGGTCTACGACATGGTCGGCGACACCGACGCCCTGCGCGCCATCGTCGAGGCCGGCGGCTTCAAGACCAGCGCGCGCGAGCGGCAGGTGGTGATCATCCGCCGCGGCGCCGATGGCAAGGCAATGATGCGCGTCGTCGATCTCAAGGCGGCATTGCACGACCCGGCCCGCTTCGACCTCGTCCCGTTACGGCGGTTCGATATCGTCTTCGTGCCAAGGAGCCGGGTCGCCGAAATGGGCGTGTTCGTCCAGCAATATCTTCGCGACCTCGTGCCCGGTCAGGTTGGCTTCAACTACGCGGCCGGCGCGGCTGTCGCTTCGACGGTGCTGCCCTAGGCTGTTGGCTGCCGAGCAACGCCAGAACTCGCGCGCGCGAGTCGGCCTCCAGATCGGCATAGAAGAGATTGTAGCCCGCCACGCGTCGGCGCTCGGCCCAGCCGCCGGCCGGGCGTAGCGAGGCTGATCTGGGTTTGGTCACCCGCAACACGCCGCCTACGCACTGAGCGCCGACCTGGCGAACCATGAAGCCTGGTTTCGCCCCCCACTCCATGCCCGTGGCGTTGGCGGCCCCCAGATTCAGCCTGGCTGGCGCGTCGGCGTCGCTGACCGCGCCCAGAAGCGGGTTGACGCAGAGGGCCCGGCGGCCGGCCAGACCAACAAGCGCGTCCTGGGCGTTCCACACCAGCGCTCGATTCAGCAATCGCTGGGCGCGCACGAAATCGCCGCGACGCACCGACACCCAGCCAACCACGCACCGCGCCTGGATGCGGCGCAGGCATGCGGGAACGACGGCGTCTGGTCCGTAGTCCTGGGCGGGAACGGCCGTTTCGAT
>Ga0208849_1000496_pt1 | contig 36693 bp, 41 predicted proteins | sample NGESurdeep072012_10_FD_184470 | JGI IMG/M metagenome (GOLD analysis project Ga0208849, IMG submission 184470) | Arctic peat soil microbial communities from Barrow, Alaska - NGEE Surface sample 53-3 deep-072012 (SPAdes) | ecosystem: Environmental > Terrestrial > Soil > Wetlands > Peat ... | reverse complement strand
CTACGGGGTAGCCAGCGAGGAAAAGGGGACGGCACCTGAGGGTGCCCGGAGCCGAAATCGTTCACCCCATTTGGTGAAGACCCCGACCTCGGTCACGGTCGTGTTCTTGCCCGTGGCTTGGGCATCGATGCCCACAGGCACGTTCGGAGGCGAGGTCGCGACCCAGAACGTTGCTTCGCCCTGGCCGGGCGAGCTTCGGAGATCGCCACGGACCCCCACGACCTGCTGGCCGGCCACGGTCCCGGGCGAGGACTCGATCAGTGGTGATACGGGGCTGAGCTGTGCCAGCAGGGTGCTGAGCGTCACCCCTTGGACGACGGTTTGATAGAGCGAGTCGGTCGGTCGCAACGAGATCCACGTGCCCGCATATCGCGACGCGGGGCCAGATGCCCATCCGATGATGTTCTGCAATCCACCGGCGTTTCCCCGCAGGAACGCAGTGGTGCCCACCATTTCGACGACCGTCTCATCCGAGCCGACGACGGTGGACTGGGCTCCGATCGTCGTTCCGGCGTCACCGGTCACCATCTGGCTCTGGCCACCGTTCGTCGTCCGAAGGACGTAGTGCACCCCTGCGAACTTCACCGCCGTCCGCAGGGATTGGCTCAGGATCGAATCGGGGTCCTTCCCCTGGAGTGAGTTCGCCCGCGTGCTGGCGCACGCCGATACCGAGACAGTGATGGCGCCGAGGAGCACCACAATCTTTCGGCGCACGATCGGGATGGTACTGCACCACACGCGATCGTTTGTGTGTCGCGTCGCCACGGGAATGCCAATGCATTGTCAGGTCGCGTTCACCGAACAGTCGCCTTCAATTCACTTGATCCGATGGTCGACATGGGTGAGGCTGCGACTGCATCTGCCCCCAGTAACTGCCGTCTCCTCTGGACCGTCAGGGCATGGAGCGCCGGGGCCGGTGCCTGCAGAGGAGAGCGCACCAGACCCCACGTCTTCGGGAGGGGTCTGGGCGCGCGGCAACGTGGACGGACCCAGACGTTGCCTCGAGGCCCACCATGGTGCACGCTCTCCTCCTGAGGCGCAGCCGGGATGAAAGTCGTGGGGCGCGGTGTGCCGCACAGCGAGCAGGCACCAAATCTTGCGCTCTGTGAGGAAATGACCGACTTGAGTGGAATGTCACCGGTTGTTGGCACGGACGTCGCCAATTGTTCATCTCCGGCGTCGCCTGCCATTGGCTCAAGGGCGCAGTGGCAGGACAACATCGAAGATATGGACCACGTCGCGGGGCCGAGGGAGTCCGCGCCCTTGCGGGGCCGGGCCTCGCCGCGCCGTGTGAGCCTCTCCACACGAACCCCGGGGCCGGCGCGCTACGACCTCGGACGGCTCTGGCGGGGAGGTCTCGCGCTGTGTGTGGCCATGGTGGGGGCGCTGGTCGTGATGCCGAGCGCGGCCGAGGCCGCCTTTCCCGGCGCCAACGGCCTGATCGTGTTCTCGGGCAATGGTGTGTCATACGGAAGGTTTTGTGGCGGCCATCACCCCCAGGACCAACTGTTCGAATTGCCCGTCGAAGGATCTGCGCCGTTCCAACTGACGTGCACATCGGGACGAGACGAACACCCCTTCGTGTCGGCGGACGGGACCCAGGTGGTGTTCTCGAACATCGGCGCCGACGGTGTCTCACAGTTGTTTACCCTGTCCCTCTCGTCGACTGGGCATCGGAGGTTCACACAACCCACGCCCGTCTCCACTGCACCGCAGACGAGCGACGACTCTGCGTCGTGGTCCCCAGCCGGCGACGGCACAATTGTCTTCCAGCGGACGTCCCCGGGCACACCCACCCAGCTCTACGTGGAGAACGTGGCCGACCCCGCTGCGGCGAGCCCCGTGTTCTCCACCCCGACCGGGTCCAGCGACACCGAGCCGGTCTTCGATCCCTCCGATCCCGCCGTGATCGCCTTCGTCCGGCCCGTGGGCGGTCACTCCCACATCTTCACCTACGACACCGCCACGCTGGTGCTCACCGACCTTTCCGCCCAGGGTGACGGCGGCGGATCCGGCGACGATTCCAAGCCGGACTTCGCACCCCTCGGCGCGGGAGGGCGAATCGTCTTCGAGTCCGACCGGAGCTGCGGACACGAACAGCTGTTCACGATGACGGTGCAAGGCGCGGACCAGACCCCCGTGTTCCCAACTACGAGCCACCAGACCCCCAACGGTCCCGAGGCATGCTCGGCCGGGGGGGATGATCCCGTGTACTCGCCTGAGGGGGACCAACTGGCCTTCGATCGGCCGGGGTATTTCTCTGAGAGCCATTTCTCCAAGAACCCAGAGTCGGGCGACGGGAACTCCGGGAACGGCAACGGGGAGCGGGGCGCTTCGACCGCGCTGTCGTTCGTCTCGGTCGACGCCTCCGGTGCCGCGACCGGAGGGGTCACTGGCTTCAAGCGCCACGACACCACCGGGGACCAACCCAGCTGGGGATCGGCGGCCGCCCCCCCGGCGCAGACCCCCGAGGCCCCACTGCCGATCGTCCTCCCCGTGCTGGGCGCAGCGGTCGCCGGCGGCGCGCTCATGCTCCGACGACGGCGTGGCGCGCCCCGAGGGCTGTCCACGCCGGGGTGAGACCGACGGTCACCGGTGACCGGCATGGCCGAGCGCGGCCATTAGCCTCTCGCCCGTGACCGACGCCATGGCGCACCCGCAACGCAAGCTCACGTTGTCGGGCTGTGTGAACTTCCGCGACCTCGGCGGCTACCCCGTTGCCGACGGGCGCAGCATCCGCTGGCGCCAGCTCTTCCGGGCCGACGGTCTAACCCGGCTCGACGAGGAGGACTGTGCCCAATTGGCTGCGCTGGGGCTGACAACGGTCATCGATCTGCGCACCAACGGCGAGGTCGAGCAACGCGGTCGGTTTCCCGAGGACGCCTTCGAGGTCGAGTACCACCATCTCCCGCTCACCGATGTGTTGCCACCGACCGAGGACCTCAGTCGATACGACGAGCCGGCGTTCGTGACGACAAGATACCAGCAGTTGTTCTCCGAGGGGTCGAGCTCGCTCACCAAGGCCGTGCAGATCCTCGCCGAGCCCGGCGCGCTTCCGGCGGTGTTCCACTGCAGCGCCGGCAAGGACCGTACCGGCGTTCTGGCCGCTCTGGTGCTCGGCTTTCTCGGTGTGCCACGCCACGTCATCGTCGAGGATTACGCCTTGAGCGCCGAGGCGATGGTCGCGCTCCTCGAGCGGCTGAAGCAGGAGTACGCCGAGTCGGTGGCAGAAGTCGAACGCTACGCCCCGGCGGTCATCTCGGTTTCCCCCGAGACGATGGCGGCGTTCCTCGACGCCCTCGAAACCGAGCACGGGACGTTCGACGATCTTGCTCGTGCCCTCGGAGTCACCGAGGCCGTCAACCGATTGCGCGCCACCCTGCTCGAGAGCCCGTAGTCGTTAGGAGCCGGAGGTCTGTTCAGTCCGCCAGTCGCCGGAACACGAGCAGGTCCGAACCGTCACGTTCGGTCACCGCGTTCACGAGCTCCCACCCGTTCTCCGATCGGGCCCGCAACACCTCGTCGACTTTGCCTTCGTGGCGTGCGTCGTCGGGTCCCGATGCTCCCGGCAACAGTGTCACCCCATACCGCCACGGCCCCACGGCGCAGACCCTATACAACTCGACGCCCCGGGGCCCAAGGCGTCATCGGGGCCGACGACGGGCTGCCCGTCGCCGTGTCTCCTCCCCCTTCTCAGGTGAACGCCGAGCAACAAGAAGGTAAACGCCTCGCGAACTCCAGGCACATCAGGGTGCCTGAAGTGACCACCGACCCGACATGACCTCGAGGGAGGTGTCGATGCGCACGACGGGGGCGATGGTGGCGAGCACCGGGCAGTTCTTCTCGGCCAGCTCGAGGGCACGGCGAGCCGCCACGATGTCCACGTCTCCTCCCACCTCGAAACGCAGCCCCAGGTGCACGAAACGCCACGGCGACGAGGCTTCCTGCTCCGAGCTCACCGTCACCTCCAGGCTGCGAAGATCCTGGCGCTTCTTTCGGAGCACCTCGACCACGTCGTAGGAGAGGCAGGCCGCCAGCGACAGGGGGAGGAGATCAGAAGGCTTCATCCCGTCGACGGCCTCGTCACCGCTGATCACCACGCGGTGACCCCACGAGTCCTCACCGTCGAACGAGACGCCGCCGCGCCACACGAGGCGCTGGGCGGTCACGCCGCCGGGCATCAGCCGTGGTCGGCGGGCAGCTTCGGGGTGTCGGCCCGGCCGGCCAGGGCGGCCTGCTCGGCGCGCATGGCCCGAAAGCGGTGGACGATGGTGAGCGCCAACGCCACGACGACAAGTGCGGCCACGACGTACGAGACGTCACCGAATGCCTTGACCATGGAGTGGTAGCTGCCGCCGAGGGCGTAGCCGATCCCGGCCAGGACGCCGACCCAGACCGTGACCCCGACAGCGGTGAACACGCCGAAGGCGAGGACGGGCATCTCGGCCACGCCCGCAGGGAACGAGATGAAGGTGCGCACCACGGGCACCACGCGGCCGATGAGGACGGCCGACGGGCCGCGGCGCGCGAACCACGCCTCGGCGCGATCGAGGTCCTTGTGGGTCAGCAGCAGATACTTCCCGAACCGGTCGACGAAAGCGCGACCTCCGGTGCGGCCCACGGTGTAGGCGATGAACGAGCCCACCAGCTCCCCCGCCACGCCGATCACGATGACCAGGACCAGATTCAGCTTGTGGTGGGGGTCCACGGCCCCACTGGCCAGCGCACCGGCGAGACCCAGGGTCAACTCGGAGGGGATGGGGATGCACCCCGCCTCGAGCACCGTGAACAGGAAGACGGCCAGATAGCCATAGGACGAAATGAAGTGCTGCACACGACATGTTTAGTCGGCCTCGGCGGCCTAGTCCCCCCGCCCCGGAACCTCCCCGGGGGGAACGGCGCACGGGTCGGTGCCCGGTATCGTCGCCCCGATGGCCGATATCCGAGACGGCGGGGCGGCCGACGAGCCGTTGCGGCCGATGGTGCCGGCCGGGCGGGTCACCACGCCCGACGGCGTGGGGATCACCTACTACGACCTCGGTGGGAACGGGCCACCACTGCTTCTCTGCCATGCCACCGGTTTCTGTGGCCCCGTCCTCGCTCCGCTGGCGTCCCACCTGCGTGCCCGCTTCCATTGCATCGCAGTGGACGGGCGCGCCCACGGGGCTTCGGACCCACCCCCGGGCGACGACTTCGACTGGCACGGCTTCGCCGCCGATGTGCTCGCCGTGGTCGATCATCTGGGGCTGGAGCGTCCCTTCGGGTTCGGGCATTCGTGCGGGGGCGCGGCCCTGCTCCTCGCCGAGGAGTCCCGACCGCGCACCTTCGCGGCGCTGTATTGCTTCGAGCCTGTGATCTATCCCGGTGACGAGCCCCTGGATCCGTCGTACGAGGGGAACCCCCTGGCCGCCGGGGCCCTCCGACGGCGCCAGACATTCGCCTCGCGTGCCGACGCCATCGCCAACTTCGCCGGGAAGGCGCCGTTCGACCGCCTCGATCCGGCCGCCCTGGGCGCCTACGTCGACAATGGCTTCGCACCCCTCGACGAGGGTGGGATCGGGCTGCGGTGCCGTCCCGAGCACGAGGCCCAGGTCTACGCACATGCCTTTTCCCACGATGCCTACGCTCGCCTGCCCGAGGTGCGGTGCCCGGTGACCCTGGCGTGCGGTGCCGACACCGGGAGCGACGGGTTCGGTCCGGACCTGCTGGGCGCATTCGCCCAGCGTCTGGCGACCTCGACGACGATGGTGCTCCCGGGCCTGGGGCACTTCGGGCCGATCGAGGACCCGGATGCGGTGGCGGCCTCGGTGCTGGACTCCTGGTCCCCCACTCCTGACACAACCGGGGCGTAGCCTTCGCCTCGATGGCCCTCGCACTCCCCCGATCCCTCTCCCCCTCCAAGCTGAGCGCCTTCAAGGACTGCCCGCTCGCTTTCCGCTTTTCCGCCATCGACCGGCTGCCCGAGGCCTCCGCGCCCCATCTGGTCAAGGGCACCCTCGTGCACAGCGCCCTCGAGCGGCTGTTCTGGGACCACCCTCGCGGCGAGCGAACTCCCGACGCTGCGCATCACGCCCTCGAGTCGGCGTGGCTCGATCTCCAGGACGACCCCGACCTCGCCAGCCTGGAGCTGACCGAGGCAGATCGCCACGCCTTCGTGGCCGACGCCGGGTCGCTCGTGGACGGCTATCTCCGTCTCGAGGACCCCGACGCCGTCGGCGCCGTTGGCGTCGAGCTGACCCTCGAAGCCGATGTGGCCGGGTTGCGGCTGCGGGGCATCATCGACCGCCTCGACCTCACCCCCGACGGCGAGCTCGAGGTCGTCGACTACAAGACCGGCCGCGTCCCGTCGGTAAATCAGGAGCAGCAACGACTGGGTGGTGTGCAGTTCTACGCACTGTTGTGCGAGCAGGTCCTCGGCCGCCGGCCGAGCCGCGTCCGACTGATGTACCTGCGCGAGCCCCTCGTCATCGAGGCCGTGCCGTCCGAACAGGCCGTGCGCGGCACCCGGCAACGGACCTCGGCGGTGTGGTCGGCCATCGAACGGGCGTGTGAGCACGAGGATTTCCGGCCCCGGCCCTCCGCACTGTGCAAATGGTGCAGCTTCCGTTCCCTGTGCCCCATCTACGGGGGTGACCCGGCGCGAGCATCGGAGTTCACCGGGCCGAGCCCGGCTTCACCCGTGGCCCAGGCCGGCTGACACCTCCGGCGTTGCCACGACACCGACGTCGGCGCCGGTAGCCTGCGTCGGTGTTGCCAGACATCGTCGACCGTTTCGATCGGGTGGTCGACGATGTGGTGGCGCCCCTGCGGGGACGGCCCCTCGTCGACGCCACCGCCTACGCCGCCTCGGCGCTGGGCGACCACGGCCTCGTCTGGTTCCTCACCGGCGTCGCTCGGGGCCGTCGACCCGGACCGAGGCGCGCCACCGCCATCCGCGCCGTGGTCTTCTCGGGCGTGGTCACGCCCATGGTGAACAGCACCCTCAAATCCCTCGTGGGCAGGGGGCGCCCGGAACACCACGAGCCTCGTCCCCTCCCCGTCCGCATCCCGAGCACGGCGAGCTTTCCCTCCGGCCACACACTGGCGGCATGGTGCGCCGCCACCCTTCTGGCCGAGAACGACCCCCTGGCGGCCTCCTACTACGCCATGGCCGGGGCGATCTCGTTCAGCCGGCTCCATGTCGGGCTCCACCACGCCACCGATGTGGTGGCGGGGTCCCTCGTGGGCGTGGCTCTGGGGCTCCTGGGGCGGGTGGTGCTGCCGGTCGGGGGGCCGACCATGCGCCGGATGGAATGTGTCAAGGCCTCGAAGCGTTGACAAGAGCGTGAGCAAGACGACGTTCTCGGTCACCTACGACTACCGCTGCCCGTTCGCCCGCAACGCCCACGAACACCTGGTGGTCGCCCTGCGGGGAGGAGCACCCTGGGACGTCGAATTCGTCCCCTTCTCGCTCTCGCAGACCCACGTGGAAGAAGGCGCCACCGCCGTCTGGGACGACCCCGCCAAGGCGCGCGACCTCCTTGCCACCGAGGTCGGCCTGGTGGTGCGCGACACCTTCCCCGATCACTTCTTCGACGTCCACCTGGGGCTGTTCGCAGCTCGACACGACCGCAGCCTCGACCTGCGCGACGAGTCGGTGATCCACGACGTGCTTGGCTCCGCCGGCGTCGACGCCGACGAGGTCTTCGCCACCGTGGCCCAGGGCGGTCCCCGCGACGCCTACCGCAAGGCGCACGAGGCCGCCGTGACCGGGCATCAGGTTTTCGGCGTGCCGACCTTCGTCGTCGGCGACAGCGCCGCCTTCGTGCGCCTCATGACCCGGCCCGGCGCCGACACGTCCACGGCCCGATCGACGATCGAGGGGATCCTGGCCCTGTTCGACGAGCACCCCGAGCTCAACGAGTTCAAGTACACCAGCATCGATCGCTGAACCGTCAGTTCGAGGCGGCGTCAGTTCGAGGTGGTGGCAGTTCGAGGCGGCGTCAGTTCGAGGCGGTAGCCAGGGCTCCCAGCAGCGTCTGCGCGCGCGCCACCTCGCTGGGGGAGCCGTACACGGCCCCCGAGAATTCGGTCGCACCACCATCGGCCAGACGTCGGATCTGTGCGGTGACCTCTTCCTCGTTGCCGACTACGGCAACCTGCGCAGGGCCCGCCGCGCCTTCTCGGTCCAACATGGCGCGGTACGAGGGAAGCTGTCCGTACATGGCGAAGATCTTGTCGGCGCGGGCCCGGGCGGCATCGGGGTCATCGGTCACACACACCGGGAGGGTGACCACCACCTGGGGGGCGGGCCGGCCCGCGGCCGACGCCGCTGCGGTGATGGCGGGCACGATGTGCTGCTCGACGGTGGCAGGGCCCACCATCCAGGTGACGGTCCCGTCGGCGAGCTCACCGGCCAGGCGCAGCATGGTCGGACCGAGCGCGGCGACCAGCACCGGTGGAGGCGGGGTCGGCACCACGTCCAGAGGCCCGAAGGTGTTGGTCCGGATCACCTCGCCGTTGAACGACACCTGCTCACCGTGCAGCAGGGGCACGAGGACCGACAGGTACTCCTTCATGTACCGGGCGGGCTTGTCGAAGGAGTAGCCCCAGACCCCTTCCACCACCACTTGGTGCGACAGGCCGATGCCCAGCACGAGGCGCCCACCACTGGCGGCCTGCACGGTCAGAGCCTGCTCGGCCAGCATCATGGGGTGACGCGGGTGGATCGGGATCACCGCCGTGCCCAGTTCGACGCCCGGGACCTCGCGCCCCACCGCGGCCAGGACGGTGAGCGTGTCCCATCCGAAGATCTGCGACGACCACAACGAGACCGCTCCCGTCGAGGCCAGGACGCGGGCCCGCGCCACGATCTCGTCGATCGACCCGCCCATCTCCAGGCCCAAACCGATGCGCATGGCGCTCCCTCGTGTCGTGGCGGCGCACCGGGGTAGGCCCGGTGTGGATCGGCGTCAATTCCGCCTCGTAAGGACCCATCGTGCCAGTACCGTTGTCCAGGTGCCTCTTCGCGGAGACGAGTACGACGCCCGGTTCGCCCGGTTCGAGGCGGAGGGGCTCTACCTCCATGGCGAGGCTGACCTCGTGGCCGGTCTCCTCGGTGCGCCTCCCGCCCGGGTCCTCGACGCCGGATGCGGCACGGGCCGGGTCGCCATCGAGCTGGCGCGCCGCGGCTACGACACGGTGGGAATCGACGTGGAACAGTCCATGCTCGACGCCGCCCGGGCCAAGGCGCGGGGCTTGGAGTGGATTCTCGGTGACCTTGCCAGCGCGGACCTCCCCGACAGCCACTTCGACCTCGTGGTGGCGGCCGGCAACGTGATGATCTTCCTGGAGCTCGGCACCGAGGCGGCGGTGGTCTCCAACCTGGCCCGGACGGCCGGGCCCGGGGGGCTCGTGGTGGCCGGCTTCCAGATCGGGAGGCAGCTCGCCCTCGAGCGGTACGACGCGCTGGGCGCCGCGGCCGGGCTCGAGCTCGTGCACCGCTGGGCCACCTGGGAGCAGACGCCGTACACCGGCGGGGACTACGCCGTCTCCGTGCACCGCCGCCGGGAGGACTCGTGAGCGGGTACAGCCCCCCGGTCTCGGCGCCCGTGCACGAAGCCGTGATGCCCCTTGCCTTTCTCCTCGGGCGGTGGGCGGGTGAGGGCGAGGGCTCGTACCCCACCATCGAGCCCTTCCTCTACGGCGAGGAGATCACCCTGTCGCACGTGGGCAAGCCCTTCCTCGCCTATGCGCAGCGCACCTGGCGTCTCGACGACGGCCGTCCCCTGCACGCAGAGACCGGCTACTGGCGCTGTCCCTCGCCCACCCATGTAGAGGTGGTGCTGTCGCATCCCACCGGGGTGGTGGAGGTCAGCGAAGGCTCTCTGCGGTCGACGTCTGTGGTGCTGTCGTCGACGGCGATCGCCCGCACCGCCACGGCCAAGGAGATCACCGCCATCGCCCGGCGCATCGACGTGGAGGGCGATCAGCTCGTCTACCACCTCGACATGGCGGCGGTGGGCGTCGAGCTCTGTGGACATCTCCAGGCCACGCTCCATCGCGTCTCGGCGCCGTTGTGAGCAGAGCGGGGCGCGGGGGGTCCCTGGCCCGGGGTCGGATGTGAGCCCCGACCGCTGCGCAGAGCAGAATGTCACCGGCCGTGGCACCCAAGGTCGGGCCCGGCCCACGAAGACAGGAGTCCGATGAAGACGGTTGGCGTGGTGATGGGAAGCGCGTCCGACGCGCCGGTGATGGAGGGCGCCATCGAGGCACTGCGCGAGTTCGGCGTCCCTGTCGAGGTCCGCGTGCTCTCGGCCCATCGCACGCCCGACGATGCCTTGCAGTTCGCCCGCGACGCCGCCGGGCGGGGGTTCGGGGTCCTGATCGCCGGGGCCGGCAAGGCCGCCCATCTCGCCGGCGTGTTGGCCGCGGTCACCTCCCTCCCGGTGATCGGGGTGCCGATCGCGTCGGGGGACCTCGGTGGGCTCGACGCCCTGCTGGCCATGGTGCAGATGCCGCCTGGCGTCCCCGTGGCCACGGTGGCGGTGGACGGCGCACGCAACGCGGGGCTTCTCGCCGTCCGCATGCTGGCGCTCTCCGACGACGGCTTGTCGGACGCCTACGAGAAGTTCCGAGACGGCATGGCAGCCAAGGTGCGAGCGGCCGACGAAGGGATCAGGGCGCGCTACGCCGAGGGCGGCGGCTCCTGACCCCATAGGTCCTCGGGAGACGAACTGGTTGATCCGGCTGATCCCCCGGGCGCCGACCGAGGACCGCCCGATCCGTCCGGACCACCCGACGCCGTGACCGCGGCCGGAGGCCGGGGTGGGGCGGGGGGGATGACGGCGACGGGTGGGACCGAGTCGCCGGCGGCACGACCGTGGGTGACGAACCCCGACAGCAACTCGATCGGGATCGGGAACACCAGGGTCGAGTTGTGTTCGCTGGCCACCTCGGCCAGGGTCTGGAGCGCCCGCAGCTGCATGGCTCCGGGAGACTCGTAGAGCTTGGCGGCGGCTTCGGACAGCTCCTTGCTCGCCTCGAGCTCACCGGTGGCGGCGATGACCTTGGCACGGCGTTCGCGCTCGGCCTCGGCTTGCCGTGCCATGGCCCGCAGCAATTGGGGGGGCAGCGTGATGTCGCGCAACTCGACCTGGCGCACCTCCACACCCCAGTGCCCGGTGGAGGCGGCGATCACGGTGCGCAACTCGTTGTTGACGTCCTCGCGATGGGCGAGCAGGTTGTCGAGCTCGTGCCGGCCGATGATCGAGCGCAAGCTCGTCATGGCGATCCGTTGGCTGGCGAACCGGAAATTGTCCACCCCCAGCACGGCCTGGACGGGGTCGACGACTTGGAAGTACACGACGGCGTCGACCTGGATCGTGACATTGTCCTTGGTGATGACGGCCTGGGGCGGGATGTCGACCACCTCGACCCGCAGGGTGACCTTGACGAGGCGGTCCACGATCGGGAACCGGAAGATCACCCCCGGGCCCTTGGCCTCGGGTCGGACGTGTCCCAGACGGAAGAACACCGACCGTTCGTACTCGGTCACCACCTTGATCGCCGACGACAAGAAGATGACGGCGAAGAACAACACCACGACGACGGCGACGATAACCCCGACGACCGCCCCCGACACCGCCAGGACCGGGCCGACGAGTGACTCCATACCCGAAGTCTCGCGCCCCGCGGCGCGCTTCGCTGGACGACCTAGCGTGGCTCGGGCAGGTGCCGAGGAACCGGGCCCTGGGCGTGGTCCGAAGCAACGCCGGAACGGAGACCAGGCATGCGGGTCGTCATCTCGGGATCGAGCGGGCTCATCGGTCGGTCGGTCGTGGCCGGGCTCCGGGCTCGCGGGGACGAGGTGACCCCGCTGGTCCGCCGAGCCCCCGCGGCGGGAGAAGCGCGCTGGGACCCCGGAGCGGGGACGGTCGACACCGGCGCCCTGGAAGGGGCGGGGGCGGTCGTGCACCTGGCCGGCGCCGGCATCGGCGACAAACGCTGGTCGGCGACCCGCCGCCACGTGATCATGTCCAGCCGCGTCCAGGGCACGGCGCTGCTGGCCCGGGCCCTGGGCGGGCTCGGGCACCCCCCCACCGTGTTCCTCAGCGCCTCCGCGGTGGGTTTCTACGGCGACCGCGGCGGCGAGGAGCTCAGCGAAGCGAGCGAGGCGGGCCACGGCTTCCTGGCCGAGGTGTGCCGCGCCTGGGAGGACGCCACCGCGCCGGCCGAGCACAGCGGCGTCCGGGTCGTTCGCCTGCGCTCGGGGGTCGTGCTCTCGGCGCAGGGTGGCGCCCTCGCCCGTCAGTTGCCGCTGTTCCGGTTCGGCCTCGGGGGCAGGCTGGGAAGCGGCCGGCAATGGTTGAGTTGGATCTCGCTCGCCGACGAGGTGCGCGCCATCCTCTATGCCCTCGACCACCAGGCCGTCCGGGGAGCCGTCAACGTCACGGCACCGGCACCGGTGACCAATCGCGACTTCACGCACGCTCTGGGCCGGGCGTTGCACCGGCCGGCCGTGCTGGCCGTGCCGGGCCCGGCCCTGCGGGTCGCGCTCGGCTCCGACCTGGCGTCGGAGATGGTGCTCGCCAGCCAGCGTGTGGTGCCGACCGCTCTGCTTGCCGCCGGGTTCGCCTTCGACCACGCCGGCGTCGACGACGCCCTGGCTCATGCGCTCTCCACCGGTGTGTAGAGCGAACTCCCCCCAGGTGCGGTCGGGCCGGCGCCTCGCCTACGACGCCGCGGGGGCGAGGTTCTTGATCACCGTGGCGAGATCGTCGCCTCCAGGGAGCACGGCCAGGACCGGGATGGTGACGCCGTTGTCGACGTAGCGCTGTACGTGGGCTCGGCACTCCTCGGGCGTCCCATGGACCACCAAGGCGTCCACCACCTCGTCGGGGATGGCGGCCAGGGCGGCCTTTCGATCCCCCCCACGCCATGCCGACCACATCGCCTCCAGCACGGGGCCCCGACCCAGCCACTCGTGGAAGGCGGCGTACACCGCCACGTTCAGGTAGGCGGCGATGCCGATACGGCCCACGTACCGGGCCCGATCGGCGTCATCGGTGGGGCACACGAAAATGCGCGCCACGATGGCCTTGCCCTCCCCGACCTCGGGGACGACCTTCGACACGTCTGAGGCCGACAGCCAGTTGAGGATGGCACCGTCGGCTTCGCGTCCCGCCAACCGCAGCATGCCGGGACGAAGGGCGGCGACATAGATGGGCGGAGGTTGTTCGATGGGCCTTCCCAGGCGGAACCCGCGCACCGTGAAGGTCTCGTACTCGGCGTCGACCTTCTCCCCGGTGAGCGCGGCCCGCAGGAACCGCACCGTGTCCCGCACGCGTTTGTAAGGCTCGACGAACGGCGTGGCGTTCCACCGCTCGACGATGACATCCGACGACGAGCCCACCCCGAGGGCGAACCGACCGGGAGCGAGCTCGGCCATCGTGGCGGCCTGCATGGCGAGCAACCCGGGGCCACGCGTGTACACCGGCACCACCGCCGTCCCCAGCTGGAGCCGGGCACTGGACAGCGCCGCCAGGGCCAGCGGCGTGAACCCGTCAGCACTGTTGGCCTCGCCGGTCCACACGTCGGTGTACCCGAGCTCGTCCAGCCGCCGGTACCAGTCGCCGTGCTCGGCCAGAGAGACGTCGTCGAAGGGAACGGTGATGCCGTATCGGTCCACGGGGCGAAGTTACAGGTTCCGCACCAGAGGTGGCGGGCCGGCGCCGCCATGGCCTCACCGCGCCGCGGGCTCCCCACGCCGAGGCGCGCTCACAAAGGCGGCCCGCACTGGTCCGGCGCGGTGGGGAGGCGTCCCCGGAACGGATCGCAGTACTCCCGGGGGGCGGGCAGCGCCAGGGCCACGGCCAGCTGATCCCAGAAGCTCGGGCCCGCCGCCCGGGGCGGGCCCAGCCCGGTGACGCTCGGGCAACCGGCCGGATCCGCCGTGATGGTCCCCATCTCGACGGTGCCCGCCATGAAGGTGATCGTGTAGCTCACGCCGAAGTCGGCAGGGCAGTACTCCCCCGACGGCTCGACGGGCAGCTGGCACGCGGCCCGGGCCACGTCTGCCACGGCGGCGGCATCTGAGGACGTGACATGGTCGGGGAAGACGAACGAGATCTGGTTCTGGGGGAACTCGTCGGTCCTGGTGACCGAGAGCTCGGTCACCGAACCGGGGGCGCCACACAACTCCGGCGAGGATGACGCTCGGTTGGGTGCGGTGTCCGAAGCCTTCACGGCTCCAGTCGTCACCGGAGCCGTGGGCGCCGGGGGGTCCGAGCTGGACTGGCATCCGGCGCCCAGGAGCGCCACCAGCACCACGCCCGATCCACACCGCAACCGCCGAGACCGACCCACGATCACCCGCCTTCCGTCTTCCCTTCTGTGTTCGACGGACGAGGCGACGGTTCGGTTCCCGGGTCGTGGGTCAGGTCGAATCTGACGGGTCGCTGGGGGGCACCCGGAGGATGACGAATGAGCACCACGCCCACACGCCCGCCAGCACAATCCAGACGACGACCCTGAACCAGCCCGGAGGTCCAGACGAAGGAAGCGACAGTTGGGCGGTGGAGGCGAAGGGAAACGTGGCCAGGGGGACGAAGTACGAGCAGAAGGCGTCGAGGGCCACCCCCAGGGCGACCACCAGCACGATCCGCTCGCCTCGGCCGAGTTGGCGGAGCCGTTCCATGGCTCAATGGTCCCACGGGTCAGGGTTCCGGGGGCAACTTCGATGGATGTGACCTGACCGCGGCCGACTGTCACACCTCGGTGCCATCCTGTGGCTCGTGGAGAACCAACTGCAGCTGCCATTGGTTGGCGACCTGGCCGGCCGCCCGGTGCGTCCGGCGGGTGACAGCGACTGGCGGATCGACGAGCCGACCCGCCGAGTCGGTCGCCGCGGCCTGGCCGACGCCCGCGCCGCCCTGGCTCGAGCTTCGGTACTCGACGACGCCCGGGCCGACGCCGCCTGATGGGCGGAATCGGCCCGGTGGGGGTAGCCAGGGCGCTACCGTCGAGTGCGTGCCATCCCTCGCGCAACGACTCGGCTACGCCGAGGACGCCAAGCTTCTCATCCTCAACTGTGACGACCTCGGTTTCTGCCACGCCGCCAACGTCGGCGTCTACCAGGCGCTGCGGGAGGGGCTGGCCTCGAGCGCCAGTCTGATGGTGCCCTGCCCCTGGGCACGGGGGGCGGCGGCGGGATACCGGGGGGACGACGTGGGCGTGCACCTCACCGTGAACGCCGAATTCGATCTGTACCGGTGGGGTCCCATCACCCACGCGCCGTCACTGCTCGATGGCGACGGAGGGTTCCCCCGTACCGTCGAGGATGTCTGGGACCACGCCGATCTCGACGAGGTGCGCCGGGAGTGCCGGGCCCAGATCGAACGCGCCATCTTGTGGGGCTTCGACGTGAGCCATCTCGATGCCCACATGGGCACCATGCAGATCAAGTCGGAGTTCTTCGACGTGTACCTCGACCTGGCGGTGGAGTTCAAGCTGCCCTTGCGGCTCTCGGGCGCGGACACCGAAGGGCTGATCGGGTTCCCGTTTCGGTCCCTGGCCGCCGACGAGGGGGTGGTCTTCCCCGACGAGTTCGTCTACGTGCCCGGAGTGGGCAGCCGCCAGATCCTCCTCGACGCCATCGCCGGGCTGAAGCCGGGCGTGACCGAGGCCTACCTGCACCCGGCGGTCGACAGTCCCGAGCTCGAGGCCATGGCGACGGACTGGGGGGCCCGGGTCGACGATCACCGTCTCCTCGTGCACGACCGCGACCTGCGCGTCGCGCTGGAAGAGGCGGGGATCACCGTGATCGGCTACCGACCGCTACGCGACCTCATGCGGTCCGCATCCTGAGGGATCGAGATCGAGGGCCCGAACGCACGCGCCCCGGGATCAGAACTCGGTGATGGCGGCGATCTCGGTCTGGAGCTGCTTGTACTCCGGTGAGTTGGTGATGGGCAGCAGCGACATGACCTTGGCCATGTTCCCGGTCACCTTCACCTTCCCCTGCATGAAGGCGGCGTTGGCGTCGAGCTCACCCTTCTGGATCTTGAGGGCATCGGCGTAGCCGGTGGTGAGCGTCACCTCGGCGTCATCGAGACGGCCGAGCTGGCTCTCGCTGATCTTGCCGTTCTCGAGGACCCAGTAGTAGTCGATGTCCCCGTCGGGGGCGCCGGTCACTACGTACTGCATGCGGGCCGACGCACCGGCCCGCTCAGGCTGGCCCTCGGCCATCTTCCTCGTCTCGTCGAGCCACTCCTGGCTGAGCCACTTCGACATGTCGTCCTCCCTGGGTCGTCGGCGTCAGATACGGGGCTGGCTGCCGAGGAGCCGGGTACGCCGCATCGTCGGGCATGTTACCGAGCGGCGAGGTCCCGCACACCGGCGAAGAGGTCGTCCTCCACCACGCCCTCCCCGGCGGGGCCCACCAGGCTGCGAGCCAGGATGTATTCGTCCACCGGGTGGATGGTCCGGGCCACCTCGGGGGGCAGCCCGAACCAGAACGGGGACGTCGGGTCGACCTGGGTGGCATGGGCCAGCAACGCCTGGCGACGGACATCGGCGTACTCCGAGATGTCTATGGCCGTGGTGTAGGTGCGGGTCATCTTGCTGGCCCGCTCACGCCAGGCCTCGTCGAAGGGAGACTCCAGCCCCAGCTCGACGAACTTCTCGTGCATCGCCATCACCCGGGCTGCGGACCATCCCACGTAGTACAGCTTCAGGGGCGCGAAGGCCTCACCGGCCTCGGGGAAGGCGGAGGGGTCGCCGGCGGCGTCGAACGCGGCCAGGGAGATCTCGTGGTCGCGGAGATGGTCGGGATGGGGGTACCCCTGCTGGTCGTCCTCGTAGGTGACGATCACCTGGGGGCGTTGGCGGCGGATCACGGTCACGAGCCGGCCCACGGCCTCCTCCAGTGGTGCCTGGGCGAAGCAGTCGGGGCGGGCGTTGGCGGCCGAGTCCTTCATGCCCGAGTCGCGGTAGCCGAGCATGACGAGCTCGTCGTAGCCGATGAGCGCGGCGGAGGCCTCGAGCTCGCGCTGGCGGACACCCCCGATGTCGGCGCGGACCTCGGGCGTGTCCATGGCGGGGTTGAGGATGTCCCCCTCCTCCCCCCCGGTACAGCACACGAGCACGGTGTGGATGCCCTCGGCGTGGTAGCGGGCCACGGTCGCCGGCCCCTTCGACGCTTCGTCGTCGGGATGGGCGTGGACGGTCAGCAGACACAGACGCGTGCTCATTTCATTCACGGTACCCGGCGGCTGCGGCCGTCGGAACCGTGCCCCGACCCGGGACTCTGCCGTTCCCGGCGTGGAGCCCGGCCACGGGTCGGCCTCGGAATCCGGGCCCGGTCCGGGACCACCCGGCCCGTGCGGGGGGCCCTCCGACACGGTGCGCGCCGCGGTCTCGACAGCCGCTCGGCGCGGCTACGGGACGATGACCCTCCCCTATGCTCTGGGGTGCGATGGGTGTCTTCCAGCGGTTTCTGAACATCTTCCGGGCCAAGACCAACAAGCTGCTCGACAAGGTCGAGGACCCCCGCGACACCCTTGACCTGTCCTACGAGAAGCAGCTCGAGAACATCCAGAAGATGCGCCGCAGCATCGCCGAGGTGGCCACCGCCAAGAAGCGGGTCGAGATCCAGGCCAGCCAGCTCCAGCAGCAGGCGTCCAAGCTCCAAGAGCAGGCTCGCCTGGCGCTGGGCCAGAACCGAGAGGATCTCGCCCGTGAGGCACTCAGCCGCCGGGCCACCATCGCCGCCGAGCTGACCGAGCTCGAGACCCAGCATGACCAGATCGCGGCTCAGCAGGACAAGCTGGTCGAGACCTCCGAGCGTCTCCAGGCCCAGGTCGCCGCGTTCCGGACCCGCAAGGAGACCTTGAAGGCGACCTACACCGCGGCTCAGGCCCAGACCCGGATCGGCGAGGCCGTGGCCGGCATCTCGGGGTCGATGAGCGACGCCGGCCAGACCATGCAGCGGGCCGAGGAGAAGATCTCCCAGATGCAGGCCCGTGCCGGCGCCATCGACGAGCTGCTCGAGTCGGGGGCGCTGACGGATCTGAGCTCGAGCACCGACGACATCCAGGCCAAGCTCAACAAGGTGAGCGCCACGTCGCAGGTCGACCGTGAGCTCGCCGCGCTCAAGGCCGAGTTGGCCGCCCCCGCCGCCCCCGCCGCCGTCCTGCCCCCGGCCGACGCGCCAGAGGCCGGCGCCCTCCCCGCCGCGCCGGGACAGCCGGCTCCGTCCCCCACCGCCCATCCCGAAGCACAACCCGAGGTGAATTCCTGATGGCGATCAACCGCCGCATCCCCGCCGACCACGGCCTCACGGTCCGGATCTTCATCACCGGACTGCTGATGGTCCTTCTCTATGCCCTGGTCATCGGCATCCTCTTCGCCGTCGGCCTCAGCCTGAGCGTGATCCTCGTCTTCGCCGCGGTGTTCTTGTTCTGCCAGTACTGGTTCTCGGACAAGATCGCCCTCTTCGGCATGCACGGGCGCATCGTGACCCCCGAGCAGGAGCCCGAGCTCCACGGCATCATCGACCGGCTGTGCGCCCTGGCCGACATGAAGAAGCCCAGGGTGGCGATCGCCGATGTCGACATGCCCAACGCCTTCGCCACGGGGCGCAACCCGTCCAACGCCGTGGTGTGCGCCACCCGGGGCATCATGCGCCGGCTCGACGAGCCCGAGCTCGAGGCCGTCCTGGCCCACGAGCTGTCGCATGTGGCCCACCGGGACGTGGCCATCATGACCATCGCCAGCTTCCTCGGGATGGTGGCCGGGCTCATCACCCGCTTCACCATCTACGCCGGGCTCTTCGGCGGCTTCGGGGGTGGGAACAACGACCGCGGCGGGGCCGGGCAGGCGGCCATGATCGAGCTGGCCGTCATCGTCGTCTCGGCCCTCATCTACGCCATCAGCTTCCTGCTCACCATGGCGCTGTCGCGCTATCGCGAGCTGGCCGCCGACCGCTCGGGGGCCATCCTGATCGGCCGCCCCTCGCTCCTCGCCTCGGCCTTGGTGAAGGTGACCGGCGAGATGTCGCGCATCCCCACACGCGACCTGCGCTCGGCCGAGCACTTCAACGCCTTCTTCTTCACCCCCGCGCTGGCCAAGGGAACCAGCCTGTCCTCGTTGTTCTCCACCCACCCGCCGCTCCAGAAGCGCCTCGACCAGCTGGCCAAGCTCGAGGCGGAGATGAACCAACCCGGATGACGCCCACACTCCGCCTCCGGCACGCGACGTCGAAGGCGCACTGATGGGGTTGTTCGACACGCTGCTGGGTCGGACCAAGCCCGTCCGGGCCAACCTGGACGCGTTGTTCAACCTGCCCAACGCGGCGATCACCTTGCAGGTGAGCGCCGGCCTCGTCCCCACCGGACGCGCCGGGGTGTGCTTCAAGGCGCCCGCCGGGCAACCCTTTGCCGAGATGCAGGCCGAGCTCGAACAGCTCCTGGCCACTCCGGACGATCCCGGTCCCGGCGCGGGCTCGGCGGGGACACCGGCCAAGCCCACGGTGCGCCACGTCGGTGACAAGTTCGGCTACCGGTGGATCGTGGTCGAGGCCGGTGCGGTCGACGACCTCGTCACGCGCGTGCACATGGTCCATTCCTCGCTCCAGGACGCGGGATGGAGCACGCAGCTGTTGTGCTCGGTCTTCGGCTTCGCCCCCGGCACCGCGCCAGTGTCCGGATCGGCGACCGAGACCGGTGCCCCCGACGCCAGCGGTTCGACCGCCGAGACCATCACGCGGCCGTTGTATCTCGTGTACCTGGCCAAGCAGGGGACGTTCTACCCCTTCGCCCCCACCGGGCCCGAACAACGAGACAACGAGCTCGAGCTCCGGCTCAAGGGCATGCTGGCCCAGGACCTCCCCATCGAGTCCGACCTGTCGCGGTGGTTCCCGATGTGGGATCTCCCCATCGCCTGACCGGGCCTCATGCCGCCGTACCCACGACACGGCGACATACCTGGTCTCCGCCGGGGGATCAGCCCCGGACCGGCGTTGCGTAGGGATCCCAGGCCGCCGTCCCGGCGTCGAGGATCTCGAGCCGGGCACAGACCGTGTCCACCACGTCCTCGGGGTCGAGGGTGCTCGGCGCGCCGTCGGCGAGGCACAGCGCCCCGGTGATAGCCCCGGCCCCGTCGAACACCCAGCGCGCCGCACCGGCCTCGGCTCCGGTGAGCTCGGCGGCGACGGCGGACAGGTCCACGCGCCGCCGGGGGCGGCGGCTTTCGAGCCGGACCCACGACTCGTAGCGGTAGCGGACCTCGACGCCGCCCCCGGCGATGGTCGCCACCCGCAGGCGGTCGGTGGCCGAGTGCACGGCCCCGGGGTGCAACGGCGCCGCCCCCCACGCCGCCCGGGCCGCGTCGGGATGGCTGACGTCGACGCGGACGATGGCCAGATCGTGCTGGGGGCGCTCCTCGATGGTCGCCCATCCCTCGGCGACGGCCCCCGCCGACGCATCGAGGGCATCGGCCTCGTCGGCCCACAGGCCCCGGTACCGTTCGGGCTCGGCGACGAGGGCGGGCAGGATGCGCAACGCTTCGGTGGCCGCCCACGCCGTGCGGTCCAGCCCGTCGCCACCGGGCAAAGCCACATCGAGCACCGCCGCGGCGCGTTCGACGTCGCCGAGCGCGGCGATGGCGAATGCCACCACCGCAGCCCGGCGATCGCTGACCACGTCGAAGTCCCCCACCCGGGCCGCCTCGACGAGCAGTGCCCCATGATCTTCGGCCAGCCCCTCGACGCACAGCAGTGCCAGGGCGATCACACCGTCGGCGTCGAAGTGGTCGATCGACGCCACCGACGCCCTGTCGGGGAGGAGATCCGGGCGTGCCCGCGCTCGCAGCACGATCCCGGCGGAGAGGTCGTGCCACAACGCCACCGGGGTGGGCGTACCGGGCCAATGGGACAAGGTGCCCACGGTGCCCGGACGCGGGGCACCATCCACGATGACGTGCGGCCGACCCTCGAGGAGCCTGGTCGCCACGTAGTCGAATGGCCGCAGCCGAGGCCGTGCCCTAGCCACCCGGTGGGGACAGGGCGTCGATGCGCCGGGCGAGTTCGAGGTCCAAGGAGGTGAGGCCGCCCTCGGAATGCGTGGTCAGGCGCAAGGTGACGGTGTTCCAGCGGATGTCGATGTCGGGATGGTGATCCATCTCCTCGGCCAGAGCCCCGACCGCATTCACGTACGCCAACGAGTCGGCGAAGTCCTTGCCCCGACGGGTCTTCACCAGCTCGTCGTCCCGGCGTTCCCAGGCGATGCCGGTACCGAGCGCGGCGTCAACGGCATCGTGGTCGAGGCGATCGGGCATTAGGCCACGGGATGCGGCGCGCCGAACAGCTCGTCGTAGTCACGGAGCCTGGAGGCAAGAGCCCCCATGATGCCGAGCGCAAACATCGGGGTCTCGTGGACCAGGAACAGGAACAGGCGTTGATCGATCTCGGCCAACGTCGTCTCGACCGCGGCGACCGCGTGCAGGTTGCGAGGAAGATGATCGATCAGCGCACGTTCGCCGAAGACGTCGTTGGGCCCGAGAGAGGCGACGACGGTGGAGCCCTTGCGAAGCTCGACGGCGCCGGACACCACGCCGTACATGTGGGTTCCGACATCCCCCTGGGCATAGATGGTCTCGCCCGCACCCACTGTGCGGTGGTGCGGGGCGTTGATGAAGAGTCCTTCGGCGCTCACGGCGGTCCTCCGGTGTTGCCGGTCATGGCCAGTCTCAGACGAACACTGGCCGTGCACTATACGACCGCCCTCAGGGATGGGTCATGTCCTCGGGCCGTACGGCCTGGTCGAACTCCTCGGGGGTGAGGTAGCCGAGCGCCACCGCCGACTCCCGCAAGGTGATGCCTTCGGCGTGGGCCTTCTTCGCCACCTGGGCGGCCTTGTCGTATCCGATGAGCGGGTTGAGAGCGGTGACGAGCATGAGCGAGTTCTCGAGGTGCCGGCGGATCTGCGCCACATCGGGCTCGAGCCCTTCGACGGCGAATTGGCGGAAGACCCGGCAGGCGTCGGACAGCAGTGTGATGGAATGCAAGATGTTGCGGATGATGACGGGCTTGCACACGTTGAGCTCGAGGTTGCCCCGGCTGCCGGCCACGGCCACGGCGGTGTCGTTCCCCATCACCTGGATGCAGACCATGATCATGGCCTCGCACTGGGTCGGGTTGACCTTGCCCGGCATGATCGACGAGCCGGGCTCGTTGGGAGGAAGCACCAGCTCGGCCAGACCGCTCCTGGGCCCGGACCCGAGCCACCGGATGTCATCGGCGATCTTGGTGAGCGACACCGACAGGGTGCGCAGGGTGGCGCTCGCTTGGACCAGGCCGTCGTGGGCGGCCAGCGCCGCGAATTTGTTGGGCGCGGTGACGAAGGGAAGCCCGGTGATCTCGGCGATGTGCCCCGCGGCGCGGGCGCCGAACTCGACATGGGCGTTGAGACCCGTCCCCACGGCGGTGCCACCCAGCGCCAACTCGTAGAGGTCGGGCAGGCTGGCCTCGATCCTCGTGAGATCGGCGTCGAGCTGGGCCACGTATCCCGAGAACTCCTGGCCCAGGGTGAGCGGCACGGCGTCCATGAGATGGGTGCGCCCGATCTTCACGATGTCGGCGAAGGCCTCGACCTTGACGGCCAGGGCGTCGCGCAGGGCGCGCACCGACGGCACCAGGACGTGGGTGATCTGCTCGACGGCGGCGATGTGCATGGCGGTGGGAAAGGTGTCGTTGGACGATTGCGACATGTTCACGTGGTCGTTGGGATGGACCGGGGTCTTCGACCCCATGACCCCGCCGGCCAGCTCGATGGCACGGTTGGAGATGACCTCGTTGGCGTTCATGTTGGTCTGGGTGCCGCTGCCGGTCTGCCACACGCGCAAGGGGAAGTGGTCGTCGAGCAGGCCGGCGGTGACTTCGGAGGCCGCCACCGCGATGAGCTCGGCCAGCGCCGGGTCGAGCACACCGAGATCGGCGTTGGTGCGGGCCGCGGCGTCCTTCAGGATGCCCATGGCGCGGATCATCGAACGAGCCATGACGTCGTCGCCGATGGAGAAGTGCACGAGGGATCGCGCCGTCTGGGCACCCCAATACCGGTCGGCGGGCACCTCGATGGGGCCCATCGAGTCGGTCTCGGTTCGTGTGGCCGTCACGGGATCACCTCCACCAGCGAAACTACCCCCACTCCACGTGCGCCCGGATCGATGTGCCGTCCTCGCTCAACCAGCCCTTGGACCGGGCGTAGTCGAGCATGGCCCCGAAGTCGGCCTCCCACGTCTCGCCCACCGAGCCCGCCGCCAAGCGCCGCACGGCGCCCACGTCCACCAGGGCCTCGCCGTCGGCGTCGAGGACACCCACGGCGTTGCTCCGCAGGGCGCCGTCGAGCGCGCCGCTGTCACCGCCACCCCGGACCGCCACGTGGAACCGCCCGCAATCGGCGGGATCCTCGACCACCACCGTGGCGGGCTCGGCCTCCACGTCGACTACGACCTGCATGACCACTCCTCTCGCTCGGGACCACTCACCACGGCATCGCCACTCCCCCGTTGGGGCGCACGATCTGCCCGGTGACGAAACGCGACGCGTCCGACGCCAGGTACAGCACGGCGTGGGCGATGTCGTCGGGCCGGCCCACGGTGCGCAACGGGGTGGAGCGGGCCACGGCGTCGAGCACGGCCCGGCGATGGGTCTCGTCGACGGTGCCGTCACCCGAGGTGAAGCGCCGGCTGGTCATAGCGGTCTCGACGAACCCGGGCGCCACGGCGTTGACCCGCACCCCGAGAGGGCCCATCTCGGTGGCGAGCACCCGGGTGAGCTGCACCACCGCCGCTTTGGCCATCCCGTAGCCGGCCAGCCCGGGCGAGGGCGTGTCGATGGCGGCCGACGCCATGTTCACGATCGACCCCGATCCCTGTGCGCTCATGGCCCGCGCCGCGGCACGACAGCCACGGAACACGCCCATGAGGTTCACGGCCATGATGCGGTCGAAGGCGGCGTCGTCGAAGTCCACCACCGGTGCCTGGAGGATGATGCCGGCGATATTGGCCATCACGTCGAGACGCCCGAGCTCGGCCACCGCCTGTGCCACCAGGTCGTCGACCTCGCCGGGCACGGTGACGTCGACCCGACGGGCCAATGCCCGGGATCCCGAGGCTTCGAGCTGCGCGGCGATGGCCTCGGCGCCGGCCCCGTCGAGATCGGCGCACAGGACGGCCGCCCCCGCCCCGGCCAGCAGCGCCGCCGATGCCCGTCCGATCCCCGAGGCGGCGCCGGTCACGACGGCCACGCGCCCGGTGAGGTCGAAAGCCCGGAGCGCATCGGGGTTCATGTGGGGATCCTCCCGTGGATCGACGCCGTCACCCGTCGGGCCGCGCCCAACAAGGCGTCGGCGAAGCGGGGGATCTCCTCCCCCGTCAGCTTCTCGGGCAACCCCACGACGGTCAGGGCCAACGCCACCGACCCGTCGGAGCCGAACACCGGGCCCGAGATCTGGCTGAGGCGGTAGGTGGCCCCCGCCTCGAGCTCCTGGAGGAGGTACTCCTCGTGGGCGAAGTCCTCCACCGCCACCGCCAGGGCCCGGCGACGGCTGTCGCGGCCCGACAGGGCACGGCTCAGCTTGAGGTTGGCGACGGCTTCGAGGTTGAGCGCGTAGCCGCGCTGGCGGATGACGGCCAGCGCCGAGCGCAGCCGTTCCTTGTCCTCGACCGTGGCCCCGGGGCCGAGCCGGTCCAGCCACTGCTCCACGGGCCCGGGCCCGGCCCAGGCCAGAAAGACCGTCCCCAGGGGCGGGGCCAACGGGACGCGTTGTCCCACGGTGAAGGTGAGCCACATGGGCCCGGGGCGACCGGCGGTGGCGAGGAGCACCATCTCGTCGCCCACGGTGCTCGATGCCACCACCTGCACGGCCAGGTGGGCGGCGAGCTCCTCCATCTCGGGCCGGGCGTGGTCGACGAGGTCGAGCTGGCGCGCCCCGGCGGCGTGCCCGGCGGCGATGAGGGCGGGACCGAGCGTGTAGGACTTGTCCACGGGATGGCGCAACAACCAGCCCGCACCGGTCAAGGTGGTGCACACCCCGTGCGCCGTGGCCTTGGACATCCCGAGCGTGCGGGCCAGCTCGGACAGTCCGAAGGACTCTCCCGGGCGCGACACTAAGAAGTCGATCACCGTCACCACCCGCTCCACCGACGGAGACCCGGCCACGGCTCAGCCCACCGGTCCGCGCCGACCATTTGCCACGGCGCGCCCCTCGCGCACCGCGTCGGCCACCGCCGCGCCGAAGACCTCGGCCAGTCGGGCTTGGCCCTCGTCGCCGGGATGGACGGCGTCGGCCAGCTGGGCGGCGGTGATCACCTCCGCACCGGGGATGAGCACGATGGCCCCGTCGCCGGCGTCGATGCGCGCCCGCACGGCATCCTCCATGGCGCCGCGCAGGTCCGCCAGGGTCGCCCCCAGTCGGTTGGGGGTGCCCTCGGCGTCGGGGCGCAGCACCGGGCTCGCCACCACCACGGGCGTGTCGGGGTGGCCCTGGCGCACGATGTCGAGGAAGGCCCGGGTGGTCTCGAGCATCATCCCGGCGCTGTGGGGTGTGCGCGTCCAGCAATTGGTCCCGTGCGAGATCGAGATCACGTCCGCCGCCAGTCCGGCCACGGCCTCGGCGCACGGGATCTCGCCGCGCGCCGAGCCCGCATAGCCCAGGTTCACGAGATCGAGACCGTGGCGCCGCGCCGCGATCACCCCCCAGGCCAGCGCGGGGGCGCTCGCCACCCAGCCCTCGAGGAGCGAGTCCCCGTAGGCGATCCAGCGCGGGCCGGCCGGGGCGGGCTCGACGGACCCTCCTACCGGGCGCAACGCCAGGACCTCGGGCCGCATGCCCTCGGGGAGATACACCACGGCGGGCTCGGTAGCGGAGCCGGACAACGACAGGGTGACCGTGCCGGCACCAAGCACGGCCGGTTGCTCGTCGTGCTGCTGGTCTCCCTGCCACAGCGCGAACGTCGTGCCCGCGCCGGCGCCGCGGTAGCCGAGGTCGTCGGTGGCCGTGGTGTAATCGAGGGTGATGGCGGTGGCGTCACCCACCAACTCGAGCCGGACACCGGCCGGGATCTGCGCGCACTGCCATGTGTCGGCGGGGATCCGGGTGGCGTCGCGGGGATCGAACCGGGGGTAGGGCACGCCGGGTGCGGGCCGCCACGCGCACCCTCGCAGGAACGGCTCGACCTGCGGGGACCGTTCGGTCACGGGCCGGTCACAGGTGGTCGGGCACCGGGTAGGGGAACTTCACCCCCACCCCGCCGTCGACAGACAGGACCTGGCCGTTCACGTAGGCCGACAAGTCCGAGGCGAGGAACACGATGGCGGCCGCGATGTCCTGGGGCAGCGCCACCCGGTCGAGGGGCGAGTTCGCCGCGTTCACGGCCTTGCCCTTGTCCCCCAGGTACCCCGAGACGCGCGGGGTCCACACGATGCCCGGGGCCACCGCGTTCACGCGGATGCCGATGGGGCCCAGCTCGACGGCGGCCGAGCGCACCAGGCCGATGAGCCCCGCTTTCGCCGCGCCGTAGGCGGCATGACGGGGGGCGGCGGTGAGGCCCGAGGCCGAGGCCACGAACACCATGACCCCCCCGCCGGCGTCGCGCAGGGCGCGGCCACCCACCGACACGGCCAGATAGGCGTGGCGCAGCACGATGTCGTGGTGCCAGTCCCACAGCTCGTCGTCGAGCTCCAGCAGCCCGCGGTACTGGGCCATGCCCACGATGTCGACGATGCCGCTGAGACCCGTGGCCCCGATCCCGGCCAGGAGCCCGGGTGCCTCGGCGAAGAGGCGCTCGGAGTCGGCGCGCACCGTGGCGTTGCCGACCCACGCCACCCCCCCCACCTCCGAGGCGATGTCGTGTCCGAGGTCGGGGTCGAGATCGACGCACAGGACCTTGGCTCCGGCCTGGGCCAAGGCGTGGCTGGCCTGGCGACCGATCCCCTGCCCGGCGCCGATGACGACCACGCCGCGGCCGTCCATGCGCAGCATCCCGAGGTAGTCGGGGACCGCGGTGTCGTCAGAACGCGTCATGGGTTCTCGGTCTGCGGTGAGACGGGGTCAGCCGGTGACGGTGACCGACGCCTGGATGTTGCGCTTCTCGAGCTCGGGAATCACCTTGGTGCCGAGCAGCTCGATGGTGTGCATGATCGACTCGTGGCTCAGGTAGCCGAACTGCACGTAGCAGATGAGCTGGTCCACTCCGAGCTCGGCGTACTTCACCATCTTCTCGATGCAGGTCTCGGGGTCACCGACGATGATCATGTCCGCTTCGGAGAACCACTTGGGGTCGAACTTGCCCTCGATCTGGCGCTTGAGCAAGGGGAACATCTTCTCTTTCTCCTCGTCGGAGAGATGCGGCATCTCCCACTCCAAGATGAACTCGGCCAGGTTCTTGTACCACCACCACACCGAGTCCCAGATGCCGTTGGCCTCGGCCTGCTCCATCGAGTCCGCACAGTGGACGAGCGTGTAGGCGGCCACTTTGTTGGTGGTGACCTCGGTGAGGGGCGTGGGGTTCTTGGCACCCTCGCGGTACTGGCGGATGTGCTCGGCCATCTTGGTGATGGGTTGCATGATCGAGAACGACAGGAGGCCCATCCCCAACTTGCCGGCCACGGCCGCCGATCCGTCGGAGGTCGCCGCCATCCACGCCGGAGGGTGGGGAATCTGGACCGGCTTGGGGGTGACCATGCGCCGGGGGAAGTCGAGGTACTTGCCGTGGAACTCGAAGTACTCCTCGCGCCACGCCTGCACGGTGGCCTCGATGGCCTCTTGCCACTCGGCCCTGCTCTCCTCCACCGGCACGTGGAAGGCGGTCTGCTCCATGGGGGTGGACCGGCCCGTCCCCCACTCGACCCGTCCGCCCGACAGCACGTCGGCGGTGGCGACCTTCTCGGCCACGTGCACGGGGTGGCAGAACTGGTGCGGCATGAGCACGACCCCGAACCCGAGGCGAAGGTTCTTGGTGGCCTGGCTCAGGGCGCCGATGATGACCTCGGGGGCGGGCGAGTGCGACCGGCCCTCGCGGAAGTGGTGCTCGACGTGCCACACGGTGTGGAAGCCGAGGGTGTCGGCCAGCTTGATCTGCTCGAGCGCCTCGGCGTACGCCTCCTGCTCGGCCTTGCGCTGGCCCCACGGGTGCTCCCCGGGCCACGGCTTGGGCACGTCGATCTCATACAGCAGGTCGAGCTTCACACCCACCTCCATGTCACTCGTTCGTGTTCGATATCTCGAACACAAGATCCGGATACTGAACGATTGTCCCCCGAAAGATAGGGACGGGGGCCTCGCTCGTCAAGAGACGGTCGGTGAGTGCCCTCAGGTGGCAGCCCTCCGGTGCCCGACCGTGTGGTGGACAGTAGGGTCGAATTCGTGATCGTCGGGGTCCCGACCGAACGCAAGCCCGGAGAGAATCGCGTCGCCCTCACCCCCGACGGGGCCCGTGAGCTCACCACCCACGGCCATGGCGTCCTGGTCGAGACGGGCGCGGGAGCGGGGTCGGCCATCGCCGACGAGGACTTCGCCGGCGCCGGGGCGGAGCTGGTGTCGGGCGCGGAGGCCTGGGGCGCCGATCTCGTGCTCAAGGTGAAAGAGCCCCAGCGCGAGGAGTACGGGCTGCTGCGCCACGACCTCGTGCTGTTCACCTTCCTGCACCTCGCCGCCTACCCGAGCGTCGCCGACGCCCTCCTAGAGGCGGGGACCACGGCCATCGGGTACGAGACGGTGCGCGCTCCGTCGGGTGCGTTGCCGCTGCTGGCGCCCATGAGCGAGGTGGCGGGTCGTCTCGCCCCCCAGATCGGCGCCCACTACTTGGAACGGGGCAACGGGGGGCGCGGCGTGTTGCTCGGGGGTGCCCCCGGGGTGCGCCCGGGCCGCGTGGTGGTGATCGGGGCGGGGACGGTGGGGACGAACGCGGCGTGGATCGCCCAGGGCATGGAGGCCGAGGTCATCCTCATCGACCGCGACCTCGACCGCCTCCGCGTGGTGGACCAGATCCACCGCGGCCGCATCATGACGCTGGCCTCGAGCCACGCCGTGGTGGAACGCTCGATGCGCGAGGCGGACCTGGTGATCGGGGCGGTCCTGGTTCCCGGCGGCCGCGCCCCGGTGGTGGCCACCGAGGAGATGGTGCGCGGCATGCTGCCGGGGTCGGTCATCGTCGACGTGGCGGTGGACCAGGGCGGGTGCATCGAGACCACGGTCGAGACCACGCACGATCACCCCGTGGTGGAACGTCACGGGGTGCTGCACTACGGGGTGGGGAACATCCCCGCCGCGGTGCCGCACACCTCGACCTACGCGCTCACCAACGCCACCTTCCCCTACGCCCTGGCCGTCGCCGACCGGGGGGTGCGCGCCGCGGTGGAGTCCGACCCGGCCCTGGCGCGGGGCGTGCTGTGTGCTTCGGGACGCCTCACCAACGACGCCGTGGCCGAGGCCCTGGGTCGAAGCGCGGTACCCCCGCTCGACGCCTTGCGCGCCAACGCCGCCGGTGGTACCGGCTAACTCCCGCCCTCGGCCTTCGAGAGCTTGGCTCCGAAGGCTTTGACCCCGAGTACCGCCACCCCCGCCCTGTGCACCGAGTCGGCCAGCGCCGCGTCGGAGGTGACCACGGTGACCTCGGCGCCACCGGTGAGCGAGGGCAGCAGGGCCACGATGGCGTGGTCGGCGGCGTCGGGGCCTCCCGGGGCGAAGCAGGCCACGACACCGGCGACTGCGGCGAGGTCGATCTCGTCGGGGCCGGGACGCCCATCGAAGACCACGGTCACCTCGGTGCCGGGCCGGACCAGGGTGGCGAGCTCGTCCACGAGTCGACGTCGGGCTCCGGCCCGGTCACGCCACCACCCGTCGGGGCGCGAGCCGATGAGGTTCATGCCGTCGACCACCCAGTGCAAGAAAAACCTCCACCACCCGTCGGAGATCGGTGTCCGGGGACGACACTACGGGTGCGGCCGGGCGGACGAGTCGCTGGGGGGACGCTGGCTCAGGATGCAGACCCGATTCCTGAGGCCAGGACCGGCGGCTCGGTGACGTCGCCGGGCCCCGGCGACTCGGTGGTGAGCTCGGCGCCCGGTGTCGAGCCTGCGCCCGGTGTCGACCCGGCAACGGCGGCCGCCCGGCTCGACTCCGCCGTTTCCAAGATGAAGGCCTCGATGGCCTCGGGCTCGATGGGCTTGGAGAAGAGGAATCCCTGTCCCCGGTCGCAGTGCTCGGCCTGGAGCTTGGCTAGCTGATCGTTGTCCTCGATCCCTTCGGCCAGGGTCTCGAGCCCGAGGGTCCGGCCCAGCTCCACCAGCGTGTGGATGAGGGCGCCGGATTCCGGAGAGTCTGCCATCGCCGCGATGAAGGAACGGTCGATCTTCAAGGCGTCGACGGGGAACTGGCGGAGATAGGCCAGTGACGAGTAGCCCGTACCGAAGTCGTCGATGGCGACGCGCACACCGAGGTCCTTGATCTCTCGCAGCCGCCGGACCGTGGCGTCGGCGTCGCGCATCAACGTGCTCTCGGTGATCTCGATGACCAGCGTCGTGGGGTCGAGACCCGTGACGGCCAACGCCTCTTTGACGTGGTCGACGAAGGCGTGGATCTCCAGCTGGCGCATGGACACGTTGACCGACATCGACAGTCGGTAGCCGCGCCGGTGCCACTGGGCGGCCTGGCGACACGCCTCGAACAGGACCCAACGCCCGACGTCCACGATGAGACCGGAGTCCTCGAGCATGGGGATGAACTGATCGGGAGGGACGACGCCGCGCACCGGATGCCGCCACCGCACGAGCGCCTCGACCCCCGACACGCTCACGTGGTCCAGGTCGAACACGGGCTGGTAGAGGAGGAAGAACTGCTCTTCGGCCAAGGCGGAACGGAGATCGGCGTCGAGCTCGATGCGGTCGAGCACGGCCGTCTGCATCTCGGGCTGGAACAGCGCCGATCGGTTCTTGCCCAGTGCCTTGGCCCGGTACAGCGCGATGTCGGCGTCGCGCAGCAGTTCCGAGGCCGAGTTGCGCTGCCCGCCGGCGATGCCGATGCTGGCGGTCACCGTCAGCGAGACCGAGGCGTAGCCCTCGATCACAAACGGCTCGCGCAGCGTGTCGTGGAGGCGTTCGGCCACCATCTCCGGACCCGCACCCAACGACGCCCCTTCGGCCAGGACGACGAACTCGTCGCCTCCGAGCCTCCCCACGGTGTCGCTCTCGCGCAGGATGCCGACGAAGCGGTGCGCCACGGCCTGGAGCACCTTGTCGCCGGCGTCGTGACCCAGCGAGTCGTTGATGTCCTTGAAGTTGTCGAGGTCGACGAACAACGCGGCCACCGGGCGGTACTCCCGACGGGAGCGCACCAGCATCTGGTCGGCCCGATCGAGGATCAAGGTGCGGTTGGGGAGCCCAGTCAAGGGGTCGTGCAGTGCCACGTGCAGGAGTTGGGACTCGGCCTCCTTGCGCTCGGTGATGTCACGCAGGTTGCCCACGTATCCGGCCACCGACGGGTTGTCCCGCAGGTTGCTCACCACCGCCTCGGCGTATCGGTAGGTGCCGTCGGAATGCTCGACGCGGAATTGGATGGGCTCGGTGACCTTGACGGTGTTCACCAGGGCAGCGAGCTGGACCTCGACACGGGCCCGGTCCTCGGGATGCACGAGCTCGGTGGCCCGCAGGCCCACGACACCCTCGGGGTCCCGGCCGAACAGCGAGACCGTCGCCGGGCTGGCGTAGAGGATCCGACCCTCGGCACCCATCACGAACGTGGTGTCGGTGGAGTTCTGCACGAGCGAGCGGAAACGCTCTTCGCTCACGCGCATCGACGCCTCGGCGTCCTCTTTCTGCTCGATGGTCGCTCCCGCCATGCGGATGACGAACAGGAGCACGAACGCGCCCATAAGGCCGAGGGCCTCGCTCTTGCCCACCGACAAGAACGACGGTGCCCAGTGTTGCCAGATGGCCACCTGGCCCACGGCGATGCCGAGAAAGCTCCACAACGCCGTGCGCCGCCAGGTGTGCGAGCCGTCGTGCGACACGTTCTCGAGCGCCACGAAGGCGAAGGCGGCGGTGAGGACCGGCCCCCACCCGCTCAGGTAGATGACGGCGGTGACCGCAGCGGCATGCCATGCCACCCGGGCGTTGAGCCACAGCGTGGTGGGCCGGCGCCGGCACAGGGTCTCCAGGGCGATGCTCCCGGCCGGGATGGCGGCGAAGACCGCCAGCCACAGCCACACCGGGACGTGCGCCACCACTCCGAAGTGGCGCAGGAACAACAACGTGGCCAGGGCGGCGGGGCCCATGGCGTAGCCGAGGATGTAGGGGTTCAACCGGGCGCGCTTCGACGGCGGCTGTTCCGCCGCCATACCAGTCGGCGGGCCGCCCCAGGTCGAGGCGACTCCCACCTCGGGTCCGGCCGTTTCCCCAGCTGACATTCATCCCCCCAGTGCTATGAGCAGCCAGTTCGCGGCTATTCGTATCGACGGAGCGCCAGGTGTCCTTGAGGGTTTGCCCGGGGATGGGATCACCATCCGTGCTCGCATTCGGCCAGGCCGGCCTCGGCCAGTGCCTCGAGCGCCACCGAGACGTCACCCAGGGCGAGCCCACTGCGGCGCACGACGGCCTCGAGCGTGGCCGGGTCCTGGCCGAGAGCCCGCTGGACCCGACGGTGCCAGGGGGCCAACGGGCCGGGTGGGGACGACCCCACGGTGCAGCGCCCAGGGGCCGGGGGTGGGCCCGGCGGTCTGATGTCGGGGCGGCCGACCACGGCCAGCTCGACGGCGGTCAGGACGTCGTCCACGTCGCGCACCGGCACGGCCCCTTCGACGAGGAGGCGGTTGGTGCCGGCCGAGGCCGGGCTTCGCACCGAGCCTGGGACGGCGGCCACCGTCGCCCCCCGGGCCAGGGCGGCGGACACGGTGTGGAGGGATCCACCCCGGTGATGGCACTCCACCACCACCACGACATGCGCCAGGGCCGCCATGACCCGGTTGCGCGCCGCGAACCACCACGGCGCGCTGTGGACTGCGGGAGGGATCTCCGACAGCACTGCGCCCCGGGCACCGAGCGCGGCGCGCAACGCCACCTGCGAGCCTGTTGCCACGGCATCGTGCGCCGTGCCCAGGACTCCGACGGTCGGGGCCCCGGCGTCGGCGCCCAAAGCGCCGGCATGCGCGGCGGCGTCGATGCCGGGCGTCATGCCCGACACCACCACCACGCCGGCACGGGCCAGGCCGCGCCCGAGCTCCGACGCCACCCCGAGCCCGTATACCGTGGCGGCCCGGGTGCCCACCACCGCCGCCCGGGGCAAGCCCTCCAGCGCGGCGACGTCGCCCGTCGAGAACAGCACCGCCGGAACCTGGCGGTCCTGGGCCAGGGCGCTGGGATAGTCGGGTCCCCCCAGCACGTGGATGGACACACCCGAATGCAGCACGCCCGCGACGACGGTGTCGAGCGTGGCGGGCACGGCCTTGCGGCGATAGCGACAATCGGGGTCGGCGCGGTGCCGTCCCCGCGCGATGGCCTGCCACGCCTGGGCCGGCTGGTAGCCGTCGAGGAATTTCCGGAGCGTGCCCGGAGCCGCACCCAGGGCGGCGAGGCCGGCGCCGTAGCGCTGCTCGTCGGTGAGGGCTTTGTCGTCGGGGAAGGGTGGGGAGTCGGTCACTGGTCGACCCCCGGGACGAGGGCCGAACGCGCCGCCCTGAGCTGGAGCGCTTCGGCCACCTGGCGCTCCCCCACTCCCGCCACACCGTCGAGATCGGCGATGGTCTGGGCCACTCGGCGCACCCGGTGCAATCCCCGGGCCGAAAGAGTGCCGGATCGCAGCCTCCGCTCGAGCAGGGCGGCGGCGTCGGGGGACAGGGTCGAGGGGCCGTCGACGGCGTCGAAGCGGAGCTCCGAGTTGCACCGCACACCCCTGTCCTGGGCGAGGGCCCGGGCTCGTCGGACCCGGGCTCCCACCACTGCCGAGGAGTCGCCGGGCGGGCCGCCGAGGAGGTCTTCCACGTCGGGACGACCCAGCGCGATGGACAGATCGAAACGGTCGAGCAGTGGCGCTGAGAGCCGGCGGAGGTACCGACGACGCATCACGTCGGTGCAGCGGCAGGTGCCGGGCAGGCTGCCTTCGCCGCACGGACACGGATTCATGGCGCCCACGAGGAGGAAGCGGGCCGGGAGGTCGATGGCGGCGCGGGCCCGACGGACCCGGATGACATGCTCCTCGAGCGGCTGGCGCAGCGCATCGAGGACCGGGGCCGGGAATTCCCCGAGCTCGTCGAGAAAGAGGACTCCGGCATGGGCCAAGGAGATCTCGCCGGGACGCAACCACGATGTCCCGCCTCCGACGACGGCCACCTCGGTGGCGCCGTGGTGCGGAGCGCTAAACGGCGGACGGCGCGCGTCCAGCGCGCCGATCGCCGCCGCGCCGGCGGCCGAGTGGATCCGGAGCACCTCGAGCGACTCGTCGGGGGTGAGGTCGGGAAGGATGCCCCGGAGCCGGGTGGCCAGCATCGTCTTGCCCGAGCCCGGTGCCCCCACCAACAACAGGTGATGTCCACCCGCAGCGGCGATCTCCAGAGCCCGGCGCGCCACGATTTGACCCCGAACGTCAAGGAGATCGGGCTCTCTCACGGCCGACCGCGGTGCCGCCAGCGACGCCACCTTGGCCCACGGGGCCCGGCCCCGCAGGGCGGCGACGACCTCGGCCACCGTGGACGCGGGACGCACGCGCCCACCCGCCACCAACGCCGCCTCGGCCGAAGCGGCCGCCGGCACGACGATCCGGTCGGCATCGATCGCGGCCACCAGCGAGGCGACGCCGGGAACGGGGCGGACCGAGCCATCGAGCCCGAGCTCACCCACGAACCCGGTGCGCGCCACGCAGGCCGCGGGCAGCACCTCAGCGGCGACGAGGAGCCCGATGGCGATGGGAAGGGCCAAGTGTCGTTATGCACACTCTTCCCGTAGCCGGCTGCCCGTCGCCCGAATCAGGGTGATACCGGTCACTCCTGTGGCGCTAACGCTGGCCCCGTCGGGGGGTCCTGTACCCGCACAAAAAAACCCTTGATCAGAGGGTCGAAAGACCCGCCTAGTCGAGACTGTTGGGCCAACCTGCGGCATCGAACACTGCTATCGGGTCAAGGTAGTCCCGCCACCATGTCACTTTGCCGTTCTTGATCGTGACGATAGAGACGAAGCGATTGTTGTACGGACGGCCCGTATGCACAGATTCGCCGTGCACCTCATACTCAAGGACCACGACCGATGCTGCGGGATCTCGATAAACACGGAGATTGTCGGCGCTAGGCACGGTCATAAAGACGTCGTAGTCGCTGTACAGGTCGATGATGTTCTGTCGCCCCTCAACCCGTTTGGGATAGCCGGGCACGGAGATGACGTACTCGAATACAACGTCATCAGCCAACAAGTCGAAGTAGTCCTCGCCATCGGCGAGACCCTTGAGCCCTTCTCGAATGAGGTGGAAGAAGGGTCCATCCGCTCCAAAATTGGAGCTGTCCTCGGTGTACTTGGTCACGTGCTCTCCTGTTCGCTCCACATGGCGGCGGTGTGGACTTCCTCTTCTGCCAGGAGTGCATCTGTCCGCCAGACGGGGATGGCACGAATTCCACATCGAGTCGCTTGGGTGATCCGCCGAGGTAGTCGAGCACCGCAATAGGACGGCACGGCGGGGGTTCTGACGCCTCGTAGTGTAAGTGCCGTGATGCGCTACCTGGGTCAGCGGCCGACCATCCGGTAACGACGGGCAGAAGCGATTCTGGACGACATTGCCCGGACCGTTCAGACATCCGACCGCACCCGGCAATGCCCAGGGTCGACGTCATTACCATGGGTCCCATGTTTGCTCTCAGCCATCAAACTGGCGTAACCCTCGCCGAAGTCGGCTTCTTGTTGATCCTGTTCGCCGGTGTCTGGCTCGTCGCCGCTCAAATCCCAGCCTTCAAGATGCCTACGGCGAGAACGATCGTCGCAGGCATTGCGCTCGCCCTCGCCGGCGTGCTTCTCATCGTCGCCACGCACTGGGGTCACTTCGGCTGACCCTCGGGATGTGCCTGATCCCGACTGGCGTCAGGCCCGACTGGTGACGGAGCTGGGGGCCCCGATAATCGGGATACCGGACACGTCATGGATCGGTGTGGACCCCTATAAGCCCGGCGCATTCGGGAGGGCGAAGTGTCGTTAAACACACTTTTTCCCTTCCACGGGCGGCCGCCCGGTTGAGCCCGCAGGTGATCCCGACCGGTCGAGAGTGCATCACAGTGTCATGACTGGCTCCTATCTGGCGGCCTTTGCCGTGCTGCCGTTGGAGCGGCCAAGCTCGCCAGCTCGTCGAAAGGGTCGATAGTGGGATCGACCACGAATAGGTGCACATGGCAAGCTGGAAGAGCCCAGAGGGACTGCATCCCCTGGGCATTGGGGACACTGAGGGGGGCAGAGTGGATGTGAACCGACGGCTTACCCGCTCGCGCCCGGCAGATGCGCGGGTCGGGGGTACCACGCCACGGGGTCCAGCACTCCTGGCAGGGCTGTGCGTGCTCGCAGTGGGCTTGGCCTCCTGCTCGTCCAAGTCGAGTTCGACACCCACGTCGTCGGCTAACTCCGGGCCCGCTCCGGCCTCGTCGGCCCCCAACGGTTCGGGCGGCACCGGACCGTCGCCGGGGGTCACGGCC
>Ga0208849_1000495_pt1 | contig 36802 bp, 35 predicted proteins | sample NGESurdeep072012_10_FD_184470 | JGI IMG/M metagenome (GOLD analysis project Ga0208849, IMG submission 184470) | Arctic peat soil microbial communities from Barrow, Alaska - NGEE Surface sample 53-3 deep-072012 (SPAdes) | ecosystem: Environmental > Terrestrial > Soil > Wetlands > Peat ... | reverse complement strand
GTCCTGATACTCGTCCACCAGAATGTAGGCGACCGGCACCGGACGGCTGGCCACGACATCGGACCAGATCCGGGTCTGCTGCAGAACTCCGGGAACCAACCAGTTCGCCTTCTGGAGCGCCTTTACGAATCCTTCGGTCATCCGGCGGACGGCGTTCTCATAGACGGCCCGGATTTTGGCTATGGGAAGGTTTGCGGGGCGCCAGATGAGCGAGCCCCAACCGAGACAAGCGATCATCGGGATTTCCCGGCGCTCGGCTCGTTCTGCCCTGGCGCGGCAGCGACAGCCTGCGCGGTCACAACAATGGGCATGCGTTCCATCCGGGGGTCAAGATGGTCGTCCGCTTGCGAGCCCGCGTAACACCGACACGCAGGTTCAGGCGCGACTGATCGAGCTCGCGAGGCGTAGGGTCGTTCCGCGTAAGGCGCCCGGAGTGAACCCCCTCGAAGATGAGGACCTCGTCGAACTCTTTCCCCTTGGACTTGTGAATGGTCATCACATTTACGCCCGACCAAACGCGTGTCGCGGCCGAGAAGTGTTCCTGAAGCAGCGCCGACGAAACAATCTGGCGTGCGCCGGCGTAGGTGCCGGAGTCTCGCCAGCGATCGGCGAGGTTTTCCCGCAATTCGGTCCCGCGACGCAGAAGTCTGATGAACCGCGCATCCTCCGAGAGTGCGCCGAAGGCGCCGTGCGACGCGGCATCGATCAGACGACGCATCGCCAGCCAGTCGGTTTCCGGCTCACCCGCAAACGACGTCGCCATGCGGGCCGCGACAATCGCCTGGATATTCGCGACAAGCTCCGAGCGTTTGCTGCCTCGAATTAGGCCGGTCGCCATATAGCCGTCCAACGCCGAAGCAAGCGCCAGATCGGTCTGACTTATCTCCCCGCCCTTGCGGCCGCGGATGTGCGCGAGGAGATCGGTCATGAACTTCCGGGTCAGTTCCTCCGGGGTCTGCGCCCCCTCGAGCAATCCGCCGATGAGAATGGCCGCCAGCGCCGGTCCTTCCGGATCGATGAGGACGTCGTGGCCAATTTCCGGGAGGCCACTTGTCGAGCGCGCGAGCAGAGCGGAGACCTGCACCATCATGTCGCGCGAACTTACGAGGATAGCGATCGACCAGTCCTTCTTGCCACTCTCGATGACGCGCTTCATCGCGCCGAGGAGACTGTACTTCACCGGGAGCAGCAGCTCCGGCCGGTAGAAGGCGTATCGGTTGACGACAACGTCGTTGTAAGACTTGCCGATGTTCGCCCCGGTGAGCAAATCGTTGCCAAAGAGAACGATGTCGGTGCCGTCGCTGCGGTTGTTCTCCTTGCCAAAATCGAACATCTTCGGATCGAACTTCTCGACGAAATTTCCGATGCGCGCCGGGTCCGCTCCGCGGAACTCGTAAATGCGCTGCTCTGGATCAGCCATCGCAACGATGCGGCTCTTTCCCCCCAGCGCCGCGATCATTCGCCACTCGTCCGCGTTAGTGTCCTGGAATTCGTCCACGATGATGGTGGGGTAGCTATCGCTCAGGAGGTCCCGCAACCGCGCGCTGCCTTCGAGAAGGTCGGCCATCAGACCGGCAAACAGATCGAAGCCGAGCAGGCCCTCCTCGGCCAGCAACCGCTTCACATTGGCCGGACGATCTTCTCGGGCGATACCGGCGTTGGCAGTCGCCATCTCAGGCGGCGTCAGCAGTTGGAGCTTGCGCCTGCCGGTCGCGAGATAGCCGAAGGTCCGGATGAAGGACCAGGCGAAGCCGTGATACGTACTGATTTCGATCTGCGCACGGAGCTCGGGCTGGATGCGATGCCTCGCTTCCTGCATGACGCGCGCCACCGTCGCGCGCGCGAAGCTGAGAAAGAGAATCTTCTGGCCGAGCTGCAGCGGCGTCGTGGAGAGATCGATGGCCGCCTTGACGAGCGCGATCGTGGTCTTGCCGGAACCGGGCCTGCCGAGGATGAGAAGATGGCCGGAGGTCTCGAGGAGCGCCTTGCGTTGTTCGCAGATTTTGAGACCGTCGAGATTCACGGTCGACCTGCTACGCGGTAGACGTTGTCGTCCCCGGCGCAGCGCCACCGGCAACCGGGCCGGCGGCAGCAGGCGGAGTGACGGCGACGGGATGGACGATCGACTTGATCGCTTCCAAGGTCGTCTTCAAGGTCTGCGACGCCTCGGCCACAGAGCATTGCGCCACCATGTCGGCGGCCCCTCCCCTCGCCTTGGCCCAGCTGAAATACCGCTTGAGCACGGCGCGTAGGTCGGGATGTGGCATCGCAGCGGCAGGGATGACGGAGGCCAGATGGGGCGGCCATTCGCCGTCGGTGACCAGTGCGATGCCAAACCGAAGAGCGCGGCGACGTCGGTCTCGGCGAGAAGCAGGTCCTCGAACCCTTTCGACGGCGACTCAAAAGGATGGTCAACCGCTGCCTTGATCGCTGCCGCCTGGGCCGCGTCTGACTGCTTGTCGTAGACCGCAAAAGTGGTCTTGCCCAAGGTGCGAAAGAACGCGCCATACAAGGCGATTTGGGAATCGCCGCGGGCATTGAAGACCGCGACGCCAAGAGCCTCCAGCGAGGAATAGGTGTTTCGGCAAGCTCGGACAAGCGCCGGCCCGCGGCCGGATAGGCCAAGGCCTCGGTGTCGCCCTCGGCGATGAGGACGCGCTTGGCGAGCAGGGCCTCCGCAAAACGCAGCCGGAATTCCTGGCTGTAGAATTTCGGCTTGACGGCCGCTGGAAATACGACGGGTTGGCCGGTGAGGACTCCGGCCGCCGTTCGGGTCAGGACCAGGATCTCTTCGGGCACGAACTCTTCCAAGACATAAGGAGAATGCGAGGTGAAGAAAGACTGCGAGGATTTCGACCGCACGCCGTGAACGATTCTTTTCTGGGTGGCCGGTGGTATGGCGATCTCCGGTTCCTCCATCGCGAAGATCACCGTCTTCTTGGCGTCTGCGATCGTGGAGAGCAGCGCGAGGACCAGCATGTTGATCGTCCCCGTCCCCTGGTGCTGAAATGGGGCCGCATGGGGCTTTCCGGCGACCGTGGCGCCCGTCGCCATGAAGACGGTCAGCGTCTTGCGCAGATGCTCTCGCGTGAGGTCCGACACGCGCAGATGCGGGTCGGCGGCCCAATCGAGCGGGACGAAATCCTTGATGGCCGCTTGGATGCCGGACAGGACCGCCGAGACGCCGATGCCGGGATCTTCGGCAACAGGCAGCACCCGCAGCTCTGCCAGCACCTTCTCCCACATCTTCGGGCGCAATTCGCGGACACGCAAAATAATGTCCAGAAGGGAGCCGCGTTCGAGGCTGAGGGCGCGGGCGCCCGTCCGTAAGGTCCTCAGCAGTAGGAAGCCGCATCGCCGCTTGTCGGGTGCTCTGAATGCCGAGCGCTGTCCGTCCTCCCGCGCCGGGAAGCAGAAGAAGGTCTCCGCCTTGAAGTCGTCGTCCTCGGCCTCATACCAACCGCGAAAGCCCACGCGAAGTGCTTCCTTCACCGTCGGTTTGGCGATGGCGTCCAGAGGTCCCTCGACGAGCTTGCTGCTGGCTTCGTCCCAGAATTCTAGGTTGTTTCTGAAATGACGAAGCTGCTCATGGCTAAGGTCAACGATCAGGACCTCGATCTCGATCGGCACTTGGGTGACGCCGTCGGCCGCCAGATACTGGCCCGCGTAGAAATCGTGCTCATCGATCGGAGCCGATCGCGACAGGCGGTCGGGCCCGAGAACCAAATCGATGGCCTCAATGACGGTCGACTTGCCAGAATTGTTGTCGCCGATCAGTGCGACATGTTTTCCAAACTGGAGTGTTGACGAGGAGACGCCGCGAAAATTCTTGATGGTGACGTTTGCAACGCGCATTGCGGCATCTGGGTGAGACTACAATCACTGCGCGATCATAGCTCACAATGCACGCCACTTAACAGGACGATATTAGCGCGGCGCCGCACAAAGCCTCAGCCGGATTCGTTGACATCGCCGGGCGACTAGGAATGGCGAAGCAACAGGGAGTCCGCGCGACTATCCTCGACGCTCTCAAGGAGAAGTTCCCCGACCGCGATGCCTCGAAGATGGAGAGAACAGTCAAGACCGCCGCCAAGCATTGGCGCCACGTCGGCCGCTACGCCTTCATGGTCTGTCGTAGGCCAGTCGGCGTTATAGTGTGGCCGGCCATTGTCCGGCCATTGTCCAAGACCTCAGCATCATCGCCCAGACTTATTCAATAAGTCATTGTTTTTGCCGAACATTTTGGTGGGCGCAGTAGGGATCGAACCTACGACCCGCTGATTAAGAGTCAGCTGCTCTACCAACTGAGCTATGCGCCCGCCGTTGCTGGTCGGGGCCTTGCGGGCTCACCGGCGGAGGCGGTTGCTTAGCAAAGCACCCCTGACCTGTCCAGTTGCCGGACGCCCCCCACGAGAGGACGAAATTTGCCGCGGCCGGATATGGCCGCTGCCGGCTCAAATCTAGATGTCGAGGCGGTGCAAGTGGCGCACCCCTATCGGCCTAGTGAGATGTTGCGGCAGGTTCTCCGTGAGGTGGCGGAGGTGGGGCTGGAGCATATGAACGTCCCAGTCCTTATTGGCGCGCCACGTCTCGTAGAATGCAAACACGGCGGGATCGTCCAGCGATTCATGGAGGATGTATTCGAGGCAGCCGGGCTCGGCGCGGGTCGGCGTCAGCATCGCGGTGAGCATTTCGCGGACGGTCGACTCGTGGCCGGGCCGGCAGGTGAAGACGACCATCAAGCTCATCGATTCAGTCACGACGCGCGCCCCGCCTCCTTCGCCACATCAATTCTCACAGCCGCGCCTGCTTGAATACCTGGATCTGCTTGCCGTCCATGACGACGCGGCCTTCCTTGGCGAGCGCGCGCAATTGCTTGTTCACGGCCTCGCGGCTGGCGCCCAGCATCTGGGCCAGCATGCCTTGCGTGACGTCGAGATCTACGATCGCTAGATCCTTCTCGACTCGCCCGTGGATGACGGCGATCTGGCGGAGCAGCACGAGCAGGCGGTAGCGGAGATCGTGGAAGATCGCCTGCTCGACCTGGCTATTGGCGGCGCGCACGCGCTCGCACAGCATCAGCATCACCTGGCGGGAGAGCTTTGGAGAGGCATCGAGCAGTTCGCAGAAGGGCTTGTGGGGAACGAAGACCAGGCGAGTGTCGGTAAGTGCGGCAGCGCCGGCGCTGCGCGGCAGGCTGTCCAACAGCGCGATCTCGCCGATCATCTCGCCCTCCTCAAGCAGGCTGATCGTCGCTTCGCGTCCGTCCTCGGCGGTAATGTAGATGCGCACGATCCCGGCAATGACGATATAGAGCCCATCCGACTCCTCGCCCTGCTCGAAGAGTACCGCGTCGGCCGGCAGCGCCACTTCGCGGCCGATGCCGCCGAGGCGACGCAGGCCCTCCGGGTCGAGGCCATTGAAGACCATGCTCTTGCCCAGCCAGACGGCCAGTTCGTTCGCCGACATCGGTTCCCTGCCCTTGTCCCGGGCGTCTCCCCTAGCATCGTGCGCAACCGATGGCGAGGCCGGGCGCGAAGCGCGCCCGGCGCGTCGGATGGCGGCTAGGCTGTGCCGGTCTGGGCGTGCAGCCGCTGGCGCTTGGCGGCGAGCTTGTTGATCGCCGAGATGTAGGCCTTGGCGGAAGCGACCAGCGTATCCGGGTCGGCGCCGCGCGCGGTTACCGACTTGCCGTCTTCCTCCAGGCGCACCGACACCTCGGCCTGCGCGTCGGTGCCCTCGGTGACCGAGTTCACCTGGTAGAGCGAGAGCTTGGCGGTGTGCGGGATGATCGCGTGGATGCCGTTGAAGATCGCATCAACAGGACCGTTGCCGGTGGTCTCTTTGGTGACCTCGGTACCGTTGACCGACAGGGTCAGCGTCGCCTTCTGCGGCCCTTGCGTGCCGGCGATGATGGTCAGCGAAACGATGCGGATCGTCTCCGCCGCGATCGTCGCCTGATCCTCCACCAGCGCCTCGAGATCCTCGTCGAAGACGTGCTTCTTGCGATCGGCGAGATCCTTGAAACGCTTGAAGGCATCCTCGAAGGCATTGTCGCCCAGTTCGAAGCCCAGCTCCTTCAGCTTCTCGCGGAACGCATGGCGGCCGGAATGCTTGCCCATGACCAGCGAGGTCGCCTTAACGCCGACGTCCTCGGGCAGCATGATCTCGTAGGTCTGCGCGTTCTTCAGCATGCCGTCCTGGTGAATGCCGGCCTCGTGCGCAAAGGCGTTCTTGCCGACGATGGCCTTGTTGTACTGGACCGGGAAAGCGGTGACGGTCGAGACCAGCTTGGAGGCACGCAGCAGCATCTTCGAGTCGACGTTGGTGTAGTAGGGGAAGCGGTCGCCGCGCGTCTTGATCGCCATGACGATTTCTTCCAACGCGGCATTGCCGGCGCGCTCGCCGAGGCCGTTGATCGTGCACTCGATCTGGCGGGCGCCGCCCTCGACGCCGAACAGCGAATTGGCGACGGCGAGGCCCAGGTCGTTATGGCAGTGGGTTGAGAAGACGGCCTTGTCGGCGTTCGGCACGCGGTTGCGCAGCATCTTGATGAGCGCAACGTATTCTTCCGGCACGGTGTAGCCGACGGTGTCGGGAATGTTGATGGTGGTGGCGCCGGCCTTGATGGCCGCCTCGACCGTGCGGCAGAGAAAATCGTGCTCCGTGCGGGTGCCGTCCTCGGGCGACCACTCGACATCGTCGGTGTGGTTGCGGGCGCGCGTTACCGAGGCGATGACCGCCTCGTAGACCGCCTCCGGCTCCATGTTCAGCTTGAACTTCATATGCAGCGGGCTGGTCGAGATGAAGGTGTGGATGCGTTTCCGCTCGGCATGGATGAGGGCTTCGCCGGCCCGGTCGATGTCCTTGGCGCCGGCGCGCGCCAGGCCGCAGACGACCGCGTTCTTGATCACCTTGCCGATTTCCAGCACGGACTCGAAATCGCCGTTGGAGGCGATCGGGAAGCCGGCCTCGATCACATCGACACCCATCTCGTCGAGGAGTTCGGCGACCTGCATCTTCTCGGGCAATGTCATCGAGGCGCCGGGCGACTGTTCGCCGTCGCGCAGGGTCGTATCGAATATGATGACGCGGTCCTTCTCGGATACCGCTTTCGTCTCGGGGGGCATTTCGGTCGATCCTTCTCGCATATTCTCGCCCGTCACCGGGCTGTTGGCCTTGCTCGCTTCGAGGTCCCCTGAATGCCCGCCCAAAATGGGCAGTCGACGCTCAGGGGCGCCTAAGGAGCAGGCCGAGAAGGAGCGATGAGGCAGACGCGCCGCGCCCGCGGGAAATAACTTCCCGCAGATAGACAGAACCGTTGGCGGCGCTTGCGAACATGGCGCCCTTTTACCCTTGCACCGGCCCGCGGGCAAGGCAGCGATGAGACAATGCCGCTGTCTTATCCCGGCGCCATGCAGCCTTCATACGTTGGCAAAAGCCCAGACGGCGAAAATGACGATGAGCACCAGCAATCCCGACGAGATCATCCCGTAGAGGGGAATGCGGGCCGCCGCCCCGGTGTCACCGTTCCGTGCCGCCTTCATGGCCAAACCAATCATCACCACCGCCGCGGTCACGGCCAGCACCAGGATGAACTTGATCCAGAAAAGCCCCGGCAGGTTGCCGGGGCCGCCGAAGACGCTCCACACCATGATGATCCCGGTCAGCCACAGCAGGCCGATGGAACCGCGGGCGACACTCGCCAGCATCGGAGGCACCTTGCCCAGCACCGGCGCATCACCGGGGGCGGCGCCGATAAGGCGCATCACGACGATATTGCCGACCGAGGAGCTGACCGCTCCGCCGAATCCGAAAAGATGGAGGACGAGCAGGATCTGGTTCATTGGCGGTCGCCTCGCCTGTTGGCCCCCGAACGATTCGTACGACTGACGCTACCAGAAAGGCGCCCGGCCGACGATGCAGTGCGATCGGGGAAGCTTCCGATCGGCGATGGCGTCGCACCCGCCACCAAAGGACTTCGACCACGATTGCGCCGATGCAGCAGGCACGATGACGAAGCCGAGACCGTTCAGCGTGCGTTCATCCGCGAACGGCGAAGATGCGCATATTCCGGCAGGCAACTGCCTGGTTCAAAGACATGGCGGGAGTCATCCCATGAAAATCCTTTCATCGATCGTGGTTGCCGGTGCCCTTGCCGTCGGGACGGTCGCGGCCACCGCAGGCAGCGCCAGTGCCGACTGGCATCCGAACGGGCCATATCATCAGCATCACGCCCACTTTCCGGGCGGCGGCGGTCCGGGTTGGAGCGGCGGTGGCGGAGGCGGTAGCCCGAATTGGGGTGGTGGTGGCGACGGCTACCAGCGCGGTGGCGGAGATGGCGGCGCGCTGGTCGCGGCAGGAATTTTCGGGCTGGCGGCCGGCCTTGTCGCCTCGGAAGCGCTCGAACCGCAGCCGCAACCCTACTATGCCTACCCGCCGGCGCCGGTTGCCTACGGGCAGGACGAGCACGCCGCGTGGTGCGCCGGAACCTACAAATCCTACGACTACAGGTACGATACGTGGCGCGACTTCGAGGGCGTTGTTCACCCCTGCGTAGGTCCGTACTAGCTGATGCGTAGTTATGGCGTGAGTTGGGGGGGCTTTGGATGACGTGGAGAACGATCGAATGAAGAAGATTATCGCTTTGGGCCTTGCAGCCGCCGTTGCGACCACCGCGGTGGTTGCGGTGAGCAGCGAAGCCTCGGCACAGCCGTGGATGCACCCCCATCCGCACTACCAGCAGCCGTACAACCACCGGCATTTTGGCTATGGCTTCGGCGGACCGTCGCTCTTTTTCGGGTTCGGGTCGCCGAACTATTACCAGCCAGACTACTATTATGCGCCGCCGCCTCCTTACGGCTACTACAGCAACGACCATGTTCAATGGTGCTTGCAGGCCTACCGGACCTACAACCAGCGAACCGACACCTATCATCCGCGCGCGGGTGTAACGGCGGTGTGCGTCGCGCCGTTCGACCGCTAGAATCTGTCACCGCTGTATGACAAAACGCCCCGGCGAGCCGGGGCGTTTTTCGTTGCACACCAGCCTGGTCCCCGATCAGCTCAGCCGGATACGGACGTACTCCGGCATCGTGAAGATCGGATCCGGGTAGACGGCGTAGCCGACGAGCTCCATCCGCCGGGGCACGCGCGAAAGCCACGCAACCAGTGCCTGCCATGCATCGAGAGAGAGGCCGCGGCCGAGGCAACTGTGCAGGCCGGTGCCGAACATGAGCAGCTTGTCGGCCTCCGCGGGGAGATGCGCGTATCCCTGAAAATAGAGACGCAGCCGGTCACCCTTTCGCAGATCCTGGCCGCCGATCGATAGATCCTCGCCGACCATGCGCTCGGTGACCGAGACGGCCGTCTGCGGCGGCATGGCAGGGTAAGCGAGGTCCGGGAGCGCGGCGCCGCCGGCATTTCGCGCGATGTCCGCCAGGCTTTCCGCCAGGGTGGAGACCAGCGAATCCCGACCGATCATCAGGAAGGCCAGCGTAAGATCCAGATCTTCGATTCCCAGCGCGACCAGATGGGCGCGCAGGGCGGCGAGTTCGGCGTCAATGGCAATGCGGGTCGCGATACTCGTAAGCCGATCGAAGATGCGCGCGAGGGTCCGCGTTCGGAAGGGAATCGTCTCCTGGCCGTCGATAATTCTGGAAAACAGTTCCTCGACGAATGGCGCTACACATTCGGTGCAAAGCTCGACCTCAGCGGAATGCGCCAGCGGCGCGAAATGCTTCTCCACCAGGCCCGGCATGAGACCAGCGAGGCGCTCCTGCCCTTTTGAAACTATCCGCGCCATTTGCCGGCGAACAGCGAGGTGCGGCTGTCCATCGAGACCCAGAGGCAAGAGTTCCGCCACCGCCACCAGTGTCGACAGGCGAACGCTGTATCGCTCTTCAAGGAACACGCTGGCGGCGGCGGTCGAAATCGCCGTGACGCGAGGATCGCGCAACAATGCGGAAACAATGCCGGGATCGATCACTATCCACGCGTCAAGCGCTCGATCAAACTCGATCGGACGACCCAGGCTTGCGGCGAAGACCTCGCCGCGAGCGGGGTCGGTATGGGTGCGCAGGTAGTTCACGTTCGCACTTCTACACGCCGGCAGTCGTGGCTCAAGGCGGCATCTGCTAGCTTGCCTTACCTCGGGAGACGCTCGTGGACAGCAGGACAATCCGGAAAGAATGTCTCGACATCCTTCAGCGGATGAAGGAGTTGCCGCCGGCGGACGCCGACCGCCTGCGCGCCGATGAAGCGGCCGACCTCGACCTGATCAACCTGAGCTTCGACAGCCTGACGCTGCTCGACTTCTGCCTGGAACTGGAGGAGCGAACCGGTCTCATCATCGAGCCGGCGGATGTGCTTGCCGAAACCACCCTCAACGCGGTGGTCAAGTTGCTCGCCGACCGCGGGCAAGCAGGAAACAGGTAGTCGTCAGCGGAGGAAATCCTCCAGCGCGTCGGCGAACGTGCCGGCCGCAACCAGATGCTGAACGACGTTGTGAGAAGCTGACTCAATGAATTCAAGCCGGACGCCGCGCAGACCGCGCAGATTATCCGAGTGGGCGAAGTCAAGCCGGTTGGCGCTGCTGCAGTAGATGGTCGCCTTGACCGGAAACTGCCGTGGTTCCAGATAGGGCCGCAGGTCGATCAGCATCCCGGGATGCTCGTCGCGCTCCCGCAGCCCGCCCGCGAGGCGGTCGAGGGGCAGCGCGGAACCGGGCGACAGATCGGTTCCCGGCGAGAACCCGAGGAACCCGGCGGCGCCCAGATCGGCGGCCGCCCGCAACCCGACAAAACCACCCGCCGACGATGTCATGACATGCAGCCCCTCCCGCCGCTGCGGACCCAGCAAACCTTCGAGCTGGCGCAGCGTGTCGGCGTACGTTTGTCCAAAGGCGGCGAGGCCACCCAGAAACATCGATCCGCGGACGTCCTTCAGATAAAGGACCCGCCGCCCGAACGGCGCCAAAAACAGATGCAGGACAGGCAGGGAAAGCCAGAACCGCCGGGTTACGTCGCTGAATACCACGATCGTGCCGGAGCCATGCTCGCGCGCGATATCGATCAGTTCGTCGGGCCGGCTGAAACGCGCCACAACGTCCGCCATCGCGGCGAGCTTTTGCGGAGCGTCAAACTTCCGCAGCCTGGCGCTCACGGCCATCAGCCGTTGAACGATCGGCTGCGCGCTGTCTGGAACCCGGAGCGTCGCGAGGATGCGGTCGGCGGCGTCCAGTTCGGCGTGGGCGACGAGAACATCCGCCGCCGCCAGCTGTTGCGGAAGCGTTCCGCTCCGGCTGGCGACCATTTCGCGCGCGGTGGCGAGGGTCGGAATCCACATCGCCTAGCCTACCACGCGGTATCTGGCGGGAGGCCGAATCCCCTCCGAGTTCGCGCTAGTTCTTTTCCTTGTCGACCAGCTTGTTGGCGCCGATCCACGGCATCATGGCGCGCAGGCGCTGACCGACTTCCTCGATCGGATGCTCGTCGTTCAAGCGCCGCGTCGCCTTGAATTTCGCCAGGCCGGCGCGGTATTCGCGCATCCACTCCGACGCGAAGGCGCCGGTCTGTATGTCCTTCAGCACTTTCTTCATCTCGGCCTTGGTGTCCTTGGTGATGATGCGCGGACCGGAGATGTACTCGCCGAATTCGGCGGTGTTGGAGATCGAGTAATTCATGTTGGCGATGCCGCCCTCGTAGATGAGGTCGACGATGAGCTTCACTTCATGCAGGCATTCGAAGTAGGCCATCTCCGGCGCATAGCCGGCTTCGACCAGCGTCTCGAAGCCGCCGCGGATGAGCTCGACCAGACCGCCGCACAACACCACCTGCTCGCCGAAGAGATCGGTCTCGCACTCCTCGCGGAACGTCGTCTCGATGATGCCGGAGCGGCCGCCGCCGATGGCGCTGGCGTAGGAGAGCGACAGGTCGTGCGCGTTGCCGGAGGCGTCCTGCGCCACCGCCACCAGGCACGGCACGCCGCCGCCCTTGGCGTATTCGCCGCGCACCGTATGGCCGGGGCCCTTGGGCGCAATCATGATGACGTCGATGGTTTTCTTCGGCTCGATCAGGTTGAAGTGGATGTTGAGTCCGTGGGCGAACGCGATTGCCGCGCCATCGCGGATATTGTGGGCGATGTGTTCGCGGTAGATGTCGGCCTGCAACTCATCGGGGGTCAGCATCATGACGAGATCGGCCCACTTCGAGGCTTCGCCGACGCCCATGACCTTGAAGCCGGCCTTTTCGGCCTTCTTGGCGGACGCGGAACCAGGACGCAGCGCGATCGCCACTTCCTTCACGCCGGAATCGCGCAGGTTAAGGGCGTGGGCGTGACCCTGGCTGCCGTAGCCAACGATGACCACCTTCTTGCCCTTGATCAGGTTGATGTCGGCATCCCGGTCGTAATAGACGCGCATGAGCATTCCCTTCCTTGAGCATTGTCTACCAACGGCCGCGACCGTGGCTTCTCGATCTACGGAAAATCCGCGCGGGTTCTAGCGGGATACCGGGCAACGGGCAATGCCGCGCCAGGATGGGCGCCCGGCGCCCCCGGGCCAGATGTCGAGACTAGTTCGGCTGGCTGACGGTCAGGTCATCGGCGACGAAGACGGCGTCGCTGGTGTCGGGGGCCTCCACGGTGAACCCGACGTGCTGGCCGCCGTCCGGCTCCTGCCCCGCGACATCGTCGAAGTGCTCGCCGTTGATGTAGAGCGCCGCGTCATGGCCGCGGGTGACGACCTCCAGCTCGTTGAAGCGTGTCGCCCCCTGATGAATGGCCGCGACCTGGCGGTCCTTGATGATCTGCGTCCACTGCTTGTTGATCTGCTGATAGACGGTGGCGTAGCCGTCGGGAGTGATCTGGAGCGTGTAGAAATTGTCGACGTCCTTCGCCCAGAACATCACGCCGACATACGCACCGCTCGGCTTGCCCGTCTTGACCAGCCTGAGCCTGGCGCACAGATCCATGTCGTCGAAAGTCGGATCGGCGTAGATGCTGTAGGACTTGTTGGGCACCTCGCTGAGTTGCAAGCGACCGTCGACAACCTTCACGTAGTCGTTGGGCTGCCCCCACATCGACTGGAACGTGTCGAAGCTATCGCTCAGGAGCACCTTGCCGTCGCCGCAGGCCCACGCCGACGGCGCCGAAAGGGAAATCAATGCAACACCGAGAAGCCACCCGCGCATCGCCTCACCCTCCCAACTCGGAACCATCGCCGAAGGGCAAGAAATATCATGCCGTCCGCGCTACGAAAATACGCTGGACGATCACACCTTGCCGAGCGCTTTCCACCCGAAGGCGAGCAACGGTTCGGCACGGTGGGTGAAATCGACAATGGTTTCGGCCAGTCCCGGCCTGGTGATCAGTTTCGCCGGCAGAGATTCCTCGACGATGAACGATTTGAGGCGGACGGCGCCGTCGAGCGGACCGTCCTTCAGCGCCTCGAAGCCGCGTGGGAGGCGGCTGAGCTGGTTCTCCGTGCCGAGCTTCAGTTTACCGGCGGCCAGCTTTGCTTCCATAGCGTGGAACTGCTTGGGCCTGACTGCGATTTCCTTGCGTATCAGCGCAAGGCCGGAGGGCTCCGGTATGTGGAAGCCAGCGGCGGCAAAACAGCCGTCGGGGCCGATGTGGATATAGAGCAGACCGTTCTCGTTCTTGCTCCCGGAACGTGTCATTACGGCGCCGGAGTGGGTCTTGTACGGGCTCTTGTCCTTGGCGAAACGAACGTCGCGGTGAATGCGGAAGATCGACCGTTTGCCGTTTGCCTTTAGAGCGATCCCGGCCTTGGCAAAGGTCGCGCTTAGATCGTCGAGCAACGCGACCATCGGCGCGACGATGTCGCTTTCGTAAAGGGCCTTGTTCTCGTCGAACCAGACCTTGTTCTGATGAAATTTCAGCGCCTTCAGAAAGGGCAGCGCCTTCGGACCGAATCCCTTGAAACCCGGCAAGCGCCCCTCCCCTAGTCGACCAGCGTCTCCCCCTTGATGATATCGCGATATCGGCCCTTGCGCAGCTTGGCGACGATGCGCAGCGAGAGATTTTCCGCGACGTGAGGCATCGACTTGTCGAGAGCCTCGATCGTGCGCTCTAGCCGCAGGATTTCGTTGTCGCCGTTGGTGCGGAAGAACAGATCGAAGAAGGTGATGTCGAAAAGCGAGGAGCGGGTGTAATCGATCTCCTTGCCGTAGCCTCCAACCCAAACCAGCCGGCTGTCGATCTCCTCGCCGCGGATGCGCGCGGGACGCAGGAGTTCGACGAGATTGTACTCGTCGCCGAACTTGCAGGAGCCGAAGAGCACTCCCTTGAGACGCCGGCGCGTCCGGTTCGCCTCGACAAACGTATTGCGGAGAAGAGTTCGCGACAGGCCGGAGCCGTCAGGCGCCTCGATCTTGGTGAAGTCGCCATGCGCCGCGACATAGAGGAAATCGATGTCACCACCGGCCATGACGAAACGCACCGCATCGCGGAAGGAGACCGCCCCGACGAAGCGCTCGTAGGTGAAGGCATCCGAGCGATCCTTCAGCGCATAGGAGAGGAATTCGAAGAGCGGGCGCACCGTGTGATGGCGCTCGTCGAACCAGCGCGTCTCCAGCACGCCAAGACCGAGATGTTTGCTCGATGCCACGCCCGAAAATTCCTCCGTCCCAAGGCAGATAATGGCACGGAACAGCGCCGACGCCCGCACCGGCGCTGCCCGCAAAAATCGCTCAAAGCTGGTGGATATTCTTTAGATTTATCAGATATTTAGCTAGCTGAATCGGGCGGACTTTTCAAGCCGCAACCGCACGCCGGGCCAATGGCCGCAGGCGACGACGCTGACCGGCATCGACGGCGGTTACTGTCGCAGCAGCCAGCTAGCTTCTGGTCCCGGCGGCTGCCCCGCGGCTGATGGCGGCGACGCCCGTACGGCAAATCTCGACCAGCCCCAGCGGCGCCATTACCGCAATAAACTCCTCGATCTTCGTGCTGCCGCCCGTGATCTGGAACACGAAATGAGCGGTCGTCGCGTCGATGACCGTGGCCTCGTAGGCGTTGGCGAGCTGCAGGGCCTCGACGCGCGCTTCGCCGTGGCCTGCAACCTTTACGAGTGCCAACTCGCGCTCGAGCGGGCGGCCGACTGCGGTCAGGTCGGTCACCGAATGGACCGGCACCAGCCGCTCGAGCTGATGCTTGATCTGAGTCAGCACCATCGGGGTGCCGGTGGTGACGATCGTGATCCGCGAGAGATGCGCGGAATGTTCGGTCTCCGAGACGGTCAGGCTTTCGATGTTGTAGCCGCGACCGGAGAACAGGCCGATGACGCGCGCCAGCACGCCGGGCTCGTTGTCGACGAGCACGGAAAGCGTGTGCCGCTCCGTCAGATCGTGGCGCTCCTCCATGAAATAGGCGGACGCCGGCTGCGGCAGCGAGGCAGGCAGGTTCGCCTTCGCGGCCTTCGCCACGGCGGGCTTGCCGCCGGACTTTGGATTGCGAGCCATCAGACGAGCACCTTTCCGGCCTTGTCGATCACGTTGCCGATGCCTTCCGGCGCGACTGCGTCGCCGAGGATCATTTCGTTGTGCGCCTTGCCCGAGGGAATCATCGGAAAGCAATTGGCAAGCGCCGCCACACGACAATCGAAGATCACCGGCCGGCGCACCGAAATCATCTCCTCGATGGCGTCGTCAAGCTCATGCGGCTTGTGGGCGCGAATCCCGACGCCGCCGTACGCCTCGGCAAGCTTCACGAAATCGGGCAGCGAGTCCATGTAGGAATGCGACAGGCGGTTGCCGTGCAGCAACTCCTGCCACTGGCGCACCATGCCCATGTACTGGTTGTTGAGGATGAAGATCTTGATCGGCAGGTCATGCTGCACCGCCGTCGACATCTCCTGCATGGTCATGAGGACCGAGGCGTCGCCGGCGATATCGACGACCAGGCTGCCGGGATGCGCCACCTGGACCCCGACCGCGGACGGCAGGCCATAGCCCATCGTGCCGAGGCCGCCGGAAGTCATCCAGCGATTCGGTTCCTCGAAGCGGAAGAACTGCGCCGCCCACATCTGGTGCTGGCCGACCTCGGTGGTGATGTAGACGTCCTTGTCCTTCGTCGCCGCATAGAGGCGCTCGATGGCGTACTGCGGCATGATCACGTCGGGGTTCTCGCGGTAGGCGAGGCAATTGCGCGCCCGCCAACGGTCGATCTGGGCCCACCACGCCTTGTGTGCGGCCTTGTCGAGCTTCGGGTCCAGCGCCTTCCACGCGGCTAACATGTCGGCGAGGACGTTGGCGACGTCGCCGATGATCGGGATGTCGACGTGGATATTCTTGTTGATTGACGAGGGATCGATGTCGATGTGGATCTTCTTCGAGCCCGGCGAGAAGGCGTTGATGCGGCCGGTGATGCGATCGTCGAAGCGCGCGCCGACGCAGACCATGACGTCGCAGTCGTGCATGGCGTTGTTGGCCTCGTAGGTGCCGTGCATGCCGAGCATGCCGAGCCACTGCGGATCGGCGGCGGGGTAGGCGCCGAGGCCCATCAGGGTCGATGTGACCGGGTAGCCGGCGAGGCGGACGATCTCACGGAGAAACGCCGTTGCCTTAGGTCCAGAATTGATGACGCCGCCGCCGGTGTAGAAGATCGGCCGCTTCGCCCTGGCGATCAGCTCGACTGCGGCGCGAATGGCGCGATCGTCGCCCTTGACCTGCGGATGATAGGTCTTGTGCTCGACCTCCTCGGGCCGGACGTAGGTGCCGGTGGCGAACTGCACGTCCTTCGGAATATCGACGAGGACTGGCCCCGGCCGACCGTGGGTGGCGACGTAGAAGGCCTCGTGGATGGTGCGGGCGAGATCGTTGACGTCGCGGACCAGCCAGTTGTGCTTGGTGGCCGGACGCGTGATGCCGACGGTGTCGCATTCCTGGAAAGCGTCGTTGCCGATGAGATGGGTGGGCACCTGGCCGGTCAGGCAGACGAGCGGGATCGAATCCATCAGCGCGTCGGTGAGCGGGGTGACCATGTTGGTCGCGCCGGGACCGGACGTGACCAGAACGACGCCGGGCTTGCCGGTCGAGCGGGCATAGCCTTCGGCGGCGTGGCCGGCGCCCTGCTCATGGCGAACCAGGATGTGGCGGACTTTGTCGGTCTGGATGATCTCGTCGTAGATCGGCAGGACGGCACCGCCCGGATAGCCGAAGAAATGCTCGACGCCCTGATCGATGAGCGCCTGCACGACCATCTCGGCGCCGGTCATCTGGCGTCCGTCCGTTTCAGGTTTCGGCGCCTGCCGCGCCTTCGTCTGTCGTTTCATGGTTCCCGCTCCACCTCGGCCGCTTCTAGCTTGCTTCGGTTACGTTGCCGTTTCGCCAATAAAAAAGGCCCCAGAGGGGCCTGTTTTCGCGCACCACCGTTCGCGGCGGCCTAGTGGGCCGCCCCGGGGGTGCGCGTTCGTACGAGGATCAGTGTCGCTGTCATGCCGGCTATTTATGCAGGACCGCCGGGAAGGTCAAGCGCGGAACCGGCATCGACGACGCGCCAATCGCCCATCTGGTTGCGGAACCAGGTCATCTGGCGCTTGGCGTAGCGGCGGGTTTCAGTCTTGATCGCCGCCGTCGCCTCTTCCAGCGAGATCTTGCCCGCGAGATGGCCGCGCAGTTCGCGCACGCCGATGGCCTTCATCGCCGGAAGCTCGGGACTAAGACCCAGGGCCAAAAGCGCCCTTACTTCCTCTATTGCGCCGCCGCGAACCATCAGGTCCGCGCGCTCGGCGATGCGCCGGTGCAGTTCGGCTCGGTCGAGGGTGAGCACGATACGCTCAGCATGCGCGGGATCGATGAGCGGTGGCGCGCCAGCGGAGTTTTTCCACGCGGCCAACGAGACCCCGGTAGCGGTGAAGACCTCAAGAGCGCGCACGATGCGGGTGCGATCGGATGGGCGAATGGCGGCGGCATCTTCCGGATCAAGCGCTGTGAGGCGGTCGTGCAGTGCCCGGCTGTCGACATCGGCGGTTTCGGCGAGTAGTTCGCCGCGCAGCGTCGGCGGGATCGCCGGAACCGTCGCCAACCCGCCGGTCAGCGCCTTGAAATAAAGCCCGGTGCCGCCGACCACGATCGTGTTCTGCCCCGCCGAGCGGGCCTCGCGCAGTACATGCGCGACGTCATTGAGCCATGCACCGACCGAGTAGCGCATGGCGGCCGAGACATGGCCGTAGAGGCGATGGGGCGCGGCGCGCTCTTCGTCCGACGACGGGCGGGCGCTCAGAACGCGCAGGTCGCGATAGACCTGCATCGAGTCGGCGTTAATGACGATGCCGTCGCGGCGCGTGGCGATATCGAGTGCAAGGCGCGACTTGCCGCTCGCGGTTGGCCCCGCTAAGAGGACGACGACAGTTTCTGCCCGCGATCGCTTCCCCATCGCGTAACTCCGCGTGCCCGCCCACCCGCATGACCGATTTCGTCGCGACGTTGATAGCACGGCCGGAAAATGCCGCCGACCTCGATCAGGCGGTGGCGGCGAGCACGCTGACGGTGGGCGCCACGCACGAGGTGCTGTCGCCTGGTGAAGCGGTCGACCTGTTCTTCGCCTCGACGGAATTCATAGAAATGCTGCGCGCCCGGCTGGAGTTTGCGGTCGGCGCGTTGCCGGTCGACGTCATCCTGCAGCCCGTGGCCGGCCGGCGGAAACGGCTGCTCATCACCGACATGGATTCCACCATCATCGGCCAGGAGTGCATCGACGAGCTCGCTGACTTCGCTGGACTGAAGGACAAGGTGGCGGCGATCACCGCCCGCGCCATGGCGGGCGAGATAGAGTTCGCACCGGCATTGCGCGAACGGGTCGCCCTGCTCGCCGGGCTGCCGGCGGAAACCATCGAGGCGGTCATCGCCGAGCGCATCACGCTGAATCCCGGCGCAACGGCGCTGGTATGGACGATGCGGGCGAACGGCGCGCACACGATCCTCGTCTCCGGCGGTTTCACCGCCTTCGCCGAAAAGATCGCGGCAAAGGCCGGCTTCAACGAAAGCCGCGCTAACGAACTGCTGATCGCCGGCGGCAAGCTGACGGGCAAGGTCAGGGAGCCGATCCTCGGACGGAGCGCCAAGCTGGCGACGCTGGAAGATGCCATCATCCGTCTGGAAATCCCGGCGCTGGAGACGATGGCGGTCGGCGACGGCGCCAACGATCTTGCCATGATCCGCCGGGCCGGTCTCGGCGTCGCCTATCACGCCAAGCCGAAAGTGGCCGAAGCGGCGGCGGCGCGCATCGACCGCACCGACCTCACTGCGCTGCTTTACGCGCAAGGTTACAAACGCAGCCAGTTCATCGAATAACGGCGCCGCCTATTCGGCCGGAATGGGCAGATTGACCCAGCGGACGTTTCCGTCCTTGTTCTGCACCACGAGCCTGGCGTTGGCGCGGCCGTCCTTCTTCAAGGACACGATCTGGCGCTCGACCTCGTCCGGGCTGGTCACCAGCTGATCGCCGACCATGGAAATGATGTCGCCTGCCTGCAGGCGCTTGTCCTCGGCGGTGCTGCCCGCCTGAACCGCCGTCACCACCACGCCGCCGGCGACCTCCGACTTGATGCCGTATTTGGTACGCAACTCCGGCGACAGCGGCGCCAGCGTCAGGCCGAGTGCGTCGGGCGCGACGGGCGGCGCGGCGTCGGGCGGGGCCGCCTTGTTGCTGGTGTCTCCGTCGCCTTTCTTCGAATCCTTGGTGTTGTCGGTGGCGGGTGCGGCCGCGACCTCCTTGAGAAGACCGATGGTCACGCTCAGCGTCTGCGGCTTGCCGTCACGAAGGATATCGACGCTGACGACCTTGCCGACCGCTTCCTCCGCAACAATGCGCGGCAAGGCGTGCATGGCATCGATCGGCTTGCCGTCGAGCGCCACAATGATATCGCCCGCGACAATGCCGCCGGCCTTGGCCGGCCCGCTTTCATCGACACCGGCGACGAGCGCGCCCTTCGTCGGTGCTGACAAATCGGCGGCGACATCGTCGGTTACATCCTGAATGCGCACGCCCAGCCAGCCGCGCTTGATGGAGCCGGACTGGCGCAACTGGTCGATGATGCCGACCACGATCTCGGTCGGAATGGCGAAGCCAAGACCGATCGAGCCGCCGGTTGGAGAGATGATCGCGGTGTTGATGCCGATGACCTCGCCTTCCTTGTCGAACAACGGTCCGCCGGAATTGCCGCGGTTGATGGCGGCGTCGGTCTGCAGGAAATCGTCATAGGGGCCCGAGTTGATGTCGCGGTTGCGCGCCGAGAGGATGCCCACCGTCACGGTTCCGCCGAGGCCAAAGGGGTTGCCGATCGCCATCACCCAGTCGCCGACCCGCATGGTGGCCGAGTCGCCGAACTTGACCGCCGTCAACGGCTTCGGCGGCTTGACGCGCAGCAGCGCCAGGTCGGTCTTGTCGTCGTGGCCGACGAGCGTGGCCGTCAGCTTGGTCCCGTCGCTGAAGTTCGCCGTGATTTCGTCGGCGCCATCGATGACATGGTTGTTGGTGACGATCAGACCCGAGGAATCGATGACAAAGCCGGAGCCGAGAGACTGAACGCGTTGCGGGCGAGAGTCCGGAGTGCCGCCGTTCTGGCCGAAGAACTGGTCGAAATAATTCTGGAAGGGCACGCCGCCCGGCCCTTGCGGTGCCGGTGCGGGTCCCGGCGTCGGAGTCTGATCGCCCTCCGCAGCACCAGCCACGGTCTGCGACGTGGATATGTTGACGACCGCATCGAGCAGAGGCGCTACGAGGTCGGCCACCGAGGGCGGACCATCGGCGGCGGAGGCGGGAGCAAGCATCGCCACGACGGCGAGGGACACCGCCGCCAGCGGCAGGCGTCTCGCAATCCAGCATCGCCCAAAATCTACGGCTGCCATCGGCTCAGGTCTCCTCGGCGGCCAACTGCGCGTCGCACCGCATCAGGTATCGCGAAGTGGTGACCGGCCGAAGCGACTGCCGCCGCAGACCCGCCACCGCGCCACTATAGCCCGGCGGCGGGCAGCACCGGCAACAGAAACCTACCCGCCTGCCTTCGGTGCCGCGGTGACAGGCGCCGGCTTGCCGAGCGAACTGCCGAAGTAACGGAAGAACTCCGAATCCGGCGAGATCACCAGCCGCGTCGTTCCGGACTTAAGCCCGCTCTGATAGGCGAGCATCGAACGGTAGAAGGCGAAGAAGTCCGGATCCTTGCTGTAGGCGTCGGCGTAGATGCGATTGCGCTGGGCTTCGCCATCGCCCTGCAACCGCGATGCGGTGCCGTTGGCTTCGGCGACGGTGACGGTCGCGGTGCGATCCGCCTCGGCGCGGATGCGGCGCGATTCCTGTTCGCCCACGGCGCGAAGCTCGGTCGCCTGGCGCTGGCGCTCGGTCTGCATGCGCTGGTAGATCGCCTGGCTGTTCTCCGGCGGCAGATCGGCGCTGCGAATTTTCACGTCGACGATCTCGATGCCGAATTCGCGCGCCTCCTGATCGACCTGCTGCTTGATAAGCGTCATCAGGTCGGCGCGCTTGTCGCGAACGAGGTCGCTGAAACTGGCATCGCCGAGAACGCGGCGGACCGCCGACTGCAGGAACGAGGAAAGCCGCGATGCGGCGCCGTTGACGTTTCCGACCTTCTGGTAAAAGAGCAGCGGATTGATGATGCGGTAACGGCTGAAAGCATCGACCACCAGCCGCTTCTGATCGGAGGCGATGATCTCCAGCGGCGGCGAGTCGAGATCGAGGATGCGCTTCTCGAAGTAGACCACGTTGTCGACGAAAGGCAGCTTGTAGTAGAGGCCGGGGTGATCGTCGGCGGCGGGCGTCGTCCCCGCCTCCGGGGGCGTATTAAGCGAGCGCACCGGATCGCCGAAGCGGAGCACGAGCGCCTGCTCGGTCTGGTCGACGATGAAGACGCTGAAATAGAGGAAGAGCACCACGACAATCGCGATGATCGAGAATGTCCAGCGGAGGAGCGAACTCATTGGCCGCTTCCCGTCGTCGTGGAGGTTGTGGTGGTTGGCGGCGTGACGTCCGGCGACGGCGATATCAGAGGCCCGACACCATTGTCCGTCAGCGGCTGCAGCGGCAGATAAGGCACGACGCCGTTGGTGCTGCCTGCACCCCTGTCGATGATGACCTTGTCGACGTTGCCGAGCACCTGCTCCATCGTCTCCAGGTACATGCGCCGGCGGGTTACGTCGGGAGCGGCCTTGTAGCTTTCATAGACCTTGTCGAAGCGATCGGCCTGGCCTTGCGCCTCGGCGATGATGCGGTCGCGGTAGGCGGCGGCGGCTTCGGTAATCTGCGAGGCCTGGCCCTTGGCTTCCGGCACGACCTTGTTGGCGTAGGTCTGTGCTTCGTTCTGCACGCGGTCGGCATCGGCGCGCGCCGCCTGGACGTCGCGGAACGAGGCAATGACGTCGCCCGGCGGATCGACCTTGAGGAGCTGGACCTGCGTTACCAGGATGCCGGAACCGAACTCGTCGAGTGTCTTCTGGATAAGCGCCTCGACCTTGGTCTCGGTGATCTGCCGCGCCTGGGTCAACAGCGGCTGAATATTCGATTGGCCGACGACCTCGCGCATAGCGCTCTCGGAAACCGCCTTCACGGTGCCCTGCGGGTCCTGCATGTGGAACAGGTAGTCGGGGGCGCTGTTGATGATCCAGAACACGGCGAAGTCGATGTCGACGATGTTCTCGTCGCCGGTGAGCATCAGGCTCTCTTCCGGAATGTCGCGACCCGCGGCGCCGTTCTCGTCCTGACCCTGGCCGATGATGACACGGTTCAGCGTCGTTACCTCCGGCGTGTAAACCGTCTCGATCGGATACGGCAGGCGGAAGTTCAGGCCGGGTTGCGCGTCGCGGGCGTAAGCGCCGAAGCGCAGCACAACGCCGACCTCGTTCGGCTGCACGCGGAAGGTGAAGAAGAAATACGCCGCGAAAACCAGAACCAGCGCGAGAATGGCGATCAGCGCGACGGGATTGACGTTGCCGGTACCGCCGCCACCCGGCAGCACGCGGCGCAAGCGATCCTGGCTGCGCCGGAGAAGCTCTTCCAGATCAGGCGGCGTCGAACCGGTGTTGCGCGGACCCTGCCCCCAAGGACCGCCATTGCCGCCTTTCCAGCCACCGCTGGCGTGAATGATACCGGGCATCTCGCTCCTTAGGGGCTGTCGGCGCAGAACCGGGCGCTTTCGAAGGCATCATGCGTTCAGGGCGGGGTTATAGCAACCGCACCGGACTTGCAACGCGACCAGCGTGGCAGTCTTAACTGGTGCCTGTGCGACCGGGCTTCAAGCCGCGACAACACGGTCATATACGACGAATTCGGTAGCGGCGCTGTCCTTTTCGCCTGCCGCGAAGCGTTCCTGCGAACTCGCCTTCCAGATGCCCGGATCGATCGGCGGGAAGTGCACATCCCCTTCCGGGGTCGCTTCGACGTGCGTGATATAGAGCCGGTCGGCGCGGCCGATCGCCGCCGCGTAGATCTCGGCGCCGCCGATCACCATGATCTCGGCAGCGCCTCCGGCAATTGCGATCGCAGCGTCGAGGCTGGCGGCGACACGCACGCCATCGTGGAAACCGGCGCCGCCGCGGGTGACGACAATGTTGGTACGCCCGGGGAGCGGCTTGCCTATCGACTGAAACGTCCGGCGGCCCATGATGACCGGCTTGCCGATGGTCAGCCGGCGAAAGCGCTGCAGATCGCTGGACAGGCGCCAGGGCATCTTCTGCGCCGCGCCGATGACGCCGTTCCGTGCGACGGCCGCGATCAGCGCCAGATGCGCATGGTTCACGACTGCCTGGGTTCCGTGGCCATCAGACGGCAACTTCCGCCTTGATGTGCGGGTGCGGGTCGTAGCCTTCGAGCGCGAAGTCGTCGTAGACGAAGTCGAAGATGGAGTGGACTTCCGGGTTGAGCCGCATGCGCGGCAGCGGGCGCGGCGAACGGGAGAGCTGCAGCCGCGCCTGCTCGACGTGGTTGAGATAAAGGTGCGCGTCGCCCAGGGTGTGCACGAACGTGCCGGGCTTCAGGCCGGTGACGTGCGCCATCATCATCGTCAGCAGCGCGTATGAGGCGATGTTGAACGGCACGCCAAGGAAGATGTCGCCGGAGCGCTGGTAAAGCTGGCAGGAGAGCTTTCCATCCGCGACGTAGAACTGGAACAGGCAATGACAGGGCGGCAGCGCCTGCTTGTCGACGTCGGCAGGGTTCCACGCGGTGACGATCAGGCGGCGGGAGTCCGGGTTGCGCCTGATCTGATCGACCACCGTTTTGATCTGGTCGATGGAGCCGCCTTCCGGCGTCGGCCACGAGCGCCACTCGGCGCCATAGACCGGCCCGAGATTGCCATCGCCATCCGCCCAAGCGTCCCAGATGCGCACGCCATTGTCCTGCAGGTAACGGACGTTGGTGTCACCGGACAGGAACCAGAGCAGCTCGTGGACGATCGACTTCAGGTGCACCTTCTTGGTGGTGACCAGCGGGAAACCGTCAGCCAGATCGAAACGCATCTGGTGGCCGAAGATCGACAGCGTTCCCGTGCCGGTGCGGTCGGTCTTGCGGACGCCGGTCTCGAGCACCTGGCGCATGAGGTCGAGGTATTGACGCATACGGGCGATTCAATCCGATTCCACGGCGGTCGACAACTGCGGCAGGCCTATTCGGCCGGCTGGACCGCCCCGGACGGCATGGCGCTGCGGGAAAGCGTGGCGCGGCCGATGAGAAACGCGATCAGCGCGCAGACGACCATGGCCAGCACGACGGGCAGCGGCTTGCCGGTCGAAAATGCGCTGACGATGCCGACGACCGCCACGCCGACCACCAGTTGCAAGGTTCCCATCAGCGCCGACGCCGTGCCAGCCGTGGCCCCATAGTTTTCGAGCGCCAGGGCCGCGGTCGACGGAATGACAAGACCCATCGCGCCGAACGATACGAACATCAGGCCGGCGAGCACGAATACGTTGTCGACGCCGGCAAGAGTCAGTGCGAGCAGCAGCGACATTACCGTCAGGTAGAAGGTCAGCGCGCCGTTGACCACGCCCGGCAAGCCGAAGCGGCGGCCGAGCCTGCCGGTGAGCTGCGCCATCGGCGCTTGCGGATGCCTCTTATACCGACACATTGTGCACTGCAACATTCTTGCAAGCGGCGGCAAAATGATGGCGCCCCACTGTGTCAACAAAATCACTCTGCCATCGGCTGCCGCCAGATTGCGGCAGGAGCGTCAGGCGGTGGCCGGAACCGGCTTCTCTGCCGACGTCGCCAGCGCCTTGCGGACCGCCGGAGCGACCCTGGTGCCAAACAACTCGATGGAATGCATGAGCTGCGCATGCGGCAGCGCGCCGACGCTGAACTGGATGAGAAAGCGGTCGTGCTGGAAGATTCCGTGCTGATAGAGAATCTTCTCGACGACCTGCTCCGGACTGCCGACGACCGCCGCGCCGCGCAACGCCAGGCCGGCGTCGAACTGCGCCCGCGTGGTCGGCGGCCAGCCGCGCTCGCGCCCGATCCGCGTCATCGCTTCGGCGAACGGTGGAAACGCTTCATCCGCGGCCTGCTGCGACGTATCGGCGACGTAGCCATGCGAGTTGATGGCGACGGGAAGTTTCGCGGCGCCGTGGCCGGCCTGCGTGGCGGCGTCGCGATAGAGGTCGACAAGCGGGGCGAAATGCGCCGGCTGGCCGCCAATGATGGCGACAGCGAGCGGCAGGCCGAGGATGCCGGCGCGCACGACCGATTCCGGCGTGCCGCCGACGGCGATCCAGACCGGCAGCGGATTCTGAACCGGGCGCGGATAGACGCCCTGCTCCTTCAGCGGCGGACGATGCTTGCCCGCCCATGTTACGCGCTCGCCGGCGCGAATCTTCAGCAGCAGTTCGAGTTTCTCGGCGAACAGCGAGTCGTAGTCGCGAAGGTCGTAGCCGAATAACGGGAACGACTCGATGAACGACCCGCGCCCCGCTATGATCTCGGCGCGGCCGTTCGAGATGAGGTCGAGCATCGAGAATTCCTCGAACACCCGCACCGGATCGTCGGACGACAGCACCGTAACGGCGCTGGTCAGACGGATGTTTTTCGTGCGCGTCGCGGCGGCCGCAAGCGCAACCGCTGGAGCCGAAACCGCAAAGTCCGGCCGATGGTGCTCGCCGATGCCGAAGACGTCGAGGCCGAGCTGATCGGCCAGTTCTACCTCTTCCATGAGATTGCGGAAGCGTTGCGCCGGATCGATGCGCCGTCCGGTCTTCGGGTCCGGGCTCATCTCCGCGAAGGTGTAAACGCCAAGTTCCAAGGTGTGGGCTCCTCGCGGGCGATGCCCGCCATTTGCGCAAGTGGCTCACGCGCTAGGTGGCGCAGGCAACCGGCGTCCGCAAGCAGGCACCGAAACCTCACCATGGCGGGGCTTTGCCGCGATCGGGCGCTCCCTTTGCACAAGCGCCGCGAATCCCTATATTCCGGGGTGCCGGAGCAATCCGGATATGGCGATAAATGGCCATCGTAATAAACCCTACGGACCCGGGGGCAGTACCCGGCGCCTCCACCATCTGCGGGGGCGAAATAGGATCGACGAGGGCGTAAAGGGTGTGTTTTTGCTCGGCATGGTACCGCCGTTATCGGGCCATTCTATAGTTGCTAATGACAACTATGCCGAGGCTCGCCTCGCCGCGTAAGCGGTTAGGTAACCTCATCTAAAGCCCTTTCCGGTTCGCACCGGAAAGGCGGGGTTCGGAGGCACCTGGCAACAGAAGCCTCCACTTATTCTCGGGCGGGGCCGGCGCGGATGCGGGGTCCCGTTCCGGCATCCGGGGCCACGAAGCGCGGCAGGAACGATGGCCGAAGATCTGATCCGATACGACATCCTGGCGCAGGACGCGCTGCGCGGCGTCGTGCGCAAGGTGCTGTCCGAGGTCGCCCGCACGGGCCTGCCCGGCGAGCATCATTTCTTCATATCTTTCTCGACAACCGCCCCCGGCGTGCGCATCTCGTCGCGACTGCTGGCGCAGTATCCGGAAGAGATGACCATCGTCATCCAGCACCAGTACTGGGATCTGGCGGTTACCGAGCACGCGCTGGAGATCGGGCTGTCGTTCAACGGCGTGCCGGAACGCCTGTTCGTGCCGTTCACCGCGGTCAAGGGATTTGCCGATCCTTCGGTCGGCTTCCAGTTGCAGTTCGTTCCGATTACCGCTCCGGTGGCGGTCGCCGAGACCGCGCCGGAGACGCCGCCGGTTGTCCTCGTTCCGCCGACGCGGAAGGCGGACGGGGCCGAAGCCGACGAGGATGCGGACGGCCCGGCACCGGAGGCGCAGGTGGTAAGCCTCGACGCCTTCCGGAAGAAATAGAATGGACGCCAAGAAGAAGACCCGCACCGAGACGGATTCGTTCGGGCCGATCGAAGTGCCCGCCGAACGCTACTGGGGGGCGCAGGCCGAGCGATCGCTGGAAAATTTTCCGATCGGCACCGAGACACAGCCGGCGCCGATCATTCGTGCGCTCGGCCTCATCAAACGCGCCGCCGCCGAGGTCAACATGGACCTCGGCAAGCTCGATCCGAAAGTGGGCGAGGCCATTGTGAAGTCGGCGCAGGAAGTCGCCGAGGGCAAGCTTGACGCGCACTTTCCGCTGGTTGTCTGGCAGACCGGGTCCGGCACCCAATCGAACATGAATGCCAACGAGGTGATCGCCAACCGCGCCATCGAGATGCTTCGCGGCGTCATCGGCTCGAAGACGCCGGTGCATCCGAACGATCACGTCAACATGAGCCAGTCGTCGAACGATACCTATCCGACGGCCATGCACGTCGCCGCATCGGAGGAAATCCGCCACCGCCTGATCCCGTCGCTGCAGATGCTGCGGAACGCCCTCAACGACAAGGCAATGGAGTGGGCGCACATCATCAAGATCGGCCGCACGCATACGCAGGACGCTACGCCCCTCACGCTCGGCCAGGAATTCTCGGGCTACACGCAGCAAGTCGAGAACGGCATCGAGCGTGTCGAGCAGACCATGCCGAAGCTGATGCAGCTTGCCCAGGGCGGCACCGCCGTCGGCACCGGGCTGAACGCTCCGCCGGGATTTGCGGAGCGTTTCGCCGACCGCGTCGCCGCGCTCACCCGCATGCCCTTCACCTCGGCGCCCAACAAGTTCGAGGCGCTCGCCGCCCACGACGCGATGGTCTTCTCGCACGGGGCGCTCAACACGGTGGCGGCCAGCCTCTTCAAGATCGCCAACGACATCCGGCTGCTCGGTTCGGGTCCGCGTTCCGGCCTCGGTGAGTTGCTGCTGCCAGAGAACGAGCCGGGTTCGTCGATCATGCCGGGCAAGGTCAACCCGACCCAGTGCGAGGCGCTGACTCAGGTTTGCGTTCAGGTCTTCGGCAACAACGCCGCCATCACCTTCGCGGGCAGTCAGGGGCACTTCGAGCTCAACGTCTACAATCCGGTGATGGCGTACAATTTCCTGCAGTCGGTACGGCTGCTGGCGGATGCCGCGGCGAGCTTCACGGAGCGTTGCGTCGTGGGCATCAAGGCCAACGAGGAACACATCAAGGCGCTGATGCAGCGTTCCCTGATGCTGGTGACCGCGCTGGCGCCGACCATCGGCTACGACAAGGCGGCGGAAATTGCCAAGGCGGCGCACAAGCGCGGCACGACGCTGCGCGACGAAGCGCTTCGCCTCGGCTACGTGACGGGCGAGGATTTCGACCGGATCGTCCGGCCGGAAGACATGCTCGGACCGAAGTAGGTCGACGGCAGGCCAGCATGGCCGAGATCATCAACCTTCGCATTGCCCGCAAGGCGAAAGCACGCGCCGGGCGTGAACAGACTGCGGCGGAGAAGCGGCGCCTCTTCGGACGCAGCAAGACCCAGAAGCTGGCGGAGGCGGCCGAGCGCGAGCGGACCGAGCGAACGCTCGCCGCCCATCGCCGGGATTCGGACGACAAGCCCGAATGAGCAAGCGCTCGCTGACGGTCGCCGGCCACCGCACCAGCATCTCGCTGGAAGACCCGTTCTGGGAGGCGCTTGCCGAAATCGCCGCCGCCCGGCGGCTCAGTGTTGCCGGAGTCGTAGCAGCCATCGATCGCGGGCGTCCCGACGGCCACAATCTCTCCGCCACCATCCGGGTCGCCATTCTCGACTGGTACCGCAAGGGCGCGGCTGTACGCGGCTGAGCGGCTGAGGCTACTGCAGCGCCCGCGCCGGCCTGGACGGCTTCAGGCGCGGCAACGGAACGGCGGCGAGGCCCGGACCCGTGATCGGCGTCAGGACCGGGCCGGGGTCGGTGACCACCTGGGTATCGGTCAGATCGGGGATGCCAGCGGCGTCGGTGTCGCGCTGACGCGCCTGATCCGCGGCAGCAGCCGCCGCGGCGTCAGCCTTTTCGGCGGCATCATCCGCATCTTCGGCAGCGGCGGCGTCGGTCAGACGCGCGGCATGAGCGCCCTCCGCCGCAGCCGCAGCCGCGTCATGGACCTTGGTGGCAGCAGCCAGTGCGGCGGCGGCAGTCTTCTCTGCGGTCCTGGCCACGTCGGCGCGAGAACGGGCGGCAGCAGCGTCGGTGGCGGCGGCCGCCCTCGCCGCCCCGGTCTGCTGCGGGGCCGTGGCGGTGTCGGTGGTCTGGCTTGCCGCGGATTGTTGGCCGTCGACCATCGGGGCATCGGCCGGCGCGTCCGCCGCCTTGCCGGCAGCATCCTTCGCGGCGCTCTCAGCCGCGACGGCGGCGCTCAGGCGTGCGTCGGCGGCGTCCGCCTCCGCGCCGGCGCTCGTCGCCGCCGCGGCAGCGACGGCGGCAACAGCGCGGGCATCGGAGACAGCCGTCGCCGCTTTTGCCTCGGCGGCCGATGCGACGGCGTCGTTCTGCACGACCGTTGCAAGCGCGGCGGCAGCCGCACTGGCGCGATCATGGGCGGTGCTTGCGGCGACGGTGGCGCTGGCGGCCGCCGCCGTTGCCTCTCTCTTTTCGCGTTCGGCACGCGCCGCATCCTGACGGAACTTGAGTATCTCGCGCGAGAAGCGTTCGCGCTCCAGGTGATCCGCGTCCTCCATGGCGATGATCTGCAGCATGCGCGCCGCCTGCCGCGTGCTGAGATAGGAGGAGAGCGGTATGGCGTCGATGGTCCGCGTCGGGGCCGCCAGCGGACCACGAAAGGCGATGCCGATCTTCGGCGGGATGCCGTCGGCTTCGCCGATGTCGAAGGCAAGCGTCCAGTCGCTGTCGAGAGACAGCGCGCCAAGGTCGATGGCGGTATCGCCCTGAAGGGTGGAGTTGGGGCCGTGGACGGTGAGATCGTCGAGGCGGGCGGTCCCCCCGGCGATGGCAAAAGCGCCACCGGCATCGGCGAACGCCAGCGAGTCGGCGTCGAGCTGATCCGTGACCGTCGTCTTGAGCGCCTCGTCGCCGTACTGCTCACCGAGATCGGCAACGCGCACGATCGCCGTCGCGGCGTTTGGATTGACGAAGCGCGCCCGGCCGTTGTGAATGGAGACGGTGCCACCACCGGTCATGTTGGCGATCAGTGCAGACGGGGAGCGCCCGGTCGCCTCGAAATTCGAGGATAGGTCGAACGTGCCGGTCGCAACCGGCTGCCCGTCGCTTTGCCACAGGAATGTCTCCAGTGCCGCACCGGTGACGTTGACCTGCCCGGTGAGGTTGGCGTTGCCATCGACGTTCTGGACAGAGATGCCGCCGCTGGCGCTGCCGCCGGCAAGTGTGCCGCCCGTCATGTCAAGGTCGAGACGCTGCGGCTGGATCGTCAGGGCGAGCTTTGGCGCAGCGACGACGAGACCGCCCACGGACAGGCGATCGGCGGTGACCGCGAGCTTGCCGCTGAGTTGTCCGTAGGTCGGGGGCGTGAACAGATTCTTCGACCATGGCGCCTTGGGGTCGTCCGTCGGCTGCGGGGCCGAACCGAGGCTGAGCGCAGTCAACCAGCCGAGATCGGCCGCATCGACCGCCAGATCGCCGTCCAGCCGCCAGCCGGTGGGCGCCGGCGACACCTTCACCGAGCCGCCAACGGCACGATCGGCAACGCTGCCATGTGTCCACGTCACCGCCAGGCCGGACGTATCCGCCGACAGGGCGCCCTTGAGGTCCAGCTTCGCGCCGACCGCGCCCGGGATGCCGAGGCCAGCCATCGACGCGACCGGCGCAAGATCGTCAGAAGTCGCCGCGAGCGTGCCGGTGAACGATGGATTCCAGGCGGCGCCGATAACGAGCTTGCCGGACGCGGCAGCGAAGAGACCCGCAAAATCCGCCCTGACCGTCGTCGCAAGACCGCGCTCGGGCGCACCGTCGGCATCGATCTCGACGTGGGCACCACTGTCCGCGCCAGGCGCGGTGGCCGCGAGGCCGAACTGGCGCGCCAGCGACGCGCTGTCTGGAGAATCGAGAACCACCGAAAGCTTGCCGGCGCTCTGGCGCCACTCCGTGGTGTTTGCCACCACCTGCAGGCCGGCGACAAAGGTCGTCGGGCCGGCGACCCCGTCGAGCGTCACGCCGTAACCGGCCGCGCCGTCCTTCGGCGGAGCAAGAATGCGGACGTTGGCGAATGCGGGGCCAAGGGCGGCGCCATTGCGGGTCAGCCAGTCCGCGATGCCGCTGTCGGGGGCGAACTTGCCGACAATGCGTGCCAGCCCGTCGAAGGTCGTCGCCTCGAGCCGGATGTCCAGACGCCCGCGCGGGCTCGGCGACTTCAGGCCATCGATGCGGCCACCCGTGACCCTGAAGCTGGCGCCGCCCAGATTGCCGACGCCGAACTGCACCACGCGCAGCACATCGTCTTTGTAGTCGGCGTCGATCAGGACGTCGCCGGCGGTGACGTTGTCATACTGGAGGGTGCCGGCGGCGAGGCGCACGGAGAAACTGTCGGCAAGAGCGACGGCGGCGCTCGGCTCGGAGCCGAGCAGAAGCGTGGCCAAAGCCTTCATCTGATCGAGATCGATGCGATCGGCCTTGAGGTCGGTGCTGAATTCGCGACCTCCTTCATGGCCCGCGCCCCACGCAAAGCTGCCGGTGACCGTGGCGTCGCCGATACGCGCGTTGACATCGTCGACCGATATGCGGTCAGCACCGATGACGGCGTCGCCGGAAACGTCGAACGAGGCAAGCGGCTCACCGGAAGCCGGCCGGGCGGCACCGCGCCACCACGCCGCGAACGCCGCCGGCTGGGCGACGGCGAGATGCACCGCGCCGGCAAAGCCGATCTGGCGCCTGATAGTCAAAGTGCCATCGGCGGAGATAGTCGCCTGTCCGGGAAGGTCGGCCCGGAAGCCGCCAATGCGCCAGCCGCCGGCGTCGGTAGAGGCGGTGAAGGAAATGCCCTGCACTACCGAACCGCCCACGACGATCGCCGGAACGCTGATGGCGATCCGCCCGGGAACGGCGGGCAGCGTGAGGCCCTGGACCGCAGCGAAAACGTACCGGACGGCCGCGGCGACGTTGACGGGAGCGGCCGGTCCACCCCCGAACGTGCGATCGAGGTCCAGCTGTCGCGCCTCGGCAACGGCCTCGAACGAGGGCTGCTTGCCGAAATTGAGGGTCAGCGAGCCGGCGACGCTAGTCGGCCGATCCACGGGGCCAGCCGCCACGACCGCCTTGTCGATGACGATGCGTTGGCGGGTCAGCGCGAAGCTGCCTTCGCTGTGGAAGCCTGAGCTCTTGCCGGCATCGGGCTTGGCCGCATCCGTCGCATTGGCGTCCGATGCGGGCCTGGTCGCATCCGCCAGCCCGTTGAGCTGATAGGTGCCGGCGTAGCTGAGCCCGGTTGCCGCAGCGGCGGCGAGCACACCGTCGACCGACACGGCGACCGGCACCTCCGCCGGGCTGACATCGCCTTTTACCCGGATGGTGCCATCCTCTAGCTGCCTGCCGGTCGAGAACCGGAAAGGCACCGTCCGTCCATCGTCTCCGTAGCTGCCATCGAGGCGCCACGGACCCGCCAGCGAACTCGCAGAGACGGTAGCCGTGATACCGCCGAACGACAGCGCCACCCCTGTCGACGTGTCGTCATACTGGAATGTCCCGTTCTTGATCTCGACGTCTGCCAGGACGACCTTGTCGGGCGCGATCGCCTCGCCGGGGGCGCGACGCCGCATCCAGTCGATAGAACCATCGGCGGCGGCCGTGACGCGGACTTTCGGTTCATCGAGCGTCATCGCCGAAACATGAATCTCGCCCTGCAGCAGCGGCACCAGCTCCAGCGTGACGGCGAAGCGAGCGACGGTCATCAGCGGCGCCCGTGGATCGCCGACCTCGACGTTGGTGAAGGTCAGCGAAGGCGACGGCAGAATGGCGACATGGGCAGTGCCGGCGACGTGCACCGGCTGGCCGAGAATGCGCGAAGCCTGCTGCTCGAAACCGGCCTTGTAGTTGTTCCAGTCGACGAACCACGGCACGACCAGTGCCGCAAACAGCAGCGCGACGATCGCGCCGCCGACGATCAGGTAGAGGCGGTTCAGTAGTGCCTCCGCCCGTCGTTAGCGCGCGCGGTGGGTCGCGCCGAGAACCCTCCGGTCATCGTCATGGCGGCGCGACGATTTTGCCGGGATTCATGATGCCCCGCGGGTCGAGCGCCTGCTTGATCGCCCGCATGACTGCGAGGCCGGTCCCGTGCTCGCGCTTGAGGTATTTCATCTTGCCCTGGCCAACCCCGTGCTCGCCGGTGCAGGTGCCTTCCATAGCGATGGCGCGGAGATTGAGCCGGCCGATGAAGTCGTCGATGCGGGCGTGCTCGGCTGTGTCATTGGGGTCGGCGAGAATGGTCAGATGGAAGTTGCCGTCGCCGACGTGGCCGACGATGGGGGCGATCAGCCCGGTAGCCTCGATGTCCGCCGCTGTCTCGGTCACGCACTCGGCCAGCCGCGATATCGGTACGCACACATCAGTCGCAACCACCTTGGCGCCGGGGCGCAGCGTCTGGGCGGCCCAATAGGAATCGTGACGCGCCTGCCACAGCCGCGTGCGTTCCTCGGGCTTCACCGCCCACACGAACTCGCCGCCGCCGCATTCGCGCGCGATCTCGCCGAACTGCGTAGATTGCTCGCGCACCGATGCTTCGCTGCCGTGAAATTCGACGAAAAGCGTCGGCGTCTCGGGCAGTTGCAGCTTCGAGTAAAGGTTGCTTGCCTTGACCATCGGGACATCGAGCAGCTCAATGCGGGCAACCGGGATGCCGCTCTGGATTGTCAGGATTGTGGCGTTGCAGGCGCCCTCCACCGAAGCAAACGCCACCACGCCCCCGGCGATCGCTTCGGGAATGCCCTGCAGGCGAAGTGTAAGCTCCGTGATGACGCCGAGCGTTCCCTCGGAGCCTACGAGGAGACGGGTGAGATCGTAGCCGGCGGAGGATTTCTTCGCCCGGTTGCCGGTCTTCACCACCGCGCCATCGGCCATGACGGCGGTCAGGTTGACGACGTTGTCGCGCATCGTGCCGTAGCGGACCGCGTTGGTGCCGGAGGCGCGGGTGCCGGCCATTCCGCCGAGACTGGCATCGGCGCCGGGGTCGATCGGGAAGAAGAGCCCCTGCCCGCGAAGATACTCGTTGAGCTGCTTGCGGGTGACGCCCGGCTGCACGACGCAATCAAGATCCTCGGCATGGACAGCGACCACCTGGTTCATGCGGCCGAGATCGATGCACACGCCGCCGAAAGGCGCGTTGACGTGGCCTTCGAGCGAGGTGCCGACGCCGAAGGGAATGACCGGCACGCGATGCTCGCCGCAGACGCGCACGACCTCGACGACCTCGGCGGTCGTCAGCGGGAAAACCACGGCGTCGGGAGGCTCGCTCGGCAGCCACGTCGTCTGCTGGCCGTGCTGGGCGCGGATCGACACGGAAACGGAGAAGCGATCGCCGAAGCGCTGCCGGAGAACGGGCAGCGCGCGGGCGATGCCGGGGGCGTTCCGCTCCGGAACCTGGATGGGACGCTGCACCGTCATCTCACAATCGCCGCCGCTCCGGAAAGAATTGCTGCTTTGCACCGTAGCAAATGCGGCAGGTCAGCCAAAGCCTTAATGGCTACGACCCGACGAGAGATGCAAGAAACGGAATGCGCCGGCGCGGGCCTGTGCTAGGTCAGCTTCTCCGCCTGGGAGGCTCCGCTAAGTGCCGGCGACCGTCAACCACACCATGACCCCCACCGAATGGGGTCTGCTGCTCGTCCTGTCGCTGCTCTGGGGCGGCTCCTATTTCTTCAACGCCGTCGCAATAACCGCGCTGCCGCCGTTCACCATCGTGGCGGCGCGCGTCGTGCTCGGCGCGGCGTTCCTGGCGCTGGCGCTCCGCCTGACCGGCGGCCGGCTGCCCGGCGATCGCGCCAACTGGCAGTCGTTTGCGGTGATGGGCATCCTCAACAACGTCATCCCGTTCAGCCTGATCGTGTGGGGACAGGGCACCATCCCGAGCGGCCTGACCTCGGTCCTCAACGCCACGACGCCGCTCTTCACGGTCATCGTCGCTCACTACCTCACCAACGACGAGCGGATGACGCCGCTGCGCGTCGGCGGCATCGTCGTCGGCTTTCTCGGCGTCATCGTCATGATCGGCGGCGACGTCCTCGCCAAGGCAGGCGCGCATCTCTTGCCCGAGATCGCGGTGCTCGGCGCTTCGGTGAGCTATGCCTTCTCGGTGGTCTATGGCCGGCGCTTCTCGCGGCGCGGGCTGGCGCCGCTGGCCACCGCGACGGGCCAGCTCACGGCATCGGCGGTGATGATGGTGCCGATCGCCCTCCTCATCGAGCGGCCGTGGCTGCTGCCCTTGCCCGGCGCGGAGGTCTTCGCCGCCCTCCTCGGCCTCGGCGTGGTGTCGACGTGCCTCGCCTACATCATCTACTACCGGTTGCTCGCCGCGGCAGGCTCGGTCAACCTGATGCTGGTAACGCTGCTCATACCGGTGACGGCGATACTGCTCGGCGCCCTTGTCCTGGGGGAGCGCCTCGACGCCAACGACTTCATCGGCATGGGCGCCATCGCGCTGGGTTTGGCGGCGATCGACGGACGGGCGTTCCGTCTCTTGCGCCGGGCGCCGGCGTAGCGGCACTCCGTCAAGGCCAAAAACCGCCGCGGGTGATGCCCGGTAGCATCACCGGGCAATTAGTTCGGTCGACAACCATTGGTACAGTTGTAGGCGAGCGGCGTTCGTAGGACGATTGGGCTGAGGGGCGCCGCTCGCGGCGGGAGGACACATGATGCCTGACCTGAAAATGATGGAGATCAACGGCACGACGTTGATCGCCATTGAAGACCCGCGCATTGTCGCGGCGATGAAAGCCTTCGATTACGTATGGTCGGAGAGCCCGAAGACCGAAGCGCGGGTCAAGCTGGTGGTGCGCAATCTCGAGGAACTCTGCGCCAAACTCGCCGGGACCGGCAGCCCGAAGGCGCCGATCAAACCCGCCAACGGCGCCCGCAAGCGCGCCTAGCGCTTCGCCCGCGTGGTCTTCTTCGCCGGCACTCTCTTGCCGGCACGGCGCGCCTCGGAAAGGCCGATGGCGATCGCCTGCTTGCGGCTGGTGACCTTCTTGCCGCTACGACCGCTCTTCAGCGTGCCGTGCTTCATCTCGTCCATCACCTTCTCGACCTTCTTCGACGCGGCTTTCGAATATTTGCGGGGCATGGTGGTTCTCTCCTGGCGGTTGCCCTCCGTTGCCGCATAACGTTGGTTTGTTGCGGATGGTTCCGCAGGACGTTGCAACAAAGACCAGTTCCAATGTCACCGGCGATACCTTAGCGCGTCGACGACTAGGCCGTGTTGACGGTTTTTGACGGGAGACCCGAGTTTTGATTCAAGGCTTCCTTTCTGAAGGAGGCAGCATTGAGTCGGGGCGATCTGACGGAC
>Ga0208849_1000493_pt1 | contig 36966 bp, 37 predicted proteins | sample NGESurdeep072012_10_FD_184470 | JGI IMG/M metagenome (GOLD analysis project Ga0208849, IMG submission 184470) | Arctic peat soil microbial communities from Barrow, Alaska - NGEE Surface sample 53-3 deep-072012 (SPAdes) | ecosystem: Environmental > Terrestrial > Soil > Wetlands > Peat ... | reverse complement strand
CGGGAAGGCGGGATTCGAACCCGCGGCCTCCTGGTCCCAAACCAGGCGCGCTAACCAAGCTGCGCTACTTCCCGAGGTCTCTACGTTACACAGTCAAACTATTGGGAGGGTAGAAGTCAGTTTGCGTAGGCTCTCTGCGAGCGAAGGAACGAGATGGCGTACGAGTGGATTATTGACGCGCTGGATCAAACGTGGACGTCTATAGATCGGACTCTTCGACCTCGACCACCTGAGGCCTACGAGGCGCTCACGCCCTGTCCTGGTTGGACGGTTCGCGACGTATTGAGTCATCTCGTTGGATTCGAATTAATGCTGCGCGGAGATCCGGTGCCCGAACACGAGGGATCGTGGCCCGAGTACGTGAGGAACCCGATAGGTGAAATAAATGAGGCCTACGTCGTAGCTTTTCGTGAGAAAGCCGGTATCGACGTTCTTGAGCTCTTTCTCGACACGACAAAAAGTTCGCTGGAGCGACTTCGCGCGTTGAGCGACGAGGACTGGGAGAAGGTTGGCTGGAGTCCCGAAGGCGAGCGCCCCTACCACCGCTTTCAAGAGACGCGCGTGCTCGATAGTTGGATCCATCTCCAAGACATTCGTGACGCGCTACTTGAGCCGAGTGACGACCACGGACCCGGTGAAGAGATTGTCGTCAATCGATTCGAAGCGGCGCTGCCCTACGTGCTGGGCAAAAAGGTCGCCGCGCCCGACGGCACGCTGGTTCAGATCAATCTGAGTGGTCGACTCGGCCGCTCGATTCTCTTGAGCGTCGAAGGCGGACGAGCGATGGCCCTCGGGAGTTCGACCACGTCGCCCAACCTCGAGCTCACGACACCCGTAGCCCTATTTTGGCGCCGCGCCGCCGGACGAATCAGTGCCGACGCCTTTCTCAATGCTTCGGCGACGAACGTGCGCGGCGACAAGGCACTAGCGAGCGCCCTCGCCGAGGCCCTGACCATCATGATTTAGGGGATTTTGAGGAACCGGTAGGCTGGCATCTCTTATGCGCGCTACCACCACCACCCCAGAAAACAACCGAGTCAAGCTGACCGTCGAGATCGATGAGCCCGAGATGGAAAAGGCCATCGACGCGGCGGCGACGAAACTCTCCAAACAGGTCAGTATCAAGGGGTTTCGCAAGGGCAAGGTCCCCAAGAACGTCCTCATGGCTCATCTTGGCGGACCCGGAGCACTGCGTAACGAAGCCATTCGCGACTCGATTCCTGACTTCTACGCGCACGCGGTCGCCGAAACGCTTATTGACCCCATCGCCCAACCGGATATCAATATCACGGCCGGGGAAGAAGAGGGCACGTTGGTCTTCGAAGCCGACGTCGAAGTGCGTCCCGAGATTGTGATTTTCGGCCAGGGCGATCTCCGCGTCACTATTCCCTCGCCCGTCGTAACCGACGACGAAGTGAATGAACAGATCGATCGTTTTCGTGAGACCGACGCCACTCTTATTGAAGTCGACCGACCGATCGTGACCGGTGACCTGGTGACCATGGACGCGCACGTTCGACAGATCGCCACCGACGCCGAACCCCTCGATATGAGTGACTTCATGTACACCGTTGGATCGGGCACCATCACCGACGGCGTTGACGAATTGATTCTTGGTATGAAGGCCGGCGAAGAGTTAAAACTCAACGGCAGTGTCGGTCAGGGCGTCGTGGCGACCTATGAGTTGACCCTCAAAAAAGTCCAAGAGCGAGAACTGCCCGAGTTGAGTGACGAGTGGGTCCAGGAGAACACCGAGTGGCAGAGCGAAGAAGAGATGCGCGACGCCATCCTTGACCAGATGCGCCGCATGCGCATCTCGGAGGCCCAGATGAGCCAGCGCGACGCGGTACTGGTCGCACTGAGTGATTTAGTGAGTGAAGAGGTCGTGCCCGAATCGCTCGTGAAGGACGAAACGAACGAACGACTTCACGACCTCGGGCATCGCCTCGAACAACAGAAGCTCAATCTCGAGACGTTTCTTCAAGTAACGAATCAAAGTTCCGATCAACTCCTCGAGACGCTGCGCGTCGACGCCACGCGAGCGGTTCGCGTTGATTTGGCGCTACGCGCACTCGTCAAGGCCGAAGGACTAGAGCCGACGGACGAAGAGATCGACGAGGAACTTGAGACCACCGCCAACGCGATGCAAGTGACCGCTGACTTGCTGCGCACGAACCTCCGCGACTCGGGACGGGTTATCACGTTTCGTTCGGAAGTCGCCAAAATGAAAGCCTCACGCTGGCTGACCGACAACGTGACCTATATCGATCCCGAGGGCGTCGAAATCGATCGAGCGCTCCTGAAATCGGATCAGGCCGAGGAACTTGACGCATAAGGTAGTGGCGTGAACGACAACTATCGAGCCCAGAACTACCTCGTCCCCACGGTCGTAGAGTCATCAAACCGTGGCGAGCGAGCTTACGACCTGTACAGTCGCCTCCTGCGTGAGCGGATTATCTTCCTCGGCACACCAATCGACGACACCATCGCCAATTTGGTTTGTGCTCAGATGCTCTTCCTCGAGTCAGAAGACCCCGAAAAGGACATCAACCTCTACATCAACTCTCCCGGTGGTGACATCACAGGGCTGCTGGCGATCTACGACACGATGAAGTACATCAAGCCCGACGTGTCGACGTTCTGCTTCGGTCAAGCGGCCTCGGCGGCCGCGGTGTTGCTGGGCGCGGGTTCGAAGGGCAAGCGTTACGCGTTGCCGCACGCGCGCGTGCTCTTGCACCAACCCTGGGGTGGCGTGGGCGGACAGGCCTCGGACATCGAAATTCAGGCACGTGAGATTCTGCGCATGAAGGACATGTTGAACTCGATGCTCGCCCACGACACTGGTCAAAGTGTCGAGCGCGTGAACAAAGACACCGACCGTGACTTCATCATTAGCGCCGATGAGGCCGTGGAATACGGCCTGATTGACGAAGTTATTACCGCTCGCGTCTAGGTACCTCGTTTTTAGAGCGAGGGACCGTAAGATAACGGCGGCGCTAAGCGTGTCGGAGGGTACTCGTGGCAAAATTCGGTGAAGGCAGCGACCTTATTAAGTGCAGTTTCTGCGCGAAGGGTCAAAAGCAGGTTAAGAAGCTCATCGCGGGACCCAGCGTGTACATCTGCGACGAGTGCATTGACCTGTGTAACGACATCATCGCGGACGAGTTCGGCGATCGCCCCGAGTTCATTCTCGATGAACTACCAACTCCGCGCGAGATCTCGGCGTTCCTCGACGAGTTCGTTATCGGCCAAGTTGACGCGAAAAAGATTCTCGCCGTCGCGGTCTACAACCACTACAAGCGAATCCAAACCGGTCCGCTGCATGATGAAGACGTCGAAGTCGCCAAATCCAATGTCCTCTTGCTCGGCCCGACGGGCTGTGGCAAGACCTTCCTCGCTCAGACGCTGGCACGAATGCTCAACGTGCCCTTCGCTATCGCCGACGCCACCGCGCTCACCGAAGCTGGCTACGTTGGCGAAGACGTCGAGAACATCCTGCTCAAGCTCCTCTCGGCGGCCGACTTTGACGTCAAGCGCGCCGAACGCGGCATCATTTACATCGATGAGATCGACAAGATTGCGCGCAAGGCCGAGAACCCATCAATCACGCGCGACGTGTCCGGTGAAGGCGTGCAACAGGCGCTCCTGAAGATTCTTGAAGGCACCATCGCGAGTGTTCCACCCCAAGGTGGTCGCAAGCACCCTCACCAAGAGTTCATCACCATCGATACCGCGAACATTCTCTTCATCTGCGGGGGCGCGTTCTCGGGACTCGAAGAGATCATCGAGCGCCGACTCGGCAAGAAGTCGATGGGGTTCAATCAGCCCATCGAGTCCAAGCGCAAGGGTGACATCGAACTCTTTCGCCACGTCTTGCCTGAAGACATGGTCAAGTTTGGACTAATCCCCGAGTTCATCGGACGACTGCCGATCATCGGCGCGGTGCAGCAACTCGACCGCGACATGTTGATCAAGGTGTTGACCGAGCCGAAGAACTCACTCGTCAAGCAGTTCCAGCAAGTGCTCGCGATGGACGGGGTCGAACTCGTGATCGAGGACGACGCGCTCGTGGCCATAGCCGATCTCGCGCTCGAACGTGGTACCGGGGCGCGCGGACTGCGATCGATTCTCGAACACGTGTTACTAGAGCCCATGTACGACGTACCGGGTCGCAGCGACGTGGTTAAGTGCGTCGTGACCGCGGCGTCGGTGCGCCTGCACGAGGCGCCCAACTATGAAATGCGAAAGGCGACGCGAACCCGTCGCGCGAGCTAAGCGGTGCGATTTTCATCGTACGCCGAGGCACTGAAGTGGCTCGAATCACACGTTGACTTCGAGCGCGTCGCGCCCAATCGTCAAGCGATTCCAACTCTTGAACCCGTTCGCGACACACTGACGCTCTTCGCCGACCCTCAGGGCGACTTTCCGACCATTCACGTGACAGGCACTAACGGCAAAGGTACGACCACGACGCTCACGAGCGCGCTGCTGCAGGCGACGGGATTACGCGTGGGCGCGTTCACCAGCCCCGATCTCCACTCGATTAATGAGCGTATTGCCGTCAACGCCGAACCCATTGACGACGAAGCGTTCATCAGCGCGCTCGAGCGACTTTCGGACGTCGAGGCGGTGAGCGGCATCGCACTTACGCGTTTTGAGTTGCTTACGGTGGCGGCGTTGCTGCATTTTTCCGACGAAGGCGTCGACGTCGCGGTGATCGAGGTAGGCATGGGCGGCACTTGGGACTCCACTAACGTCATCGACTCTGACGTCGAGGTGCTCACCAACGTGGATCTCGACCACACCGCAGTATTGGGTTCAACGGTAGGTGAGATCGCCCGGGATAAGGTTGGCATCTTTCGCCACGACGGCGTCGCGATCGTGGCGACGACTAACGCCATCGTTGTCCAAATTGCTCAAGGTAAAGCGGAGGAGATTGGCTCGACGCTCTGGCTGCTCGGTGAGGACTTTGAACTCGAGGAGAACGAGTTGGCTCTGGGTGGCCGGGCCATCACGCTACGCACGCCCTACGCCTACTACGAAGAAATCCTCGTGTCACTGCACGGCATCCACCAGGGCGTGAACGCCGCGACCGCCATCGTGGCCGCCGAGGCGTTCTTAGGTCGCGCATTGGGAGAAGAGGTGGTGGTCACGTCGCTGAGGAACGCTCGTATGCCGGGTCGAATGGAGATCGTGGGGCGTAATCCCATGATCGTGGTTGACGGCGCACACAATCCGGCTGGCGTTCGCGCGTTGGTCGCAACACTCGACGGCGCTTTTGACGTTCGAGGCGAACGCCGCTGCGTGATCGGAATGTTGACCGGTCGTGATGTCGATGACATGGTCGCGCCACTCGTTGGTGCGGGTTTCACTGAATTTCACTGTTGCGCGCCGCGCTCGCCGCGTGCGCTTGCCGTGGGTGAACTCGCGGCCGCGCTGCGAAGAAACGGCGCCGTGGCATTCGAACACCCGAACGCGACGTCGGCACTCGCGCACGCGAGAGAACGTTCCACCGACGATGATCTCATTGTCGTCGCGGGGAGTCTCTACCTCGTCGCTGAAGTGCGCGGTGAACTGTTGCACGTGACTTCTCGTCACACCAGTTGAGACTGTTAGATTGCCTGGCGTGAAGAGAACCCTGGTCATCATCAAGCCCGACGGCGTCGAGCGAGGACTCGTTGGTGAAATTCTCTCTCGTTTCGAACAGCGCCAGTTTCACTTCGTGACATGCGAGTTGCGCACCATCGACGAAGCCACGGCGAAGCGCCACTACGCCGAACACGAAGGCAAACCATTCTTCGATCGTCTCGTGACCTTTATTACCAGCGGTCCCTCATTAGTGATCGTCGTCGAAGGGCCCGACGACACGTGGCAAGTGGTTCGCGCCATGATCGGTGCGACGAATCCAACTGACGCGGCGCTGGGAACCATTCGTGGCGACCTCGCTGTTGAGATGTCGCAGAACGTCATTCACGGATCGGATTCAAGTGAATCGGCGCAACGTGAAATATCAATCTTCTTTCCTACGTTGACTTAGCGCCCCGAACTGGTCAAAAGGCTCTGTCGTGCCCTAGCCTTGATAGAAAGCGCGGGGTGTCTCACGCCTCGATAAAGGGAAACTATGGCTGATGGACGTTTCTCACTGCTAGGTCGTGACATGGCGGTGGACTTAGGTACAGCGAACACGCTCGTCTACGTGCGCGGACGCGGCATCGTCTTGAACGAACCTTCCGTGGTCGCCGTGGACGTCAAAGACGGCAAGCCACTAGCCGTGGGTGCCGAGGCCAAACGAATGATTGGACGCACTCCGAGCAACATTCAAGCGATTCGACCTCTCAAGGACGGCGTCATCGCGGACTTTGAGATCTGCGAAAAAATGTTGCGCTACTTCATTCACCGCGTCCACCAGCGTCGCTTCGCAAAGCCCCGCATGGTGATTTGTGTGCCATCGGGCATTACCGGTGTCGAACAGCGCGCGGTCATGGAGGCGGCCGAGTTCGCCGGCGCGCGCAAGGCCTACATCATTGAAGAGCCCATGGCCGCGGCCATTGGTGCGGGACTGCCGATTCACGAACCGACGGGCAACATGGTGGTGGACATCGGCGGCGGCACGACCGAAGTCGCCGTCATCTCACTCGGGGGCATTGTCACCAGTCAGTCGATTCGCGTTGGTGGCGATGAGCTTGACGAAGCGCTCGTGGCGTACGTGAAGAAAGAGTTCCAGTTAGCCCTTGGTGAGAGAACAGCCGAAGAGATCAAGATACAGCTCGGATCGGCCTTTCCTCTCGAGCAGGAGCTTCGCGCCGAGATTCGCGGTCGTGACCTCGTTACCGGACTACCAAAGACCGTCGTTATTTCTACGGAACAGATTCGTCAAGCCATTGAAGAGCCCGTGCAAGCCATCGTTGACGCGGTCAAGGTCACCTTGGACCGCACCCCACCAGAACTCTCGTCCGACCTCATGGAGCAGGGCATTGTCCTGACGGGTGGGGGAGCGTTGCTCGCGGGCCTCGCCGCTCGCCTCGAATTCGAGACCAATATGCCCATCATCCTGGCGAACGATCCCTTGAACTGCGTGGCGCTCGGAAGTGGAATGTGCCTGGAAGAGCTTGACGTCTTCGCGCGCATGTTGAAGACCGCACCTTCGCGTTAGGCGTTAACTCGTGGCCACCGATCGTTCACGGCGTCGTACGTGGACTCTCTCGCTCGCGGCACTGGCGACCATTATCGTGCTCTATCTGACGACGGGCGTTTCCTCAGGGCTTCGTAGCGGGGCCAACATCGTCGTCACGCCCTTTAGTTGGGCGGTGAACCTCATCGCGCACCCGATAGGCCACATGCTCGCGGGCACCGTGAACTACAGCGACGTGGTGGCCCAGAATCAGAAACTTCGTTACCAACTGGGTAAGGCCGAAGAGCGGGCCAACCAGGGCTGGGCGTACGCGCGCCAACTCCAACAAGTGACGACGAACCTCGACGTGCCCTTTGTGGGATCGCTCCCGACCGTGGCGGCCCAGGTAACCGCGCTGTCGCCGACGAACTTTGCCGCGACGGTGACTATCTCCAAGGGTCAAGACAGCGGCATTTTGGACGGCATGCCGGTGGTGGCGAACGGCGGCCTCGTGGGTCGCGTCGTCGCCGCCACGGCGAACAGCGCGACCGTTCGACTCATCACCGACACCGCTTCCTCGGTGGGAGTGACCTTTGGCACGGGCGTAACGACCCTTATCGTGTCGGGGCGCGGTCTCAATAACGGACTCGCGGCAACGTCGGTGCCACTTGGCACGTCGGTCACGCCCGGAACAAAACTCTTCACCGATGGTTTGAATGGCGGCCTCTACCCGGCGGGAGTGCCGGTCGCGTCGGTGAAGACGGTGACGTTAACTCCGGGCGCGGCGACCTACAACCTCACCTTGAAGCCGGCCGCTAACTTGCACTACCTTTCCTACCTCGACGTCGTGATTTGGGAACCCGCTGCGTGAGAAGATTTCTCCTACCAGTGACGATTGCCACACTCGTCATCGTCGCCGTTCAACTCTCCATTTTCACGTCACTGCGCTTCGCGGGCGTTGTCGTCATGATTGTCTGGCTCTGGCCCCTGGCGATGGGCCTCGCCGGACTTACCGCGCTTTCGTTGTGGTGCGCGTTAGTCGCCGGTGTTTTTTTCGACACGCACGCAACGACTCCCTTTGGGCTCACCGCGCTGGTGGCCCTGCTCCTCGCCTACGGTGCGTCACGTTTAGGTCGCGAAGGTGTCGGTGACCTCGACTCTGCGGCGTGGTGGGTTACGCCGCTGCTCGCCGCGGCCGCGGGATTCGTCGCGCCCGTGCTCTTCGTTGGCGCGAGTTTCGTAACACTGAACTTTTCTCTCTGGCGAGACAGCCTCTTCCCGGCGATGGTCGTGAACGCCGTAGCCTTCTTTCTCCTGGCGCGGCCCATGGCGCGATTAGCGCGGTGGGTGGGCGGCCTGGGTGGTGCGAGGCGGTGAAGAACTCGTGGCGCGATAGACCCACTGGTTCGTGGTTTTCACGGCTCTGGCGACCGTGGGTCTCACTGCACCCGTTGCGCGGACGTGGTCGCACGATTAACGAGCCTAAGCCGGTTGGAATTCGCGACCTTATGGCCTCGCCGGACGAGGTCCAAGCACGTCCCGAACGGCGGTGGTTGGTCATCGGCGGCTTCTTCGCGGTGCTCTTGGTTCTCCTCGTCGTGCGGCTCTTTTTCTTACAGGTGGTTGACTACAAATCGTCCGTTGCCGCGGCGCAGGCGAACGTGCTTCGTGTGACGAACATCCCCGCTACTCGTGGCAGCATCTTTGACCGCGAAGGCAACCCGCTGGCGACGAACGTCACCACGACCGAGATCCGCCTCTCGAGAGCGGAGTCGACGCTGCACCCCGGGGTCATCGGCTCGCTTTCGTCTCTCACGGGGCTCAGCGTGAAAAAGATCAATACGGACCTCGCGAACCAGCAGTACAGCCAGTACCAACCGGCGCCAATTTTGGCCAACGCGCCCGCCAAAGTCGTTGAGTTCATCAAGTTGCACCCGGGCGAGTTCCCGGGCGTCTCGGTTCTTGACGCCTCGACCCGTTCCTACCCCAACGGCGGACTGCTCGGCGCCCAAGTGCTCGGTTACGTCGGCCCGATCACGCTCCAAGAGATTCAGGCCAACCCTCACCAGGGATATCAACCCGATTCATCGATCGGCAAGTCGGGCATCGAGTCGTACTACGAGTCGTACCTTCGTGGAAAAGATGGTTCGAGCACCCTCGAGGTTGGACCTTTCGGGAATGTCTTGAAGACGAAGAAGACGAAAGAGCCGACGGTCGGCGACTCGGTGGTGCTCAACATCGACACGCCGCTGCAGAAGGCGCTCGATGGGTTCCTGGCGAATCAGATTCTGGCCGACCGTCACTCCGTTGACCCGGTCTCGGGCCTCGTGCCCAAGGCGATCAATGGCGCCGCGATCGTGATGGACCCCAACAATGGCGACATTCTCGCGATGTCGAGCTACCCCACGTTCAACCTCGAATCGTTCGTTAAGGGTCTGACGAACGGCGAGTACTCGGTGTTGCGCAACGAGGGCGCGTTTAACAACTACGCCATCCAGGGTCTCTACACTCCGGGTAGCACCTTCAAACTCTTTACCGCAACCGCGGAACTACAAACCGGAATACTTTCAGCCAACAAGCTGATCGACGACACCGGTACGTTCAAGGTACCGGGGTGCCGCAAGGTCGGCACCGGCTCGTGCTTATTTCACGACGACGACAACTCGGCGGCCGGTTTGATCAACTTGCCAACTGCTCTCACGGTCTCGTCGGACTATTACTTTTACAACTTGGGCTATCTCTTCTGGAACCAGCAGGGTCGTTACGGTCAGACACCCATTCAAAACGTCGCCGCGAAGTACGGCGTCAGCCAAACCACCAACATCGACCTCCCCAACGAGGCCCAAGGTCGCGTCGACTCACCCCAAGTGCGTAAAGAACTCCACGCCTCGGCGCCGGCGGCCTTTCCATTTGTGAGTTGGTACACCGGCGACAACATTGAGATGGCCTTTGGTCAAGGCACCACCGCGATCTCACCAATCGCCATGGCCAACGCCTACGCCACCTTCGCCAATGGCGGCACGCTCTACACACCCGAAGTCGCCGCGGCCATCGTTAATCCCCACGGCCAGACGGTCATTCGCTACCAGCCGCGCGTACTCGGACACGTCTCGCTGCCACCCAGTGTTCGCAACCCCATCCTTCAGGGTCTCACCGGCGTCGTTGACAGTCCCTCGGGCACGGCGTACTCACCGTTTCACACTTATTTTCACTATTCGCTGTCGTCGTTTCCCATTGCCGGTAAAACCGGTACCGCGAGTGTAGCGAAGGGGCTCGAACCCAACTCGTGGTTCGTCGGCTTTGGTCCGACGACCCACCCCAAATACGTTGTCTTGTGCGTGATCGACGAGGGTGGCTACGGCGCCAACGCCGCCGCGCCGGTCGTGGCCGAGACCTTTAACTATCTCGTGGCCCACGGTGTTCCGGCGCTGAAACTCAAGACGGCCTTGACAATACCCACGTCAAAGAAGAAGGCCTCGACCACAACCACAACGACGAAGAAGTCAGGTTAGGGCCTCGGTGGAGTAGCCTTAAGGGGTTGGGCGCTTTGACACATTGGGTGTCAGACGCAAAAGTACGCCGCTGTAACGCAGTGCTCTCACTCCGTTACGCACAGCATTGAGGACGAAAAAGTGGTACACGCCAGTGCGCTGCATCTACTAACTCTGTGGGCGGTCCTTGCCGTCACGGCTCAACGAGTCTTTAGCTCTTTCCATCGCGCCGACGTGAGCCTTTCGCCACGCCCGGCGTTTACCCGTGGTGCACCGCACCACGCCCTAACCCCTAAGAACGCAAGGAGTACCCGTCGTGAGCGACGAATCCAACCAACCCGTACCCTCATCGTCTAATCCTCGAATTGGCGATACCCGACCCTCCCCTCAGATAGGCGACACTCGACCGGCTGCTCCGGGAGGTCCCGCGACGCCCGCGACCACGTCAAATGGATCGAACGGCGGTGGTGGCAATCGCCGTCGACGTGGCGGACGGGGTCGCTCCGGCCAAGGTGGCCAGTCCAACCAGTCCAACCAAGGTGGTCGAGGAAGTCAGAACGGTACCTCGAATCAAGGCAACCAACGCCGTGTTTCTGAAGCTCCAGTTGAAGCCTCAGCGCCGGAAGGTGTCGGCCTCGACAGTGCCGAGCGCCAAGGCCGCGGTCGACGCCGTCGCGGTGGCGAGCGTCGCACGCGCGCCCAAGGCCGCTACCTCATGGCCGTACACACGACCGAAGAAGGCACGCACATCGCCACCCTCGAGGGACGTTCGATGGTGGAGTACACGTTGGCGAAGAACGCCGACGAGACGAATCAAATTGACGGCAATATCTACGTTGGCCGCATTCAAAACGTCCTGCCCGGTATGGAGCTCGCCTTCGTCGACATCGGCATTCCAAAGAACGCGGTGCTCTACAAAGGCGACGTGTCCTACGACGGTGAAGACGTCGACGGCGCGCCCACGAACAACAAGCGAATCGAAGAGATGATCAAGGCTGGCCAGACGGTGGTCTGTCAGGTAACCAAGAACGCGATCGGCGCCAAGGGTGCACGACTCACACAAGAAGTCTCGTTACCTGGTCGTTTCGCGGTACTCGTGCCAAACTCGTCGACGATTGGTATCTCGAAGCGTCTGCCCGACGGCGAGCGCCGACGACTGCGCAAAATCATCGACGAAGTCAAGCCCGAGCGACACGGCATCATCATTCGAACGGCCGCCGAAGGCGTGACGGGCGAAGAACTTTCACGCGACGTGTCGTCACTTGTGGAGAAGTGGGCGGCCATTGAGGCCGAAGTCGCTAAGTCCAATCAACCTCGGCTGGTCTATCGCGACCTCGACCTTGCGGTGCGCGTTCTGCGCGAAGAGCTCAACGACGAGTATCGCGCGGTGTTAATCGATGACCGCACGCTGTTCGAAAAGGTGCGCGAGTACGTGATGGCCGTCAACCCCGAACTGGCTGACCGTATTGAGTATTACGACCGCGACAGTGAGGATCTGCCGCTCTTTGAGCGCTACTTCGTCCATGAACAGCTCCATCGCTCCTTAGATCGCAAGGTCTTCTTACCCTCTGGTGGATCACTCATCATCGAGCGCACTGAGGCGTTGACGGTCATTGACGTCAACACGGGCAAGAACGTGGGCACGAACAATCTCGAAGAGACCGTGTTTCGCAACAACTTAGAAGCGGCCGACGAGGTCGCGCGCCAGCTACGACTTCGCGATATTGGTGGCATTATCGTCATCGACTTCATCGACATGGAGATAAAGACCAATCGCGAGGCCGTCGCGTCGGCCTTGCGTCAGGCCCTCTCTCGTGACAAGACCCGTACACAAGTCTTTGATATCTCAGAACTTGGGCTCATCGAAATGACGAGAAAGCGCGTGAACGAAGGTCTCCTGGAGTCACTTTCGGTGGTGTGCAGTGTCTGTGAGGGTCGCGGTTTCATCGTAAAGACCGGTCTCTAAAGACGACGTGAACATCTGGCTCACGTCGCCGCGGGCCAAATCCGAAGGCGAGTGATAGCACTCCTGCGCTACGTACGGCGTGGGTTGCGCACTCGCGGGGGCAGTCCTTTGGATCCTTTGAGCCTTCACGGCGAGAGGCCACGAACTCGACAACATCTTGGGGATCTCCCTTGGATGGGAGATTGGCTGGACGAGCGCCACCATCGCGAAGTCCTAGTACGGACGTCCCCGATTGCGTTAAGTGGTTTCGAGCTCGCGAAGCCCTGAAACAATCGGCTAGTATGGAAACCTTATGTACGCCGTTATCCGAGTAGGCACATCTCAAGAGCGCGTTACCGAGGGCCAAGTGGTCCGCGTTGACTTGCGCTCAGAAGAGGTGGGGGCCGATATTGAGTTCCAGCCCGTTTTGCTTGTTGACGGCGACCAGGTGACTGCCGGCCCCGCCCTGAAGGGCGCCCTCGTGACGGCGAAGATCATTGGTGGCGAAAAGGGCCCCAAGATCCGCGCGTTGACCTATAAGGCGAAGTCGATCCAGCGTCGGCGCTGGGGTCACCGTCAGCACTACTCAACCGTCGAAATCACCAAGATTTCAGCGAAGGCTTAAGGAGATTCGATGTCCAAGACCAAAGGCGGCGGCTCTACTCGTAACGGTCGCGACTCCAACGCTCAGCGTTTAGGCGTCAAGACCTTCGATGGCACTGCCGTAAAGTCCGGCAGCATCATTGTTCGTCAGCGTGGTACCCAGTTCCATCCCGGCCGCAACGTCGGCATTGGCAAGGACGACACGCTGTTTGCACTCGCTGAGGGAACTGTGAAATTCGGTTTCCGTGGCGGCCGGAAACTAGTTGACGTTCTCGCCAACTGAGTTTTCCTCCTAAAACAGAGAACCCCCCGGGATTTCCCGGGGGGTTCTCTGTTACTAACGAGAACTACGCGCCCTTAACGGCCTTTTTAAAGGTCGAGCCAATGGACACCTTGGGGGCCCTGGAGGCCTTGACCTGAATTGCTTCTCCGGTCTGTGGGTTGCGGGCGGTGCGGGCCTTACGCTCTACACGCTCGAACGACAAGAAACCTGACAGCACGATCTTCTCACCCTTGGAAACGTTGCTAACGACGACGTCCTCAAAGGCCTTAAGAACCTCCGCTACCGTGTTCTTGGTGGCGCCACTTTCGGCGACAATTGCTTCTACCAACTCGGCCTTGTTCACCGGTCGACTCCTTACGCTCATTGAAATGGAACTGGGCGTTCCCAGCAACCACCGTCATTTTTACCGTAAAAATAGGGAAAAATGGGGATATCGTTCTAAGAATTGGCTCTTATTACAGTAATGAATTTTCATAATCCCTGTTCGTACTGGTTTTTAGCGGCCCTTATCCCCAGGAATGTCATATATCGCGCCCACCGAGGGCCCGTCGGCGTATCTCGATCGTGGCGAATCAAGGGTTTTCGCGGCTCAAGGGCGTTCCACCAAGGGAGCGAGTCGCGAGTGGATGTCGGCTTTGGCAGCGTTTCGTGGCGATGGGGCGATGCCCATAGGCTCAATCGACGACGCGCTCGTAGAGGGGGCACAAAGCGACCGCGGTACGTACGGGCGTGTGGCGCACCATCGAGACCAATCACGTGGCGCGGTCCCTCGCTCAACTTGGTGCACTCGAGTGACCGTGTCGCGTGCCCGCACCGAAGAACACTGGCGGCTTAGCGAAAAGCGCTGACCAACCCCTTGCGGGGTTCCTCCACCTCTACAGCCGTGCGCGCGGTTTCGTGCTGACACTTTTCACCTCATCGCTTCGAAATGTCGAGGAAAAACTTCTGATGCCGTGGCGCCATCAACTCGACTTTGACGCCACGCCCTTCGAACGTCTTCGCTCGAGGGTCTCCTAAGGGCGGCCCGTAGGATAGAGGGGTGTCTTCCTTCGTCGATAGTGCGCAATTGCACGCCAAAGCAGGTAACGGCGGGGCCGGTTGCGTGAGTTTTCGCCGTGAGGCCCACGTCGCCAAGGGGGGACCCGACGGCGGCGACGGCGGGCGCGGCGGGGACGTCTGGCTCGAAGCCGACCACAATCAAGCCTCCCTTCTCGGCTTTCGCGACCACCCCTTTCGCCGTGGCACCGACGGCCAACACGGCACGTCCAAGCGCCAACACGGCTCTCGGGGCAAGCAGATCGTCGTCTCGGTGCCGGTGGGCACCATGGTCTACACGGCCGAGGGCGAACTGCTCATTGACCTAAAGGGCCCCGGCGATCGCTGGCTCGCGGCAGAGGGTGGCCTCGGTGGACAGGGCAACGCGCGTTTTCTCTCCAATCAGCGTCGCGCCCCGGCGTTCGCCGAGCAAGGCGAAATCGGAGAGGAGCGTTGGTACAACCTTGAGTTGAAACTCCAAGCCGACGTGGCCCTCATTGGATTTCCGAACGTCGGCAAGTCAACGTTGATTTCGCGCGTCTCCGCGGCGCGCCCGAAGATTGCCGACTATCCCTTTACGACCCTGGTACCCAATCTCGGCGTCGTGCGCGTGGGCGCTCGCTCGGCTAAACCGAGCGACGCCACCGAATTCGTGATGGCGGACATCCCGGGTCTCATTGAGGGCGCGGCCGAAGGCCGCGGACTCGGTCACGACTTTCTACGACACGTCGAACGCGCCCGCGTGCTTTGTGTACTGCTCGACCTCTCGGAGATGGCCCCGAGTCCACCGGAAGCGCAGCTGGCGATTCTGCTGGGTGAACTCGGTGACTACCAGGCCGACTTACTAGAACGTCCGCGCGTCGTCGTGGGATCCAAGGGCGACGTCGCGGCCTATGAACTCGACGGCGTCCAGAGCATCTCGGCCGTGACCGGTGAGGGACTCGACGTTCTCGTGGGTCAACTCGCCGGACTCGTCACCCAAGCTCGTCACGACGAAGTCGAGGCGCTCGAACACGAGATCGTGGTGCACCGACCCACTCCTGAGGAGATCACGGTAGAGCGCGTCGGACAAAACGGATGGATCGTCGAAGGTCGTGCGGCGAGGCGGGCGGTGCGCTTTCAAGATCTCACCGATGATCAAGCGCTGGCGGAAATTATCCATCGCCTAAAGGAACTTGGCGTTGACCGGCTCTTGACGCGCGCGGGCGTGCACGACGGTGACGTCGTGACGATCGGCACGCTCTCCTTTGAGTGGTGGCGCGACGAAGTGGGAACGGGGCTTGATCGCGGTGACCACCACCGCGCCACCCGGCGCGAGCGCCTCGCGCGACACGGACGCCTCGACTTAGGGGAGAGTGATGACGAAGCGTAGCGTGGTCGTCAAAATCGGCACCACCTCGGTGACCGACGAAGTCGGCAACGTCGCCTACGACGTGTTAGTCGGCGTCGCCGCTGACGTTGTTGCGCTGCGCGACGAAGGCTGGTCAGTCGTCGTCGTGACCTCGGGCGCCATTACGGCCGGTTGGGCCGAAGTTGGCAAGTCCAAACCTCGTCCGCGCGACGCCGTCACCCTTCAGGCGGTGTCGGCCGTAGGTCAGCCATTGCTGATGCACGCGTGGCGCAACGCCTTTGGCGAACTCGGCGCGGCTGTTGGCCAGGTGCTCCTCGCGCCCCTGGACTTCTCCCATCGCGGCCAGTACTTGCACGCGAGGGGAACCCTCGAGGCCCTCGCGGGACTGAACGTCATCGCGATCGTAAACGAGAACGACGCCGTGGCCGATGAAGAGATTCGTTTTGGTGACAACGACCGCCTCGCGGCGCTGGTCGCGAATCTCGTGGGCGCTTCACACCTCGTGCTCTTGACCGATACCGACGGACTCTTGACCGCCGACCCCCGTCTGGACGCGTCAGCAACGCTCATTGAGGAGGTCACAGCCTTTGACGCCGACCTTCTGGCAGCGGCTGGATCGAGTCACTCGAAGGTCGGCAGCGGGGGAATGGCGTCGAAGTTGGCCGCGGCGCACATGGCCACCTGGTCAGGCGTCACGACGGTCATCGCGCCCGCACGGGTCCGCCACGCGTTGCGACAGTCCCTCGAGGGCAATACCAGTTTTGGTACGACCTTTCATCCCCGCCCCGGACGCCTGTCGGCGAGGAAGTCCTGGATTGCCTTCGCGGTCGCCAGCCACGGCTCAATCACCATTAACGCTGGCGCCGTACTCGCTCTCGAAGAAAAGGGCCGCAGTTTATTGCGCGTCGGCGTTGAATCCTTTAGCGGCACTTTCGTCGAGGGTGACGCCGTTGACGTGAAGGGTCCCAACGGCGAAACGCTCGCTAAGGGGCTGGTGCGCGTATCGGCGGAATCCTTCGCCGAGGGCGACGACGTCGTTGTACACCGCGACGACCTCGTTCTCTTACGAAGAGCGTAACGACGCCTATTACGATTGGACTATGACGACGCGTGAGTTAGCGGCCCAGGGCGCCGCGGTGAAGCAGGCGGCCGTCGCTTTGGGCCAGGCGAGCGACGGCCAACGTCGAGGGGTGCTCCTGCGCGTGGCCGACCGCCTCGAAGAAGTCTTAGAGGACCTCGTCACCGTGAACGCACTCGATCTTGCGGACTACGACGAGTCGGGATCGGGTCGCGACCGCCTCACACTTACCAAAGAGCGCGTGCTCGCAATGGCGAACGCGCTGCGAGAGATCGCTGACGCGCCCGACCCCCTCTTTGAAGTGCTGAATCGAAGCATTCGCCCCAACGGCCTTCAAATCGAGCGCCTGCGAGTGCCGCTGGGCGTGATTGGCGTCGTCTATGAAAATCGCCCGAACGTCACGAGTGACGTAGCGGGACTGTGCGTACGAAGTGGCAACGCCGCCTTTCTTCGTGGATCGTCCACGGCGATGAGGACCAACGCCTTCATTGTCGAACTCTGGCAAAGGGCGCTCGAAGAAGAGGGACTGCCCGCGGCGGGCGTCGAGCTCGTCCAAGACCCTTCGCACGAAACCGTGGCTGCGTTTATGCAGCTCACCGAGGTGCTCGACTGTCTCATTCCCCGCGGTGGCCCCAGTCTGATCAGGGCCATGCGCGAGTACGCGCGCGTCCCCTACGTCCTCGACGGTGACGGGAACTGTCACGTCTACGTTGACGACTCGGCCAACCTCGAGGCGGCCCTAGCCATCGTCAAGAACGCCAAGACCTCTCGCCCCGGCGTCTGTAACGCCGTCGAGACGGTACTCGTGCACGAGTCCGTCGCGGCTTCGTTCTTGCCAGCGCTCGCGCTGGCCATGCCCGAGGTGGAACTTCGCGTCGACGCCGCCGGCGCGTCGATCCTGCCTGGAGCGACCCTCGCGAGCGACGTCGACTACGCCACGGAGTTTCTCGATTTGATTCTCGCCGTCAAGGTTGTGGCGTCACTGGATGAGGCCATCGAGCACGTCGCACGCTTTGGCACGGGCCACAGTGAAGCCATTCTCACCGAGAACGCGGAGCACGCCGAGGCGTGGATACGTCGCGTCGACGCCGCCGCCGTGTTGGTGAACACGTCGACGCGCTTCATCGACGGGGGCGAGTTGGGATTAGGTGGAGAAGTTGGCATTTCAACACAGAAGTTGCACGCCCGGGGTCCCATGGGACTTCGAGAATTGACTTGCTTGAAATGGGTAGTACGAGGAGAGGGACAGGTTCGATGAGTGCACTAGATCCGAGAGAAGAGCTCGCCCAGCGACTCGGACTGACGAGCGTGCCACCGGTGCGCTTTGAATCACCCGAGGAGGTACAGAAACTCCTCGCGGAGAACGACTACCTGAGTGATGAGTCGATTGCGTCGGTCACCTACCTCGCGGACCGCCTCGCCAAGCCCGTCCTGATCGAAGGACCGGCCGGCACGGGCAAGACCGCCCTCGCCAAGGCCGTCGCCGACTCCATTGGTGCTCGGCTCATTCGCCTTCAGTGTTACGAGGGACTCGACGAGTCCAAGGCGCTCTACGAGTGGAACTACCGCAAACAACTCTTGCGCATTCAGGCCGGACGACCAGAGGGAGCGGGGAGCGAAGAGTGGCACCATCTCGAAGAGGACATCTTCGCTGAGGAGTTCATGCTCACGCGACCTCTGCTTGAAGCCATCTCCGCGACCGACCCCGTTGTACTGCTCATCGACGAAGTCGACCGAGTGGAGCTCGAGACCGAAGCGTTGATGCTCGAAATTCTTTCGGAGTACCAAGTTTCAATTCCCGAGCTCGGCACTATTCGCGCCAAACAGATCCCGATGGTCTTTCTGACCTCGAACAACACGCGAGAACTCTCCGAAGCGCTGAAGCGTCGCTGCCTCTATCTCTACGTGGGCTATCCGACCGTGCAACGTGAGCGCGACATCATCCTTTCGCGCGTGCCGGGCATATCGAGTGCCCTGGCTGAGCAGATCGCCCAAGTCGTTCGATCGCTGCGCACGATCGATCTCAAAAAAGCGCCCTCGGTCTCTGAGACGCTGGACTGGGCTCGCACCCTCGTGGTGCTCGGTCGAAATGAGATCGGCGACGAGGACGTCGCCGCGACGTTGCACATCTTGTTGAAGTACCAGTCCGACATCGATCGAGCCTCCAAGGAGATGCTCGGCCGTTCGAGGCCCGTTGCTTAAACTCCTCGGTGACTTCATTGGCGAACTGCGATCGGCCGGCATCCCCGTCTCGATGAGCGAACACGTCGACGCGGCGCGCGCCGTTGACGTCATCAACCTGGGAAATCGTTCCCTCGTGCGAGCGACCTTGGCCGCGACGCTCGTGAAGGACAGCGATCACCTGCCGGTCTTTAACACGGCCTTTGACGTCTTCTTCGCGATTCGCTCTCGGGATAGCGCCGAGGCGCTACTCGCTGGAGAGTCCGACGACGGAGCGAGCGAGAGCGAAGGAGCTGAGGGCGCGGCCGGTCCGGGACAGGCCCGAGGCCAAGGCGGCGGCGGCGGCTCGTCGATGAGCGCCCAAGAACTCTCGGAACTGCTCTTTCGAGCGCTTCGCGACGGGGACCGCAACAGCATGCGCTTTGGCGCGAGCGAGGCCGTCACCCGCTACGCCGGGATGGAACCTGGTCGACCAGTCGGCGGCACCTACTACCTCTATCGAACACTGCGCAGCCTCGATCTTGAGGCACTCCAACAACGACTGCTCGACGGCGCGTTGAGTGACGGTGACGACGTACTGAGCGAGCGCCTGGCCCACGACGACGTCACGTCGCGCATTGAACAACTCAAGGCTGAGATCGAACGCGAAATTAGAGAACGACTCGTCGAGGACCGCGGATCCGCGGCTCTCGCGAAGTCCGTTCGCAAACCGCTGCCCGAAGACCTCGACGTGATGCACGCCAACCGCGAAGAGATGGCTCAACTCGAGAGGGCGCTGCGCCCGCTCAGTCGCAAACTCGCGGTCCGCTTGGCGCGCAAGCGCCGCCGGCGTCGTCGCGGACCGGTCGATCTTCGTCACACCGTTCGTCGCAGTCTCTCCACCGGTGGCGTGCCGATCGATCTTCGCTTTAAGCCACCGCGCCCCGCGAAGCCCGAGATCTTCGTGATCGCGGACGTGTCTGGATCAGTGGCCTCGTTCGCTCGATTCACGCTGCACCTCGTGCACGCGATAAGTTCGCAGTTCTCCAAGGTGCGCAGCTTCGTCTTCGTCGATGGCCTCGATGAAGTGACGCGACTCTTTGACGGTGTCGAAGACCCGGCCGAGGCCGTCGCGCGCATCAACGCCGAGGCCGACGTCATCGCTTTTGACGGACATTCGGACTACGGACGCGCCCTCGTCACTTTTCACGACCGCTTCGCGAGGGACTTGACCAAGCGCTCGACCGTGTTGATTCTGGGTGACGCGCGCAACAACTACCACCAGGCTCACGCCGAAATCCTGGCCGATCTGCACTACCGCGCGAAGGCGGTCTACTGGCTGAACCCCGAGCCCACGAGTTACTGGAATAGTGGTGACTCGATCATCAGTCAGTACGCGCCGTACTGCAATCGCGTGATTGAGTGCCGCACCCTTCGCCAACTTGAGGCCTTCGTGGGAGAGTTGGCGTGAGTTTCGACGAAAACCTACCGCCCGAGGGCTTTCGCCAGCGCGGCTTAGCGCCCACCGAGACCCGATTGCTGCTCATTCGCCACGGCGAAAGTTACGCCAACCTCAACGGCGTCGCCGGAGGGCCACTGGGGGATGGCGGACTCACCGACGCTGGGCGCGCGCAGGCGCGAGCCCTGGCGAGGCGACTCACCATCACGAAAGAGTTGGCGAGCGCGAGCGCGTTGTACACCTCGACGCTGCCCCGGGCCATCGAGACCGGCGCCATCGTCTTTCCCGCGATTAATCCTTCGCTAGAACCCACGGCGGACGAGTCGCTGTGCGAACTCGGTGTGGGCGAGGTTGACGGACTGACCTGGAGCGAGATTGGCCGCCGCTACGTCGCGCCCAACTGGGACGTCAATCCCTCTCAGACCAACGTGCCCGGCGGCGAATCACTCCTCGAATTCTTCCAACGTTGCGTTGACGCCATTGAGCGACTGGTGGCCCGTCACCCCAGAGAGTTGGTCGTCCTGGTCGTGCACGGAGGTTTCATCGAACAGGCCATGAAGCTCTACCAGGGCTTGGGTGGTGGCGTTCGTATGCAGCCGCGAATTGAGAACTGCTCGATGACCGAAATCGAGTTCGCCAGCGACCATCGCCGACTACTTCGCTACAACGATCTCTCACCGATTGGTGTTGAGTAGCGCTGGAGGAACTCCGCCACGTGAAAGGCCATGTCCAGACTTTGGGTGGCGTTGAGACGCGGGTCACAGATCGACGTGTAGTTCTGATCGAGGTCGGACTCACTCAGCCTTGAACCCCCGCCGAGACACTCGGTCACGTCGTCCCCCGTGAGTTCGACGTGCAAACCGCCGGGCCAAGTGCCCAGAGCTTGGTGGACCATGAAGAACTGCGAGGTCTCCGAGAGCACGTCGTCGAAGCGTCGGGTTTTTTGACCGCCGGAAGCCACGAAGGTATTGCCGTGCATCGGGTCGCAGGTCCAGAGTTCGCCTCGTCCGTCGTCACGAAGTGCCTCGATGAGTGGGGGCAAGAGTTCACTGACGCGTTCGTGTCCCATGCGCGAAATCAAGGTGAGGCGACCGGGCGCGTTCGTGGGGTTTAGCACGTCGCAGAGTTGGCGCAGTTCGTTAACGCCCATGCTCGGTCCGACCTTGAGACCCAGGGGATTCGAAACGCCGCGCAGGAAGTTCACGTGCGCGCCGTCGAGTTGGCGCGTGCGGTCGCCAATCCAGAGCAAGTGCGCCGAACAGTCGTACCAGTCGCCCGTGAGGGAGTCGCGACGCGTGAGGGCCTGCTCGTAGGGGAGAATGAGCGCTTCGTGGCTCGTGTAGAAGTCAACACCCTGTAAGGCACCGTCGTCGTGGAGGTCAATGCCACAGGCCTTCATGAACTGCAACGCTCGCTCGATCTCATCGGCGATGACTTCGTAGCGTTTTCCCTCTAGTGAATTAGCGACGAACTCTTGGTTCCAGGCGTGCACGCGCGACAAGGCGGCGAAACCACCGGTCGTGAAGGCCCGCAACAAGTTGAGCGTGGAGACGCTCTGGTGATAGGCGCCGAGCAGTCGTTCGGGGTCGGGGCGACGGGCCTCGGCACTGAACTCTTCAGAGTTGACGATGTGGCCACGAAAGGTCTCGAAACGTTGGCCGTCGCGATCTTCAAACTCCTCGGAGCGGGGCTTGGCGAACTGGCCCGCGATGCGCCCAACTTTGATGACCGGTACGCCCGAGGCGTAGGTGAGGGCCACCGCCATCTGCAAGATGACCTTGAGTTTGTCGCGAATGGCGTCGGCCGAACTTTCGTCAAAGGACTCGGCGCAGTCGCCGGCCTGGAGGAGAAAGGCCTTCCCGTTGGCGACCTGAGCGAGATGGTCCTGAAGGCGTCGAGCCTCCCCGGCAAAGACCAGCGGCGGCTTTTTGGCGAGCTCGGCTTCGACGCGTTGGAGATGCGCGAGGTCGGGCCACGTGGGACTCTGCGCGGCGGGGTACTCGCGCCACGTGGCGGGCGTCCACTCGAGCGACGGCGTTTCCATCTAGTAAGCGTAGGGGGTCGGAAACCAAATGGTCAATCCCGTTAGTCTTGGGCGGTGAAAGTACGGCGCCTCGGTCTCTTTGGTGGGACCTTTGATCCGCCACACTTTGGCCACGTCGCCGCGCTCGAAGCCGCCGCGCTGAGTGGTCGTTTCGACCGGCTCGAAGTGACCGTGGCTGGTGATCCCTACCAAAAGAGCACCGCGTCGCTCGTGCGCCCGGCGTCGCTTCGCCTCGCCATGGCGCACGCGGCCTTTGATGATCTGCCCCTCGTGCACGTTTCGGATCTCGAGATTCGCCGCCAGGGTCCTTCGTACACAATCGACACTGTTCGCGAGCTCTTCGCCGTCGCCGACGCCATTGATCTCATCGTCGGTGCGGACTTGGCGATGCAGCTCGAAGGGTGGCACGACGCCGAAGTACTGCGCGAATTAGTTGAAGTCGGCATCGTCCCTCGGCCCGGATCGGTCACCTTGGAACCCTATGGATGGCGCTGTTACGAGATTCCAATGAGTCCGGTGGACCTCTCCAGTCGCTACATCCGCGCCCTGATACCGAGCGCGGAAAACCTCAGAAAACTCATCCCTGCCGCCGTTATTCCGCTCTTTGAGGGGGCTCCGGGCTAGGGTTGGCGTAATGGCAGTTCGTGTTTTTGACCTGACCGAACCGCAGTCTTCACGACTGGAGGTTGTCGACGCGGCGCCGCGACGCCAGGATCTACGACGATCGAAGCAGCGTTACGCGCTCCTCGGCCTCCTGCTCCTCGCCGTTCCGTTCTTTGGCGCTCTGGTCCTGCTCGGAGTTTCCCGCTGAGTGAGATCGTGACTAGCAGCGAGTTCGCTCGCGGCCCTTACTCCGCTTACGTCTCCACCCTCGTCAACGCAGCCATCGTCGCGGCCGAGGAGAAGATTGCTCTCGACACCGTCGTGCTCGACCTGCGCGATCTCATCGACGCCTTCGACGCTCTCGTCGTGACCTCTGGTCGCAACGACCGTCAAGTGCGCGCCATCGCTGAAGAGATTGAACGTCTGATCGAACTGGCTCTTGACGTAAAGCCCATCAGCGTCGAAGGACTCGTCCAAGGCGAATGGGTCGCGCTCGACTACGGCGACGTCATCGTGCACGTCTTTGACGAGTCCACGCGCGACTACTACGACTTAGAGCACCTCTGGAACAGTGCGCCAGCGTTGCGGCCACTGCCCACTCACTAACCGTTCAGCAACGACTGAAAGTTCTTTGTCGACACCAGCGTGAGGCGTCGGCCGTTGGGCGTGAGGAGTTGTTGCACGACGCCCAGCACTTGCACGACGATGCCCTTGGTCGCGCCCGCCTCGTCGGCCGTCAGGACCAGCTGGCCGACCGCGAGGAGCTGTTGGGAGACTGACAACGTGTCCAGCGGGGTCGCCAAATTGATATAGCCAACGCCGTTGCGAACGGTGGCCGAGTCCAGGTTCAGAGTGGTGGGCAGGGCTGAGGTGTACCCGGCCGAGGCTTCAATCTTGGACGGACCAAGCAGAAGCTGCTGGAGGACCGACTTCAACGTCGGTGGTGAGGGGACGATACGGCTCGAGGGGGCGAGGCGTCCGGTGGCGTCGACGATGTAGACCGGCTGGTGGGCGAAGCGAACCCGGGCTTGGTTCGTGCCGGGAATGGTCTTATTGAGCAGTCCAAGAGGCACGTTCGACCGAGGGACGTGTACCGGAGCGGCGTTGGGCGAGACGAGTGTGCAGCTCGAGAGAAGGACGGCCCCGAGGGCGAGCAAGAGCACGAGGCGAAGGCTCTTCATGGGGCCTCCTCAGCGGTGATGGGTAAGAGAATCTGAAAGCGGGCCCCCCCCTCGGGACTCTCGAGGACTTGGATTGAGCCGCCGATCGCGCGCACGTGGTCGCGCACGAGCGCGAGGCCGAGTCCCGTGCCCCTGGCCAATCCGCGGTCGTGGGCGGCGCGGCCTCGAAAGAACCTCTCAAAGACCGCGTCGCGTTCTTCGAGCGCGACACCGGTGCCGGCGTCGTCGACGTTGACGGCGAACTGACTACCGTCGACGTTCAGTCGTACGAACGTCGCGCCGCCGGCGTAGTAATGGGCGTTGTCAATCAAGTTGGTGATGGCGCGCTCGAATCGGCGACGATCGACCGAGACCAGGGGATCGCCAACTGACGCCTCAACCTCAACGGGAGGCTCGTGTATGCCCTGGCGTCGAGCGGCTGAACGAACCGATTGGCGCACTAACTCGACGCCCGCGACTGTTTCGATGACGAGGGGAACGGCACCGGCGTCGGTGCGGGCCATCTCTAGGAGGTCTCGTACCAGAGACTGGAAGATCGAAAGATCCGCTACCAAGAGGTCCAAACTCGCTTGGCCCGCGGGTGAGAGTTCGTCGCGATGCTGTTGCAAGACGGTCGCGGTGGTGGCGAGAGTGGTGAGAGGAGAGCGAAGCTCGTGGCTGACGTCACTGGCGAATCGCGCGTCGCGCTCGAGTCGCTCGACCAGTTGACTGACCATCTCATTAAAGGACTCCGTGAGTTGTTGGACCTCGCGGTCGGCTCGGGTGACTTGGAGTCGAGTCGAAAGGTTCCCCTCGGCTATTGCCGCGGCGGCTAACGAGACCCGCTCGAGGGGCCGAACCGTGCGCCGAGTGACCCAAAGGCCCCCCGCAATACCAAGGAGAAAGGTGACGAGGGCGCCAAAGCCGAGCACCAGGAGCAAGGTGCGCAGCGTGTTTTCGAGGGAGTTGAGCTTGAAGACCTCAAAGAACTGCGTCTCAACCGCGGGAATTGGCACGCCCACGACGAAGATCAGTTGGCCGTTGACGTTGCGAATCTGTTCGGTGGGATCGCCCGCGAGAACTTTCCTTACGATCTTGCGCGATACGTCCTGGGTCGCCGCGCCGGTGCTCTTGGAGAGCCACTGGTGATGAGTCTGGACGAGCACGTTCGAATGGGTGGCTCGTTGAATGGCGTTCAGTTCATTGGCCAACTGGGTTGGTGAGGTGTAGAGGGTGCTGCGTACGAGTGCGGCGTTGACGTACGCCTGGCGTAAGTCGGTTTGGCGCTGATCGTTCACCAGCACGCGGTGTACGCCAGCGTAGGTGAGCGTCGCGGCCAGGCCGCTCACAATTAACGCGCCGAGTCCAAAAGTGATCAGGAGACGAAGTCGAAGACTCCGTTGACGCATTAGAGAACCAACTTGTAGCCAGTTCCTCGAACCGTGACGAGGTAGGTAGGACTGGCGGGATCGGGTTCGATCTTCATGCGCAGTCGTCGAATGTGCACGTCCACGAGACGGCTGTCACCAAAGTAGTCGTAGCCCCAGACGCGCTCGAGCAAGTCTTCGCGTGAGAGCACTCGTCCATTCACTGACGCTAAGTCCGTGAGGAGTCGAAATTCCGTGGAGGTGAGGTGGAGTTCGGATCCGTCGCGGTAGCGAACGACACCTTCGTCGGGAATGACTCGTAGCTCGCCCATCTGAAAGGCGTTGGCGCTCTTGTCGGGGCGGCGGCGAAGGTGCGCGCGTACGCGCGCCAAGAGTTCTTCTGGCACGAAGGGTTTCGTGACGTAGTCGTCCGCGCCGGATTCCAGTCCGAGTACGACGTCGACGGTCTCGTCGCGCGCCGAGACAATCACGATCGGTAAATCGCTCGCCGATCGCAGCGCCTGGCAGGTCTGAAAGCCCGTCATGCCGGGCAGCATGACGTCGACAATCGCGACGTCCGAGGCCATACGAGCGAACAGGGCAACCCCGAGTTCGCCCGTCGGGGCGTCGTCAACACTAAAGCCCTCGCCCTCAAACATGAGACGGAGTGCTGTGCGAATGTGGTCGTCGTCTTCAACAATCAAGATACGGGGCACACCAGCTCCTTTGGAATCATCGCTAAGACTAGTAAGCCGCGACGGTGGGTCCCGGTGTCACTAGCCTTAATTCATGTTGGCCGTTGATAAAAGCGAGCGAGCCACGTCCGCGTGGTACTTGGGGAACTACGCCGATACCTTGCGCGCGGCCGATCGCTCGGTGGCGACCCAGCGGGCCTACAACTCGGACGCCCGGGCGTACGTGCGATGGTCCATGGAGCGCGGAACGCGCTCGCCGATCGAGGTTACGAAGAAGGATTTACGCGATTATTTGGTGTTTATGACCAATCGCGGCGATGAACGAACCTCGATTAGCCGCCGCCGTGCCTCGCTGCGTAGCTACTTCTCGTGGCTCGTCGAGCGCGGTCACCTCACCTCGTCACCGGCCGCCCGCCTCCTCGCGCCACGGCCGGCCCAGCACTTGCCCAAAATCGTCGTGCGCGAGCAGCTCGACAATCTTTTAGACGATGACTGGGGCGAAGATGAGTGGGCCACGCTCGATCGCGCGGTCTGTGAAGTCCTTTACGGCGCGGGGTTGCGCGTGTCAGAACTCTGTGACCTCGACGTGGCGAGCGTTGATTTCACTCAAGGCTTGTTGCGCGTCATGGGTAAGGGTCGAAAAGAACGTATGGTGCCTCTTCACCGGCGGGGTATGGAAGCGCTTCGTCTCTGGATTGGCGACGCGCGCGAGGACGTACTGCGCACGAGCTCGCCTCGAGAAGCCCTCTTTCTCAATCGTCGAGCTAATCGTTTAGGACCACGCGACGTGCGACGCATTCTCGATCATCGAGTCGCGCGCGGTCACGTCCACCCCCACGCACTTCGCCACACCTACGCGACCCACCTCGTGGAGGGTGGCGCCGATCTTCGAGTGGTGCAAGAACTCTTGGGACACGAAAGTCTCACCACGACGCAGATTTACACCCACGTCTCGAAGTCGCGCCTGCAAAAGGTTCATCGCCAAACCCACCCGCGGGGCTAGCTGGTCCCAGCGGTTAACATGGTTGGGCTCTCCCAGAGTGGGCGGGCAAGTGAGTTGTCCTCGTGGTTTCGTACGGTCGCCGAAGTTGGTGCTCCACGGGGTTGAAGCAACCATACGAAAGGAAACTAGATCGTGGCACTCGTCACATTGCAGGAACTGTTGGACTCTGGCGTGCACTTCGGGCACCAGACCCGTCGTTGGAACCCCAAGATGCGTCGTTTCATCCTTGGCGAGCGCAATGGCATCTACCTCATCGATCTTCGCAAGACCCTCGCGGGCATTGAACTTAGTTACGCCTACGTGCGCGACCTCGTCGCTGAGGGCGGCGTGATTCTCTTCGTCGGTACGAAGAAGCAGACCCAGGGTCCCATTGAGGACTACGCCAAGGCCTGCGGCATGCCCTTCGTCAATCAGCGCTGGCTGGGCGGAATGTTGACCAACTTCACGACGGTCGCTGGTCGCGTGAAGCGTTTGATCGAACTGAGGGCCATGGAGCGCGCTGGCGACTTTGGCAATATGCCCAAGCGCGAAGCGCTGCGCCACAGTCGTGAACTCGAAAAGCTTGATCGCAACTTGAGCGGCATCGCGAACCTCGACCGCGTGCCCGACGCCATTTTCGTAATCGATACGAAGAAGGAACACATCGCGGTCACCGAAGCGCGCAAACTGGGCCTGCCCGTCGTGGCGGTCGTCGACACTAACTGTGACCCCGACGTCATTGACTACGTAATTCCCGGCAACGACGACGCCATTCGTGCCGGCGCGTTGCTCTGTCGCTTGATCGCCGACGCGGTGACCGAAGGTCGCTTCATACGTCAGAATCGCCCCGCCGTTACGGTGAGCGTTACCGCCACCGCTTAATTCATCCCAAGATTCAAAGAGGAGAACCAAGGTGACTATCACCGCCAAAGACGTACAAGTCCTGCGCCAGTCCACGGGTGTGGGCATGATGGACGCCAAGAAGGCCCTGGAGGCGAATAATGGTGACATGGACGCCGCCACCCAGTGGCTGCGTGTGCAAGGACTCGCCTCGGCCGCGAAGCGCGCCGAGCGCGAAGCCGGCGAAGGTGCCGTCGCGGTCGTGCGTGACGGATCCGTTGCCGCCATTGTGGAACTGCGCTGTGAGACCGACTTCGTCGCGAAGTCAGATGAGTTCGTGTCGCTCGCCGACGAGATCGCTGCGCGCGTGTGCGTTGATGGGGAAGGTGCCGTCGCGCAGTTCCAAGAGAACATCGAAGTAATGCTCACCACATTGAAAGAGAACATTTCCATTGGCCGCGTCTACCGGCTCGAGGCCGGTCCCGACGAAGTCGTGGACACCTACATCCATCACCAGAGTGGACGCGGCGTGAACGCGGTCGCCGTGGTTCTAAAGGGCGCCAGCGAAGAAGTGGCGCACGAGATTGCGGTGCACATCGCCTTCGCCAAGCCGATCTACCTAAAGCGCGAGGACGTTCCTGCCAGTGAAGTCGACGCCGAGCGCAAGACCGTCGAAGAGATCACGTTGAACGAAGGTAAGCCCGCAGCGGCGTTACCCAAGATCATCGAAGGACGGCTGAACGGTTGGTTCAAGGAGCGCGTCCTCTTAGAACAGCCCTACGTCAAAGACGAAAAGGAGTCCGTCGAGAAGTTTTTGAACGGCGCGACCGTTAGCGCCTACGCTCAAGTAGTTATCGGGGGATAGGACATCGTCGTGCGTCGAGTGGTTTTAAAACTGTCGGGTGAGGCACTGGCTTCTGCCGCGAGCGACGAAACCATTGACGCTTCCACGGTTGATTTTCTCGCCCGCGAGATCGCGGCGGCGATGGAGCGTGGCGGCCTTGAACTTGCGGTCGTCGTGGGTGGGGGCAATATCTGGCGCGGGGCGACGGGTGAACTCGCTGGAATGAATCGCGCGAACTCTGACCTCATGGGCATGCTCGGCACCGTAATAAACGCCCTCGCTCTTCAAGACGCCATCGAAAACCACGGCCGTCCGACTCGCGTGATGTCCGCGATCAACATGGACCAGGTCGCCGAGCCCTACATTCGTCGTCGCGCCGTTCGCCACCTCGAAAAGGGTCGCGTCGTCATCTTCGCGGCCGGTATGGGCAATCCCTACTTCACTACCGACACTCCCGCCGCCCAGCGTGCCGCCGAAGTCGAAGCCGAAATTGTTCTAAAGGGCACCCACGGTGGAGTGGACGGCGTCTACTCCGAGGATCCGCGCGTTAACCCCGAGGCCGTTAAGTTCGATGAAATTTCCTTCGACGAAGTGATCGCGCGCAATCTGCGCGTTATGGACATGACCGCGATCACGTTCTGCAAGGACAACCACTTGCCCCTTCGAGTCTTTGACCTGATGGCAGCGGGTAATTTGGGCCGCGCCCTCGACGGTCGCCCCGTCGGTACGCTGGTGAAGTAATGGAAAACGAACTCGTCGATCTCGTCATGGAAGACACGCGCGATCGCATGGTGCGGGCCATTGAGCACGTGAAGAACGAATTCGGTGCGGTGCGAACCGGTCGGGCGTCTTCCTCGCTCGTTGAGGGGCTGATCGTTGACTACTACGGTACCGAGACGTCACTGAAGCAGCTCGCTAATTTTTCGGTGCCCGAGCCGCGGTTGCTGGTCGTCTCTCCCTTCGACAAGGGCTCCATCGCCGCTATCGAAAAGGCCATTGGCAACGCCGACTTGGGCCTGACCCCGTCCAACGACGGCCAGGTGATCCGCTTGGCCTTTCCCACGCTGACCGAAGAGCGCCGCAAGGCCTTCGTGAAAATGGTCAAAGCCAAGGCCGAAGATGGCCGGGTGGCGCTGCGCGGAGTTCGTCGCCATGCTCGCCAAGAGCTCGAGGCATTGGAAAAAGAGGAGGGTCTTTCGAGCGACGAGATCGAGCGTCTCGAAAAGGTGCTCGACAAGATGACCCAAGACGAAGTGGCCGTCGTTGACGCGCTGCTCGCGCACAAGGAGCAGGAGCTTCTTGATGTCTGATGACGGAACCTACGACGACGAACCCACCGGCGAGTTTCCGGTAGCGAGCACGAACGACTCGCGCGTCACGATTACCGGCGCCGAGATTGCTTCGGAGTTCGTCGACGACGCACCCGAAGTTGATCCGACCACGTTCCTGCCTCATTGGACGGACGCGCCCACGGGCCAGGTGCCCATTGTCGTTGCTCGCGAAGCCGCGCACAACGACGATCCCTGGTCGGCGATTCCCGCTCCGGCGTGGCGCGAGGGTGAAGCCGATTGGGTCGCTCACGAAGATCAGTTCGACGCGTCGATTCTGGCTGGCGAGGAAAAGACCGACGACGCTCGTCCCTGGGAGTTCGTCCTGCCCGAAAGTGAAGTCGTCGAAGAGACGACGATCGAGGCGCCCCGCCCCGCTCCAGTCGCCGCTGCTCAACACACGCGCCACCGCGTCTCCACGAATCCACTGGCCGGACGCGCCGTCCGCCAGAGCACTTCGAGCAGCGTCTCGCGCGCGACCGGTACGGGCGTGTTACTCGCCGTCGTCGTGTTCGCTTTCTTTATTGCGGGCCCGTTACCCGTCACCGTTTTGCTGCTCGCGGCGCTGGCCTTCGCGAGTGCCGAGGCGTACGCGGGATTTCGGGCCCTCGGCGCGCATCCGGCGACGATTCTCGGCATCGTTGCGGTACTTACCCTCGGCGTCGCGGTCTACAACAAGGGACTCGTTGTCGTTGGCGCGGTGACGGTACTGCTCGTCATTTTCGGATTCATTTGGTACATGAGTGCGCAGAGAAAGATCGACGTGCTCGACGGCATTGGCGCCACGATCTTCGTCTACGTGTGGGTGGGCGTACTTGGTTCCTACGGCGTGTTGATGCTCGCGCCGAACACGTACCCGAACCGACACGGGATCGCGTACCTCTTTGGCGCGGTGGCGCTGACGATTTGTAACGACGCGGGCGCACTCTTTGTTGGACGCTGGATCGGCCGGCGGCCGTTGAACCGGGTGCTCTCGCCGAGTAAGACACTGGAAGGCACCATCGGTGGCACGATCATCACGTTGATTGCGGGCGCGGTTATCTTGCCGTTCGTCTCACCCTGGACACTCACTCACGGCCTCGAAGCGGCCGTGGCGCTGTCGATTGTGGTACCCCTGGGCGACCTCTTTGAATCGATGGTGAAGCGCACGCTGGGCGTCAAGGATCTCGGGCGACTCTTGCCGGGCCACGGGGGACTGCTCGACCGCATGGACGGACTGTTGTTCGCGTTGCCGACGATGTACTACCTCCTCCACGTTCTCAAACTGAGCTAGCGATGTCGCACTCGCGCCAAAGCGTGGCGCTGTTTGGGGCGACGGGATCTATTGGCGTACAAACACTCGACGTGTTGCGCCACGAGCGCGAGCGCTTTGAATTGGTGTCGATCAGCGGGGGTGAGCAGTTGAGCGAGCTCGCGGCGATCGCCAGTGAGTTCAACGTCGCTTCCATAGCAGTGAAGAGCCTCGTACACCGAACGGCCCTAGAAGACCTCGTCGGACCCGGCGTCGCGATCGTCGTGGGTGAAGAAGGGCTGGCCGAGCTTTCGCGGAGCGCGGACGTCATCGTGAACGCGGTGCTGGGCTTTGCGGGCCTTCCCGTCACGCTCGCGGCGCTTGGCGCCGGAAAGCGATTGGCGTTGGCGAACAAGGAGTCACTCATCGCGGCCGCGCCATTGGTGGCCAGCGTTCGTGACACGATGGGCGCCGAGCTGCTGCCGATCGATTCAGAGCACTGCGCGATACATCAGTGTCTCGCGAGTTCGCCCGCTCACGGCGGTTACCCCGACGTCAAGCGACTCCTCCTCACGGCGTCCGGCGGACCGTTTCGAGGATGGAGCAAGGACGACTTGAAGGGCGCGACCAAGGAAGAGGCCTTGCACCATCCCACGTGGAGCATGGGCGCGAAGATCACGATCGACTCGTCGACGCTGATGAATAAGGGCCTCGAAGTACTCGAGGCCTCAGCGCTCTTTGGAATTGACGCGTCGCGTGTTGAGGTCGTCGTTCATCCTCAGTCGGTCGTGCACTCAATGGTTGAGTACGTCGACGGCTCGGTGCTCGCCCAACTCTCTCGCCCCGACATGCGTCTGCCCATTGCGTACTGTCTCGGTCTCCCCGAACGCCTCGCTCATCACTACGGCGAACTCGACTTCACGAAGAATTTCGAGTTGAGCTTTGAGCCACCGGACTACGAAGCGTTCCCTGCGCTGGGACTCGCCTTTGAAGCGGCTCGACTCGGTGGCGCCGCCCCGGCGTGGTTGAGCGCAGCGAATGAAGTCGCGGTCGAGGCGTTCTTGGCCGATCAGATCTCGTGGTGCGACATCGTCGCCATCGTGGCCGCGACCATGGACCACTACGTGCCCGATCCACTGGAATCCTTGTCCGCGCTGCATGAAAGTGACGACGTCTCTCGAAAGTGGGCTCGCGCTAGCCTCAAAAAGTAGTTATGGAACAGAGTTCGTCACTTCGCCAGTCGCCCCTGACGTTAATCGTGGGCGTCGTGGCGTTAGTGGCTCTGCTCACGTGGTGGGCCGGCTGGGCCCTACCTTTCGTCATCTTTGCCGTGATCGCGATGGTGATGGGTCACGAGTTCGGGCACTTCATCACCGCCAAGCGTGCCGGACTCCTCGTGACGGACTTCTTCGTCGGCTTTGGCCCGGTCGTGTGGTCAACGACCATCGGCGAGACGCGATACGGCGTGCGTGCCCTTCTTCTTGGCGGTTACGTCAAGGTGCCGGGCATGACCTGGACGGAAAAGATTGATCCCGCCCTCGAAAAGCGCACGTACCGAGCGGCCTCGTATCCCAAAAAGGTCCTCTTCGCGTCGGCCGGATCGTTGATGCATCTGCTGATGGCCCTCACCCTGGCCTGGGTGTCGCTCGCCTTCATTGGCGCGCCGTCAGCGAGTCACGTCGACATCGCGCAGTTCAGCAAGTGGGACGGCCACAAAGAGACCGTCGCGCAACTTGCCGGATTAAAGGTCGGCGACCAGATCGTGGCCGTTGACGGACACAAAATTACGAGTCCCAACCAACTCGACTCCGTCGTCCATGATCACGTGGGCACCTCTCTCACGTTGCTCGTCGATCGTGGGGGACACGACCTCACGCTGCACGCGACACCCGTCAATGGGCAGAACATCAAGGTCAGCGGTACGCCGCTCGTAAGTAAGTCGCTGCCGCCCTCGGGCTATATCGGGATTCAAATCGGCGAGGCGACCGTTCACGCGTCACTGCTGGGCGCCGTCCCGCACGCATTTCATACCATCGGCTCGGCCCTAGCCTCGACGGGCACCTCACTCGTGCACGTGTTCTCACTGCACGAGTTTCTGAGTCTCTTTCATCAGGTGGCCTCGCCGGCCGCCGCAGAAAATAGGGTGAATCAAGACACGCGTCCTGAGTCGATCGTGGGTGTGGTGCGCATCGCGGTCCAAGGTGCACACAACGGCTGGGCCACGTTAATCGCCATTTTAGTCATCATCAATATCTTTGTGGGTGTGCTCAACATGTTGCCGATCTTGCCCCTCGACGGCGGGTACGTGGCAATCGCGACCTACGAACGACTGCGTAGTCGAAAAGGTTCTCGCTACCACCTCGACATCAACCGCTTGGCGCCACTGATCTACGCCTTTATGGGTGTCTTACTGATTCTCTTTGCCTGCACGCTCTATCTCGACATCGTCCACCCCATCGCCAATCCCTTCAACTAGGCGCTTCGGGGCGCTCTGGCGCACGGCAGACTAGAGGAGTGGACGTCACCGCTAGTTCCCTCACCCCTCGTCGCGTCACGCGTCAGATCTCCGTTGGCTCAGTCAAGGTCGGTGGTGACGCGCCGATATCGGTTCAGTCCATGACGACGACGAAAACTGCGGACGTCGAAGGCACGCTCCAACAGATCTACGCGCTGGCGGCGAACGGAGCTGACATCGTTCGATGCACCTGTAACGATCAGGGCGCCGCGGAGGGTTTGGCCCAGATTGTGCCTCGCTCGCCCGTGCCCATCGTCGCGGACATTCACTTTCACGTCGAAATGGCCCTCGCCGCGCTCGAAGCGGGTGTGCAGGGCCTACGCCTCAACCCGGGCAACCTTCGCAAGCCGGCCGAGATCAAACTCGTCGCGAGCGAAGCGCGCGATCGTGGCGTGCCGATTCGCATTGGGGTGAACGCGGGATCGCTCCATCCCGATATCTACGAACGATTCGGCGGCGCGACACCCGAAGCACTCGTGGAGTCGGCGCGCATCGAGTTGGCCTATTTCGATGAAGTGGGTTTCTCGGACGTCAAGATATCGGTCAAGGCCTCGTCGGTGGCGACCATGATCGCGGCCTACCGCCTCGCCTCAGCTACTTTCGATCACCCGCTGCACCTCGGTGTCACCGAGGCCGGCCCCTTACCGGGCGGTCTCTTAAAGGGCACGGCCGGCATCGCGACGCTGCTCGCTGAAGGCATTGGCGACACGCTGCGCTACTCGCTCACTGCCGACCCGGTGGAAGAGGCGCGCGCCGGTCGCCAGTTGCTCGAGTCCCTTGGACTTCGCGAGCGAAAGGGTCTGGACCTTATTGCCTGTCCGAGCTGCGGACGCGCCGAAGTCGACGTGATCAAGGTCGCCACCGAAGCCCAGGCCGCGCTGAACGCGCTCGCCGTCCCGCTACAGGTCGCGGTGATGGGCTGTGTCGTGAATGGACCCGGTGAGGCGCGCCACGCCGATCTCGGCATCGCCGCCGGTAAGAAGCGTGGACACCTCTTCATTCAAGGTCAGATCGTGCGCGTGGTGCGCGAAGACGAGATGGTGGACGCGCTCGTTGACGAAGCGAAGAAGATCATCGCCGAAGGAATCGAGGCACGACTCTTGGCCCGCGACGTCACCGCCGAAGCCGAAGCCGAGGCCGACCGCGCGGCGTTGCTCGATGACCGCGGCGCTGACGCCAATCACTCCCAAGAGCGCATTGCGAAGATTCGACGTCACGTCGAGCACTGAGGCTGACCTAGGCTGTCCCTTTACAAAGGAGCACCGTGGCGTCGCAGAGCGTTCTCACCCCTCAAGACCAGGACTTTCCGCGTTGGTACCAAGACGTCGTCGCTAAGGCCGAACTGGCCGATAACGGCCCCGTTCGCGGCACGATGGTCATCCGCCCCTACGGCTACGCCATCTGGGAGCGCATTCAGTCCGAGATCGACACACGTATCAAGTCGGCGGGCGCAAAGAACGCGTACTTCCCGCTCTTTATCCCGGAGAGTTATCTCTCCAAAGAAGCCGAGCACGTGGAAGGTTTCAGTCCCGAACTCGCGGTGGTAACGCACGCCGGCGGCGAAAGACTCGCTGAGCCGATCATCGTTCGACCCACGTCCGAGACGGTGATTGGTGAGTTCATGGCCAAGTGGATCCAGAGCTATCGCGACCTGCCCCTACTGCTGAACCAGTGGGCCAACGTCGTACGATGGGAACTTCGCCCCCGACTCTTTCTGCGCAGTTCGGAGTTCCTTTGGCAGGAGGGACACACCGCACACGCGAGTCACGACGACGCGTCGACCTACGCCAAAAAAATTCAATCGGAGGTCTACAACGACTTTCTCGTGAACGTCCTCGCGACGCCTACGTACGTTGGTATCAAGCCGCCCAGCGAACGATTCGCCGGCGCGATGAACTCCATGACGTGTGAGGGCATGATGCGTGATGGTAAGGCCTTGCAGATGGCGACGAGTCACGAGCTCGGTCAAAACTTCGCCAAGGCTTTCGACATCTTCTACCAAAGTGAAGAGGGACAGGCCGAGTTGTGTTTCACGACGTCGTGGGGTTCTTCGACGCGCCTCGTTGGTGGACTTATTATGGCCCACGGGGATGACGCCGGTCTGATCGTGCCGCCGCGCCTCGCACCGGTACAAGTCGTGGTGATTGTCGTGCGCGACGAACCCGACGTCACGACAGCCGCCGAAACGATAACGAAGACGCTCGCCGCTGCGGGCGTACGAGTGGAGCTCGATAATGGTCGGGGAAGCTTCGGCCGTCGGGTGACGGACTGGGAGATCAAGGGCGTGCCGCTACGTGTTGAAGTTGGTCCTCGCGACTTGGCCCAGGGACTCGTCACCATGGTTCGACGTGACTCGGGCGAAAAACTACCGAGAGCGCTCGCCGCGTTGGCGAGCGAAGTACCGGCGCTTTTAGAAACAATGCAGGACGACCTCTTCGAGCGGGCGCTGGCCCACCGAAACGAGCACACGCATGACGTCGCGAGCATCACCGGCGCGCTCGAAGCGGCTCGGGACGGTTTCGCCCGTCTGGCGTGGGACCTCGTCGAGGGCGACGGCGAGCGAGAACTGAACGCCGAGGCCGTGAGCGTTCGTTGCCTCCAGCGCCGGGACGGCTCCATGCCGGCGAGCGACGAAGAGAGCGATCTCGTGGCGTACGTCGCCAAGTCCTACTGAGCCCAGAAAAAAGAGATTTTTAGCAGTGCGCTGAAGTTTTCTTCAGTCGCTCTCCAATTGTTTACAGCCTCTTTGACTGCTATAATTGCTCTCTACAGTCCGCTTAGGACGATTGGACTCGTTTAAGCGCGGGCCTCGGGCCCGCGCTTTTTATTGTCTGAACGTCC
>Ga0208849_1000491_pt1 | contig 37109 bp, 35 predicted proteins | sample NGESurdeep072012_10_FD_184470 | JGI IMG/M metagenome (GOLD analysis project Ga0208849, IMG submission 184470) | Arctic peat soil microbial communities from Barrow, Alaska - NGEE Surface sample 53-3 deep-072012 (SPAdes) | ecosystem: Environmental > Terrestrial > Soil > Wetlands > Peat ... | reverse complement strand
TTGTGGTGGCGGTGGAGGGCCGACCCGGGGTTCGCACCCTCAGGTGGGGAGTCGCTGGCCCACGTGGGGGCGCGGGTCCGAGACGCCTGTGCCGAGTTGTTCGCCGTGGCCGGCCAGGGCGCGAGGGCCGATGCCGACGTGGTGGTGGTGAGCCATGTCTCGCCCATCAAGGCCGCCGTGGCCTGGGCGCTCGGCGTCGGGGACGCCGTGGTGTGGCGCCTCTATCTGGCCACCGCGTCGATCACCCGCATCGGGTGGGGCGCCGACGGTCCCGTGTTGCACCGCTACAACGAGACGGTGCCCCCGATGCGCAGCCCGTGAGGCCCTGTTCGTCGGTCAGACCGGCGCCTCGACGGCCAGCTTGGTGGCGCGCTCGGGGGGCAGGTTGTCGTAGAGGTCGGTGACGAGCTCGTCGCGTCTCGCCCGGTACGCGGGGTCGTCCCACAGGTTGCACCACTGCAGGGGGTCCTCGCCCAGGGCGTAGAGCTCTCCCTCTGTCCCCTCGTAGAGCGGGCCCGGTTCATAGGCGGTGCAGAGCCATCCGTCTCGGAAGATCGACCGCAGGTGCATGCCGATATGGGGGAACTGGCTGTCCCACTCGGTGATGGCCCATTGGCGGTCGGATCCCGGTGCCATGGGCAGGGCGCGGCCTTGGGCCCAGTCGGGGACGGCCGCCCCGGCGATCTCGCAGAAGGTCGGGACGAGGTCGACGTGACCCACCGGCTCGGCGACCTCGGAAGGCACGACGCCCGCACTCGGCGCCGGGCGCCACACCAGGGGCACCCGCATCAAGGCGTCCACGTGGTACGGGCCCTTGAACAGCAAGCCGAAGTCACCCTGGAGCTCGCCGTGGTCGGTGGTGAACACGACGTCGGTGTCGCGGCCCCAACCTCGCTCCTCGATGCGCGCCATGACGCGGCCGAGGGCCTCGTCGATGAGCTCGTTCTCCACGTGGATGAGGGCGCTGACCTCGCGCACCTGGTCGTGGGTCATGTTCCCGGGGACGAATTTCATGGGCCCGCCCTCCATGTTCTGGAAGCGCCCCTCGTACCAGTCGAGCCAGTGATGCGGCTTCTGGGCCAGGATCTCCACCGCCTTGTCTGGCGACCCCGGGTGCCCCGGGGGGAGGTCGAGCTCGCGCCAGTCCACGCGCCGCCGCACCTCGTCCACGGGCGGGTCCCAGGGGTGATGGGGATCGGGAAAGCTCATCCAGCAGAACCAGTCGTCGGCCGGGTCCAGAGAGTCCAGCCACGCGATGGTGCGGTCGGCCACCCAGTCGGTGTGGTACATCCCGCGGGGCATGGGATTGTGCTTGACCTCAGGGGCGTCGGTGTCGCCACCGCCCTCGTCGTTGAGGCCCATGCTGGCGAAGTTGATGAGCGGGTAGAAGGCGTCGAGCCATTGCGGCCCGTTGGCCTCGAGCCACTTGTCGTAGTGCCAGCGTCGGAGATAGCCGTGCATGGCCAGCTCGACGTGGTCGAACCCGCGGTAGGGCCCGGTCGAACCGTCCTTGGCCAGGCAGTTCTCGATCCACTTGCCGTCGGGGTCGAAGCCGGGCTGGAAATGTGCCTTTCCCACCAAGGCAGTGCGGTAGCCCACGGTGTCGTGGAGGTGCTCGGCCACCGAGGGCGCGTCCACGGGCAGGGGCACGCCGTTCGAGGTCACGCCGTGGGTGCGGACGTACTGCCCCGTGATCATCGTCGATCGCGCCGGCGTGCACACCGTGTTCTGGTTATGGGCGCGGTGGTACACGATGCCCTGCGCCGCCAGAGAGTCGACGACCGGCGTGCGGGCGATGGTGTTGCCCGTACATCCGAGCGCGTCGTAGCGCTGTTGGTCGGTGGTGACGAAGAGGATCTTGCGTCCCATGGATGGTCCGATCGTTCGGTGGAATGGGGTGCCGGTTTCTCAGGGGCCCGTGTTGAGGTGGACGAAGTCGATCACCGCCGTGGCGAGGTCCTCGCCCTTGTCCTCTTGCAGGAAATGGCCGGCGTCGGTGATGGTGGTGTGGTTCTGGCCCCGTGTCCCGGGCACCAGATCACAGAAGATCCGCTCCGCGCCATGGGTGATCGGGTCGCGGTCGCTGAAGGCGCACAGGAACGGCTTGTCGAACTCCCGGAGCACCTCCCACGCCCGCCGGTTGGCGTCAGCGGCGGGATCGTCGGGGCGCGACGGCACGAGGACGGGGAACTGGCGCGCTCCTTCTTTGTACGATTCGTCGGGAAAGGGCGCGTTGTAGGCCGCGATCACCCCGGGAGGGGGATCCGAGACGCACCCACCGCCCACGATGGCCCCCACCGGCAACGAGGGCACCTCCTGGGAGAATTTCCGCCATGCCAGGAACGCCTCGCCCATGTCCAGGTCGCCGGTGGGCAGGCCGGTGTTGGCGGCCACCACCCGGCGGAAGCGGTCGGGATGCTCGGCCACCAGGCGCAGGCCGATGAGGCCTCCCCAGTCCTGGCCCACGAACGTCACGTCGGTCAGACCGAGCTCGTCGAACAGCGCGGTACGCATCCACTCGACGTGGCGCGCATAGGTGTAGTCGCCCCGGTCGGCGGGCTTGTCCGAGCGACCGAACCCGACAAGGTCGGGGGCGATGACCCGGAAGCCCGCACCGGTGAGCGGACCGATCATCTTTCGGTACAGGTACGACCACGACGGCTCGCCGTGCATGAGGAGAATCTTCTCGGTCCCCGAATGGGGTCCCTCGTCGAGGTAGTGCACGCGCAGTCGCCCGTCTCCCTCGCCCGACGGGACCTCGACGTAGTGGGGAGCGAAGTCGAAATCGACGAGCGTGTCGAAACGCTCGTCGGGGGTCCGAAGGACTTTCATGATTCTCCTCCCGGAGGGGGTAGGGACAACACGGCGCGGGTGAGCACCTCCATGGCCCGTCGGCGGTTCGAGGGTGACCGGCCCAGCCGTTCGAGTTGCTCCCACGTCTCCCACGACGTCGCCACCTCGAGGGCGTCGAGGAGGAGCCGGGCCTTGCCGTGACGCCGGGACCCGATCTCGGGAGCGAAGGTGGCTGCGAGCTGGCTCCGGAGCCATTCCCGTCCGCGCATGAGCTCGGCCACCACGGTGGGGGAGTTGGACACGAGGTGCTCGGCCGCACGGCGCACCGGGGCCGTGGCCCCGAACACCGTGGCTCGTTGGCGGACGATGCGCATCACCCGTTCGTCGACCGGCAATGTCGACGCCACGGGCCGGATGTGGTGCCAATGGCGTTGTTCCTGGATCCGCACTGCGTCGCGCAGGATCGATTCGAGGTCGTCGAAGTGGTGGAACACCAGCCGGAGCGATACTCCGGCCCGCGTGGCGATGCGCCGGGCCGTGGGTTGCGGGTCGCCCTCCTCGAGCAGGGCGATCAACGCTTCGGCCAGAGTTCGACGGGTGCGAACGCCGCGCGCCAGCCGGCCGTCTCCGGTCGTGTGCTCAGCCAGGGACACCACGGGGCAATCGTAAAGAAACTTACATCTCCGATGCAAGAACTTTCCCGGTCGGGCACGGGGCAGCGCCGGCAGCACGGCGTCGGGGTCCAGCAGGTGCCGTAGTGTCCGAGACCGTGCGCGTGGTGGTGTGTAGAGAACTGGGCCCGCTCGACAACGTCGTGGTCGAAGAGCGCTCCACACCGGTGCCCGGCCCGGGCCAGGTCGTGGTGGACGTGCGTGCCGCCGGGGTGAACTTCGTCGACGGGCTGATCTGTCAAGGCCGGTACCAGATGAAGCCTGCCGTCCCCTACGTGCCGGGCGGGGAGATCGCCGGTGTGGTGAGTGCGGTCGGTGACGGTGCCACCCGGGTGAAGGTCGGTGATCGTGTGATGGCCATGACCGGCTTCGGCGCCTTCGCCGAGCAGGTCACCGTGGCCGCGGCGTCACTGGACCCGGTGCCCGACGCGCTGGCCTTCAGCCAGGCCGCCGCGTTCATCCAGAGCTATTGCACGGCATGGTTCGCGCTGGCGCGCCGCACGAGCGTGAGCGAGGGTGAGTGGGTGCTCGTGCTGGGCGCCGGTGGCGGCATCGGGTTGGCGGCCGTCGACGTGGCCCTGGCCCTCGGGGCGCGGGTCGTCGCCGCGGCGTCGAGTGCGTCGAAGCTGGCGGCGGCCCGCGGCATGGGTGCGCACGCCACGGTGGAGTACGAGCACGATGACCTGAAGTCCCGGGTGCGCGAGCTGACCGACGGGGGAGCGGACGTGGTGGTCGACCCCGTCGGTGGGCGCCACAGTGAGCCGGCCCTGCGGTCCACCAGAGCCTTCGGCCGGTTCTGCGTGATCGGGTTCGCCTCGGGCCCCATCGCGTCGGTGCCTCTCAACCACGTGCTGCTGAACAACCGCACCGTGGTGGGCGTCGACTGGGGAGCGTGGGCCATGCGCGACCCCGACGGCCACCGTGCCATGCTCGACGAGCTCATGGAGATGGTCCAGAGCGGACGGCTCCACCCCATCGAGCCCACCGAGCGCCCGCTCGAAGACGCCCCCCAGGTGATGGCGGCGCTCCTGGACCGGACGGTGACGGGGAAGGTCGTCCTCGTTCCCTGACCCTCGCCGCCCCGTGAGGGCTCAGAACGTGGTGGTCTGCCCGCCGGCGCGGACCGAGCGCACGTCCCCATTCGAGTAGCGGATGTGCTCCTCGTAGATCCGGTCGTATCCGGTATGGGCGATGCGCCACGCCCCGTCGACCTTGGCATAGCGGTCCTCGTACAGCGCGGTGCCGTGGAGCTCGAAGTCGTGAGCGGGGACGATGACGCGGTCCTCGAGGTACCACCGCCCCGAGGCGGTGCCGTCGTCACCGACGTCGATCTCGGGGTGGTGTCCGTTGTGCATGGTCACGATGCCGGGGTCCCCGAGCGACTCTTGGAGGAACGCCACGATCGCCTCCCGGCCGCTCTGGCGCAGCTCACCCGACTGGTACGCGGTGGTGGCGTCCTCGGTGAGCAGCTCCCCGAGCTCGGTGAAGCGCTTCAGGTCGAGGAGTCGGAAGTAGGCGTACTTGAGCTGACAGATGGCGTCGATCTCGGAGGGTTCCACGGGCGGCCAGTGTACCGACGGTCGCCCTGGGACGGCATCGTCGGGACACGCCCTGGCGCTATGCCAGCGACAGGTGCTTGCCCGCTTCGCTCAGGACGCCGCGTAGGGTCGCCTCGATCTCGTCCAGCTCGGCGTCCCCGCACACGAGGACCGGCGACACCTGCACCACGGGGTCCACCCGGTCGTCGGCCCGGCACACGAGGCCCTCCTCGAAGAGCCTGGGGGCGACCAGTCCCCGGATCAACGTCGAGCGCTCCTCGGGCGTGAAGCGCAACTCGGGATGCTGGGGGTCTTTCACCAATTCGACGGCCCAGAAGAAGCCCTCTCCCCGGACGTCTCCGACGACGGGTAGGTCGCGCAGCGACTCGAGGCGGGCTCCGAGCTCGGGACCCAGTGCGGCCACGTGGTCGATGACCCCCTCGTCCTCGAGCACCGCCAGGTTGGCGAGGGCCACCGCGCACGACACGGGGTGGCCTCCGAAGGTGATGCCGTGGGCGAAGCTGGCGTCTCCGTGCAGGAACGGCTCGGCCAGGAAGTCGCGACAGATCACGCCGGCCAGGGGTGCGTAGCCCGACGTCACTCCCTTGGCGAAGGTGAGCATGTCGGGTTGATAGCCGTAGCGCTGGGCGCCGAACCAGGCCCCGAGGCGTCCGAAGGCGCAGATGACCTCGTCCGACACGAGCAGGACACCATGGCGGTCGCAGATGGCGCGCACCCGGGCGAAGTACCCGGGAGGCGGGACGAAGCAGCCTCCCGTGTTCTGCAGGGGCTCGAGGAAGACCGCCGCCACCGTCTCGGGCCCTTCGGCCACGATGGCGGCCTCGATGGCGTCGGCACAGGCGTCCGAGAACCGGTCGTCGTCGCCGACCACCTCGGCGTCGAACGGCGATCGGAACCGGTTGGTGTTGGTGACGTGGACCGCACCCGGCATGACCGGCTCGAACTGGTCTCGCAGCGCCGGCAGCCCCGTGATGGCGAGGGCGCCCAGGGTGGTGCCGTGATAGGCGAGGTGGCGTGCGATGACCTTGGTGCGCTCGGGTTGCCCGATCGCTTTGAAATAGGCGCGGGCGAGCTTCCACGCCGACTCGACGGCCTCGGACCCGCCCGTGGTGAAGAAGACGCGGTTGAGATCCCCGGGGGCCAGTGCCGCCAGGCGTGTGGCGAGCTCGATGGCCGAGGGATGCGCCGCCGACCAGATCGGGTAGTACGCCAGCTCTTGGGCCTGACGCCGGCCCGCCTCGGCGATGTCGGCTCGTCCGTGACCCACCTGCACGACGAACAGGCTGGCCAGGCCGTCGAGGAAGGACCGGCCGTGGACGTCGTAGAGGCGCGTCCCCGAGCCGCGGGTGAAGATGGGGATCTCGACCTGCTCGTATCCCCCCAGCCGGGAGAAGTGCATCCACAGATGGCGCCGGGCGTCGGCCTGGAGCCGGTCGGGGCCGCTGCTCACGGCGCGCCCCATGCGTAGGTCTCCTTGTGGATCCGGAGGTACATGAAGGTCTGGGTGTCTCGGACGCCGTCGATGGACCGGATCTTGTTGTTGAGCAGGTCCAAGAGATGTTCGTCGTCCTCGACCACCACCTCGACGAGCACATCGAGCGATCCGGCCGTGAGGACCACGTAGACGACCTCGTCCAACGCCGCCACAGCGTCGGCGATCGTGCGGGTGTCACCTTCGACGGTCAACCCGATCATGGCCTGGCGACCGAAACCAAGCATCTTCGGGTCCGTGACCCCCACGATCTGCATGACGCCCGAGTCGATGAGGCGCTGGACGCGTTGGCGCACGGCCGCTTCGGACAGGCCCACGGCGGGACCGATCTGGGTGTAGGGCCGCCGACCGTCCTGCTGGAGCTGTTCGATGATCCGTTTGTCGGTCTCGTCGAGCACGCCCTTGCCCTCGGGGCTCATGACCGGGGCCCGATGTTGTCGAGACAGGCGCCCGATGCGAACCTTGAGCCATGACCCCCGCCGCACCGCTGACCCGGGGCTACGAGACGAAGCCCTACTGGTGGGACGAGGTCGAGTTGCCCCAACCCGCGCCCGCACCGTTGCCGGCCGAGGTCGACGTGGCCGTGGTGGGGGGAGGGTACACAGGGCTGGGAGCGGCGCTCGAGATCGCCCGGGCCGGGCGCAACGTCGTGGTGCTCGATCGTGACGACATCGGGGCCGGGGCCAGCAGCCGGAACGGGGGAATGGTGCACCCCGGTGGAAAGCGCGACGTCTCGGAGTTCCTCGCCCAGGCCTCGGGGCGTCAGCTCTGGGACGAGACCGTCGCCGCCTTCGAAGGACTGCGTCTGCTCGAGGGCGAGCTCGGCGTCGAATTCGACTGGCAGCCCCGCGGCCACCTGGAGCTGGCGCACCATCCCCGCGTCGCCGACCATCAGCGCCGCATCGCCGCCGCGTACGCCTCGATCGGAGAGCACGCGCGCGTTGTCGACCGCGTCGAGCTCGGGGCCGAGATCGGGTCGGATCGCTTCTGCGGGGGCCTGCTCGTGGAGCGCAGCGCCGGGATCCATCCCGCCAAATTGGCGGCGGGCCTGGCCCGTGCCGCCGCCGCGTCGGGTGCGGTGTTGCAGGGTGCCACCACGGTCCTGGCCTTGGAGCGACGCGGTCCGGGCTACGAGGTCGAGACCTCGCGCGGCGCGCTGCAGTGCGCTGAGGTGGTGGTGGCCACCAACGGCACCACCGATCGCACGCTGGTGCCGTGGTTGGGACGGCGGGTCCTCCCGATCGGGAGCTACATGATCGCCACCGAGGCCCTGGACCCCGAGCTCTCGGCGTCGGTCAACCCCCACGGGCGCATGTTCTTCGACACCAGAAACCTTCTCCACTACTGGCGGTTGTCGCCCGACGGGTCCCGCATCCTCTTCGGCGGCCGGACGTCGCTTTCGCCCACGACCGTCGAGCGGTCCCGGGACCTGCTGTACGCAGCCATGGTCGGGTTCCACCCGCAACTGGCGGGGGTCCGGGTCGACCGGGCCTGGGGAGGGCAGGTGGCGCTCACCACCGATCGTTTCCCTCACGTGGGTCGTCATCCCGACTCCGGCGTCGTGTACGCCATGGGGTACTGCGGCAGTGGTGTCGCGCTGTCCGTCCATTTCGGCCGGGCCGTGGGCCGGTGGCTGTCGGGGCAGGGCGATCTGCCGGCGTTCGCGGCAAGGTCGTGGCCGACCGTCCCGTGGCCGGTCCGGGTTCCGTGGCTATTGGCGGCGGCGGGCGTGGGGCTCAAGGTGCGCGACGCCCTGGGGCGTTGAGCGGCCCGGGCCGCGGCCAGCATGCCGGCCCCTCATCCCGCTACGGCGGCGCAGAACTCGCCGAACACGTCGACGAATCGGTCGATGTGGCGCGCCTCGTGCTGCACCGACAACGTCCACTGCTCCTCGTTGCCCGGGGTCATGAAGATCCCCCGGTTCACGAGCCACGCCCATGACGCGTCAAACAGGTCCGCGTCGGTCTCGAGGAAGCTGCGGTAGTCGACGAGGGGTTGGCGCCGGTACGACACACACCCCTTGCAGCCCAGGTCGACGACATGGGCGGGGATGTCGTGGGCGGCGATGGCCTGAGCGCATCCCTCGGCCAGGCGGTTGCCCATCTGCTTGAAGTGTTCGTAGGCGTCGGGGGTGAGCACTTCGGTGAGCGACGCCAGTCCTGCTGCCGCGGCCAGGGGGTTTCCGTTGAACGTGCCCTGTTGGGCGATGCCCTTGCCGATCTCGTCCATGAGATCGGCCCGACCCCCGAAGGCACCGGCGGGGATACCGCCCGCCACCGACTTGGCGAAACAGGCCAAGTCGGGCTGGACCCCGAAGCGCTCGATGGCGCCGCCCGCCGCGATGGTGGCGCCGCACTTCACCTCGTCGAAGATCAGGACCACGCCGTAGCGCGTGCACAGCTCGCGCACCCCCTCCAGGTACCCGGGTTGGGGAAGCACGATGCCGATGTTCATCATGACGGGCTCGAGGATGAAACACGCCATCTCGTCACCGCGTGCCGCCAGGAGGCGCTCGAGGGCGCCGAGGTCGTTGTAGGGGACGACCGAGGTCCACTTCTCCATCTCCACCGGGATGCCCTTTGAAGCCGGTGGATGTGAGCCGGTCTGCTCGGTGGCCTCGATGAGGCTCAGGCTGGGAGCGACAGAGAACATCACCGTGTCGTGATGGCCGTGATACGCGCCTTCGATCTTGCAGATGACGTCACGGCCCGTCACTCCGCGCGCCAGGCGGATGGCGTCCATGGTCGATTCGGTCCCGGAGTTCGTGAACCGGACACGATCGAGCCGGAACCGCCGGCACAGCTCCTCGGCCAGGGCGACGGCGGGCTCGGTGGTGACGGCGAACTGCGTGCCCGACCGGGCCGCGCCTTCGATGGCGGCCACGATGCGCGGGTGGGCGTGGCCCGCCGCGGTCGAGCCGAAGCCGTTGTGGAAGTCGAAGTACCCCCGGCCGTCGACATCCCACACCTCGGCCCCGAGGCCGCGCGCCAGGTAGATGGGGTAGGGGTCCGCAGCCTGGAACGACGACGTCACGCCGAGGGGCAGTGACTTCAGGGCCCGCTCGAAGAGCCGCCGCGACTGCGGTGTGGCCTCGAGCAAGGCGGCGTGCTCGGTGGCGAACAGCTCCCGAGCCCTGGCCCCGAGACGTTCGTCGTCGGAGCCGGTCTCGTTCGGGCCCGTCTCGTGCGGGCCGGTGGTCTGGTGCTTGTCGTCACTCATGGCGCTTCGGGGTCCTCCCCACCGCCCGCTGGCGCCCCCGTTCGGTTGGCGGGAGCCACTGTGCGAATCCGCAGTCGTTGTGCCCATTATGCAACGAGATTGCTTGTCAGCGAGCAATTCGTCTGCGAATATGCTCGCAGCGCAACGGGGGAGGGGTCAATTGACGACGACGACCGCAGACTCCGGGGAGCTGGGATCCTCGCCGACGGGTGAAGCGGCGGGCGGGAAGGGCCTCAAGACCGGAGCGCTCGGCCTGGTCTCGAGCCTGGTGATCGGCGTGGCCTCCACCGCCCCGGCCTACAGCCTGGCGGCGTCGCTCGGATTCGTGACCCTGGTGGCGTTCAAGTACTCCCCGGCGGTCATGCTCGTGGCCTTCGTGCCCATGCTGTTCATCGCGGCGGCGTACTTCTACCTGAACCACGCCGACCCGGACTGCGGCACCACGTTCACCTGGGTCACCCGCGCCATCGGTCCCCGAACGGGGTGGATGTCGGGGTGGGGGATCCTGGTCACCGACCTCGTGGTCATGCCCAGCCTGGCTTCCATCGCCGGGTACTACTCATTCACGCTCTTCAACGCCAACGGTCTCGCCAACAGCACGTTCTGGGTCACCTTCGTCGGCGTGGCGTGGATCATCGTCATGACCGCCATCTGCTACATCGGCATCGAGTTGTCCGCCTTCACCCAGGTGCTGCTGCTCGGGGCCGAGCTCATCATCCTCACGATCTTCGCCGCCGTGGCCTTGATCAGGGTGTACACCCAGCACATCACCCACAGCATCCGCCCGGAGTGGGTGTGGCTCGATCCGTTCAAGCTTTCGATCTCCACCCTGTCGGTGGGGATGCTCACCGCCGTCTTCATCTACTGGGGCTGGGACACCGCCGTCACGGTGAACGAGGAGTCCAAAGACGCCAAGCGCACCCCGGGCATCGCCGCCCTGCTATCGACGCTCGTGCTCCTGGCGATCTACCTCATCGTCTCCATCGCGGCGCAGTCGTTCCACGGACCCGGCTTCCTGACCAACAACAGCAGCGACATCCTCAACGCCCTCGGGCACGACGTGCTCGGATCGCCATGGGACAAGCTGCTCATCATCGCCGTGCTCACCTCGGCATCGGCGTCGACGCAGACCACGATTCTCCCCGCGGCGCGTTCTTCGCTCTCGATGGCCGTGCACAAGGCGTTCCCGCCCCGGTTCGGGAGCATCAATTCCAAGTTCCTGAGCCCGGGCTTCTCGACACTCGTCTTCGGGGCCGTCGCTGTGGCGTGGTACATCGGGCTCACGATCCTGAGCCCGGGCGTGGTGCTCGCCAACTCGATCCTGGCCCTGGGATTCGGCATCAGCTTCTACTACGGGATGACCGGGTTCGCCTGTGTCATCTACTACCGGCGCATTCTGTTCAAAAGCGTCAAGAACTTCGTGTTCATCGGCCTGGCGCCCCTGATCGGCGGGCTCATGCTGGCGGCGATGTTCGTGATCTCGATCTTCTACTACTCGAACCCGGCGAACTCCGCCAGCGGAGGCCAAGCGTGGTTCAAATTCATCTCCTTCAACGTGCACGTGCTCGGGCTGCACCTGTACGTCACCAAGGGCGTGTCACCCATTCTCGTCATCGGGGTCGGGTTGCTGCTCATCGGGTTTCCGCTCATGCTCTTGTGGAGGCTGAAACATGCTGACTTCTTCCGACGCAGCCGTGAGGCAGCCGTCTCCCTCGAGGCGTCGGCCCCGCCGCTCACCCTCGGCGTGATCCCGGTGACCGACTGATGGCGGGCGACATCATCCTCGGCTACGACGGCTCCGAGGGGTCCAAGGCGGCCCTACGGGTGGCGGTGGCGGTGGCCAAGGCCTTCGACGCGCCCCTCACCGTGGTGTTCGGGTACGAGCCGAACCCGATGGGCGGGGAGACCGCCGACTACAAGAACCAACTCGAGAAGATCGGGACCGACCATCTCGACGCTGCGGTCTCCGAGGCGAAGGCCATCGACCCCTCCGTGGCGACCGAACCGATCGTGGCCGCGTTGCGCCCGGTGGAGTCGCTCCTCCAGGCCTCGCTCGAACGCGAGGCCCGGGTCATCGTGGTGGGGGGGAGCGGCGAGCGCCCCATCGTGGGGGCGATCCTCGGTTCGGTCCCCCACAAGCTCCTGCACCGCTCGACGGTGCCCGTCCTCGTGGTCCCCGCCCCCGAGGACTGACCGTCCCAAGGAGGGGGCGCCCGAGCCGAAGGAAACGATCCGCAGTACCCTGGGATGTGATGGGGGTGGAGGGGTGACCACGGCCCTGGTGTGCGCGCTGGCCGCAGAAGTGCTGCTCCTGGGCTGTGCCGCGGCCGCGGGGATCCTGCACTGGACCCGCCGTCGCCGTCGTCTCGAGGAGCAATTCGCCGCCGCCCAGGCCGATGCCCGGCGGATGGCGTTCAATACCAGGATCCTCGATGCCAGCGCCGCGGAGTTGTCGGAGCTCGTGCTCGAGCACGCCCTTCGTGACCTGGACCTGGGAGAGCCCCCGGTGGGGACCGAGCCTCCTTGGCCCGACGAACCCGCTCGACCCTGAACCGGTCCTCAGCCGGGCCCGGGGGTCCGTTCATCGAGACCCCAGGGCGCGCCGTGGTCGACGAGGAGCTCGAGGAACGGCTCGGCCGGGAACGCCTCGGGCCCGAGCACGCCCGCACCCGACCACGCCCCTGAGGCCACCAGCTCCAGGGCCACGACTGGGTTGACCGCCGTCTGCCACACCACGGCCTGCGAGCCGTACTCGGCCATGGTCCAGGCGTTGTCCACGACGTGATGCAGGTAGACCTCGCGGCGCCGGCCGTCGGTGCCCGTTCCGGTTACCCAGGTGCCGGCGCACGTGACCCCGTGCATCCTGTCGCCGAGCTCGGCCGGGTCGGGCAGGCACGCCGCCACCACGTCGCGCGGTGACACCTCGTTCTTGCCGACCTTCACCGGCGCGGTGGAATCGAGGCCCAGCGCGTGCAGGGTCTTGAGCACCCAGATGAATTCCTCGCCCAGGCCATACTTGAACGTGACCCGCCCGGTGTCCACCCAGCGCGGCACGAGCAGGACCTCCTCGTGCTCGACGTTGACGCACTCGAGCGCCCCGATACCGGCAGGGAATTCGAAGACCTCGAGCCCACTGAACGGCTCGGTGGTGTACCAGCCCCGCTCGCGCTCCCACACCACCGGCGGGTTAAGGCACTCCTCGATGGTGGTCCAGATCGAGAAGGTAGGCGCGAACTCGTAGCCCTCGACCACGAGGTTGGCGCCGTCTCGCACACCGACCTCGTCGATGTGCGAGAACAGGTTGTCCGCCGCGTACCGGGCGAAGACGTCGGACAGGCCCGGCTCGACGCCCATGCCCACCAGAGCGAGTTGCCCTCGGGCCTCCCACGCCGCGGACAGGGCGAACTGCTCGTCACCGAGCTTGACGCCGGTCTCGGCGTAGGGGTGCTCGGGGTGGGGGTGCGACAGGGACATGGCCATGTCGAGGTAGTGGACCCCGGCGTGCAGGGCGGCGTTGAACAGGGGCATCACGAAGCGCGGGTCGATGGCGTTGACCAGGACGTCACAGCGCTTGGCCCGCAGGAGCTCCTCGATGGCACCCTCGTCGGAGGCGTCGAGCGCCACGGCCTCGAACCGGTCGTCGGACGCGTGCGCGGCCCGTTGGGCCCGCTCGAGCGCGTGGTCGGCCACCACGATGTGCTCGAAGACCTCCCGCCGGGCCGCGGTCCGGGCCAGAGCCGTCCCCACCCCACCGGCTCCCACCAGCAGCACGCGCATGTCGGCCTCCTTGTCGGCTCCGACAGTACCGGCGTCAGCCCGGGCCACCGGGCCACGAGCGTCGGCGCCACGGGCCCGGTGTGCTTGTCGGCGGCCGCCGCGAGTGCGATTGTGGGCCGTCGAGGCAATGCCGTCCCGACGACGGGGGAGAGTGAGCATCCATGAGTGGCGACCGACGCGTGCTGAGGAATTTCGTGGGCGGGGAGTACGCCGACGCCAAGGACGGGGCGAGCATCGATCTCGTGAACCCTTCGACCGGTGAGGTCTTTGCCACCATGCCCGATTCGGGCCAGGCCGACGTCGACGGGGCGTTCGCGGTGGCGCTGCAGGCCTTCGAGGGGTGGCGCCAGACGACGCCATCGGAACGGAGCCTCGCCCTCTTTCGCATCGCCGACGCCGTCGAGGCGCGAGCCGAGGAGCTCGTCGACGCCGAATGCGAGAACACCGGCAAACCCCGGGCCCTGACCCTGTCGGAGGAGATCCCCCCCATGGTCGACCAGATCCGCTTCTACGCGGGAGCCGCCCGGCTGCTCGAGGGCCGCTCGGCCGGCGAGTACATGACGGGGTTCACCTCGTATGTCCGGCGCGAACCCGTCGGGGTGTGCGCCCAGGTCACACCCTGGAACTACCCCATGATGATGGCGGTGTGGAAGTTCGCGCCCGCCATCGCGGCGGGCAATACCGTCGTCCTCAAGCCTGCCCCCACCACGCCCACCTCGACATTGCTCCTGGCAGAGATCGTCTCGGAGCTGGTGCCGCCCGGCGTCTTGAACGTGGTGTGCGGCGGTCGAGACACGGGCCGGGCCCTGGTGGCGCACCCCGTGCCCCAGATGGTGTCGATCACCGGCAGCGTGCGCGCCGGGCGAGAGGTCGCCATCGCCGCGGCGCAGGACCTCAAGCGCGTGCACCTCGAGCTCGGTGGCAAGGCCCCCGTCGTGGTCTTCGACGACGCGGATGTGGAGAAGGCGGCCGAGGCCATCGCCATCGCCGGCTACTTCAATGCCGGGCAGGACTGCACGGCGGCCACCCGGGTGCTGGCCGGGCCGCGGGTCCACGACGACTTCACTGCGGCGCTGGTGGAACAGGCCCGAGGCCAGACCGTGGCCGGGCCCGAAGTCGAAGGGGCGGACTTCGGACCGCTCAACAACCCCGATCAGCTGGCCCGGGTGCGGGGATTCATCGACGGCCTTCCCGTCCACGCCGCCCTGCGTGCCGGCGGACACCAGATCGGTGAGCGGGGATTCTTCTTCGAGCCCACCGTGGTGAGCGACGTGGTCCAGTCCGACGACATCGTCCAACAAGAGGTGTTCGGCCCCGTCATCACGGTGCAGCGCTTCACCGACGAGGACGAGGCCGTGGCGTGGGCCAACGGGGTGGAGTACGGGTTGGCATCGTCGGTATGGACGCGCGACCACGGGCGCGCCATGCGCATGGCCAAGCGCCTCGACTTCGGGTGCGTGTGGATCAACACCCACATCCCCCTCGTGGCCGAGATGCCCCACGGGGGATTTCGGCATTCGGGGTACGGCAAGGACCTGTCGGTGTACGGGTTCGAGGACTACACCCGCATCAAGCACGTCATGTCGTCACTCGACTCGTGACGCCGCGCACCTCGTGGACGGCTCAGGCCGCCGACAGCGCCGTCTCCAGGATGTCGAGGCCCTCGACGAGGAGATCATCGGGGATGACGAGCGGAGGGAGCAGCCGCAGCACGTTGCCGTAGGTGCCCGCGCTCAGCACCAGCAGTCCCTGGGCGTGGCAGGCGGCGGCCACGCGGGCCGTGGCCGCCTTGTCGGGGGTGATGCCGTCGGGGCCCACGAGCTCGATCGCCACCATGGCACCGCGGCCCCGGGCGTCGCCCACCACGGGGCTCGACGCCGCCATGGCCCGGAGGCGCTCCATCATGACGTCGCCGATGCGCCGGGCACGCGCCAACAGCCCCTCGCTCTCCATGGTGTCGATGGCCGCCAGCGCCGCCGCGCAGGCGAGGGGGTTCCCCCCGAAGGTCCCCCCCAGGCCTCCGGGGTGCACCGTGTCCATGAGATCGGCGCGCCCGGTCACCGCCGCGATGGGCAACCCGCCCCCCAGGCTCTTGGCGGTGGTGACGATGTCGGGGACGACTCCCTCGTGCTCGCAGGCGAACCAGGCACCGGTGCGTCCGAATCCCGACTGGATCTCGTCGGCCACGAACACCACGCCGTTGGCCCCACACCACTGCGCCAATCCGGCCAGCCAGCCCGGCTCGGGGACCACGAACCCGCCCTCACCGGCGATGGGCTCCACCACCACGCATGCGATGGAGGACGCCCCCACCGTGGTCTCGAGGACGTCGATGGTCTGCGCCAACGTCCCCGTGCCCCGGAAGGGGTCGGAGTACGGCGCCCGATAGACCTCGGGAGCGAAGGGGCCGAACCCCTGCTTGTAGGGCATGGCCTTGCCCGTGAGGCTGAGCCCCAACAGGGTCCGCCCGTGGAAGCCATGGTCGAAGGCGACGACGCCGCTGCGCCCCGTGGCGAACCGGGCCACCTTCACGGCGTTCTCCACGGCTTCGGCCCCGGAGTTCATGAGAAAGGTGCGCTTCTGGTGCACCCCGGGTGTCAACTCGTTGAGACGCTCACACACCTCGACGTAGCCGAGGTACGGGGTCACCTGGAAGCACGTGTGGGTGAAGCGCTCGACCTGCTCGTGCACGGCGGCCACGACGCGCGGCGCAGCGTTGCCGACGTTGGTCACCGAGATCCCCGAGGCCAGGTCGATGAGGCGGTTGCCGTCGACGTCCTCGATGATCCCGCCCGCGGCCCGGGCCACGAACACCCCGAGCGTGGTCCCCACCCCGGCCGGGATCGCCTGCGTGCGCCGATCCATGAGTTGGCGCGACAGGGGGCCGGGGATCTCGGTCCGCACCAGCCGGCTCTGCGGGACTTGGTCGGTTGTCGTCTCCATGCGGGCCTTTCGCGCTGAGTGGTCGCCACCGAAGCTTACGAGGCGTGGACCTCATAGGCGCAGACGTGCGCACCGTCCATCAGATGGGCCACGCGCTCGACGCGGGCCCTGGGGAGCGCGTCACGGATGAAGGCGATCTCACTGGAGCACGCCTGGCGAAAGCCTGTGGCCACCGACAGGATGGCGCAGTTGTGCTCGGTGATGCGCCAGCCCCCGTCGTCGAGCCGCTCGACATCGGCCAGATAGCCGTCCTCGTCGAGGATCCGCGTGAGCTCGGCCACCTGCTCCTCCAGGGTCATCGTCACCAGACGGGCCCGGGCGTCGGCCAGGCGGCGCTGGCGACGCTGCTCGAAGAGCTCGGTCACCTCCTCGCTGTCGGGGCCGCCGAGGTAGCCCAGCAGCTCGGTGGTCAGATCGCCGTAGCGCTTGGGGAACAGCATCTCGGCCGCCGGGGTGAGCGTGTAGGCGTGCGACGGCCTGCCCCTGCCCTCGGGGTCGGGGCGGTGCGTCACGAGCTCGTCCTCGCGCAGACGAAGCAGTTGTTGGCGCACGGCGGCGACGGTGATCCCCAACTGCTCGGCCAGATCGTGGGCGCGCATCGAGCCATTGCGCTTGAGCGCCAGCAAGATGGCGCGCCGCGTCGTGGGCATCGCCGCCAGGGGCGGCTCGATCGTCACCGCCGCCAGGGGCGGCTCGATCGTCACCGCCGCCAGGGGCGGCTCGACTGACGGGGTGCGGTCGCTCACGGCAGGATCAGATGGACGTCGCCGAATTCGTGCCACAGATATCCCTCGGAGATCGCTGCCGCGTACGACTGCTCCAGGAGCGCCCTGCCCGCGATCGCTTCGAGCATGGCGAGGTGCGACGCCTCGGGCTCGTGCCAACCGGTGAGCATTCCGTCCACCGACGTTACCGGCCGGTCGGGTGTTACCACCGTGTCGGTCCACCCGCTGCCGGCGTGCACCTCGTTCCTGGTGTCCACCACGGTCTCGAGGGCGCGCACGACCGTGGTACCGACGGCTATCACCCGTCCGCCTTCGCGCCGCGTGTCGTTGACGCGGTGGGCGGTGGCACGCGTGACCCGGTAGTACTCGGGGTAGGGCGGCTCGGATGCCTCGAGTGAGGCCACACCGGTGTGCAGCACGACGGGGACGACGCCCACCCCGCGCGCCACGAGACGGGTGAGGACCTCAGGGGTGAAAGGCCGGCCCGCGCTCGGCATCTCGGCGGACCCGGGCTCGGTGGCGTACACGTTCTGGTAGGTCGAGATCGGCCAACTGCCCCGCACGTACCCGTAGCGGATGGGATGGCCGTGCACGGCCAGATAGGTGTGCAACGGCTCCGGGGTCACCACCGCCGTGATCCACAGTCTGACCCCGCTCGGGTGGGGCGCGTAGGGCGTCAGCAGCTCGACCCGACCACCACCGTCCAGCGTGATCAGCTCGCCGGGCTCGGCCCCGAACCATGGTTGGTCGCCTCGGCGCAACTCGACGGTCCACAGATCGGCGGGCAGTCGCGTCGAGAAGTGCACCTCGACGGCGCCCCCGGCCCGGTCGACGCCGGGCACGGCGGCTGCGAGCGTTCCCGAGGTGTTGACGACGACCAGGTCCCCTTCATCGAGGAATCGGGGCAGCTCGGAGAAGTGGGAGTGGACGAGCGTGCCGTCGAGCCGGTGGGCCACGAGCATGCGCACCGCATCGCGCGTCATGCCCCGGGCTTCGGGAGGCGTGCTGGCCTCGAGCTCGGGGGGCAGCACGAAGGTGGGTAGCCCCACGATGTTCCGGGAGCCGGTGTCGCTGAGCGTGGTCACGAGGGTCGCGCCTCGAGCACGAGCGCTGCGGATCGCAGGTCCGACAGCCGGTAGCGCCCGCTGGACGGGCCCGTCTCGATCAGGTCGACGAGCTCGGCCACGACCTCCTCAGGCAAGGGCCGGTCGGAGATGTCCTCGCCCGGGAAGGCGTCCTGGTGCATCTGGGTCCGCATGTCACCGGGATCGACAGCCCACACGAGGAGCGTGGGCTCCTCGACACCAAGGACCGCGCTCATGTGGTCGAGGGCGGCCTTGCACAACCCGTACCCACCCCACCCCTCGTACGCCTCGACCGACGCGTCCGACGTGATGTTCAGCAGGGCGGGCCGTGGAGCGCGGCGCAACGCTGCCATGGCCTGCTGCACGAGGGCGAGGGGAGCCACCACGTTGACCTCCAGGGCCCGCGTCAATTCGTCGAGGGGATAGGCCACGAGCGCCGGAAGGGGGGTGGCGCCGAGGGTGCTGGCGTTGTTGACGACGAGGTCGAGCCCGCCCAGGCGCTCGGCCGCCGCTACCAGGTCGCTTCGGTGGCGCTCGTCGGCGACGTCGCCGGGTAGGGCGAGCACCGACGCCCCGGGACCAACGTGGGGGAGGATGGCCCGCTCGGCCTCGGCCAGTGCGGCACCGTGGCGGGCGTCGAGCACCAGCGACCATCCCCGCTCGGCCAACTCACGCGCCAACGCCCGTCCCAGTCCTGTCGACGCCCCTGTCACCACGGCGATGCCCATGTCCGTACCCTCCTCCGGAGCCGCTCCCGCCCACCTATATAAAGATAGTTTTCTCTATCTTTATTTCCCGGGCAAGGGATTTGTGGCGCCAAGCCCGGGAGCAGGCATGCAAGGGGTGCCGGGCGGGGTGGACGGCTCAGTGCGGTGCGGGGGCGGAGCCGGGGTGGGCCATGGGCTCGAGCATGGCGCGCAGGTGCTCGAGCAGGTCCTCCACGGTGGTGGGGTCGAGGGCGAGCCGGCGGCGCGACCCGACCCGGATGTCGGTGACGAGCCCGGCGTCGCGCAGGAGCTTGACGTGGTTCGACGCTGTGGGTTGGGCGATCTCGAAATGCCGGGCCAGCTCCGAGACTGTGCTCGGGCCTTGCACCAGATGGTCGACGATGCCCAGGCGGGTGGGATCGGCCAGGGTCTTGAGCCGGCGCGCCAGTGCCTGGGTGCGGGCCCGGCTCTCGGCGCCCGACGGGTCGGCAGGCACGCCCACCACGACATGGCCGGGCAGGTCGAAGAGCAGGCTCTTGTGCGTGAAGTAGGCAGGGATGACCACGAGATCCCCGTCCTCGGCGTCGAGGCCGGCCACGAGTCGCGACAACAGGTCCCCGATGTCGCACTCGATGCGGGTGATCTCGTGCCACGCCGCCCCCCGCGCCAATTGCTCGCGCTTGTCGGCGCACACCGCTTCGACGGCGCGCCGCCCCCACTGTTGCCACGTGGGGCCGATGGCGTCCCAGACCGACGCGAGCAGGGACCGGTAGCTCCGTCGCAACCGCGCCGAACGTCGGAGTCGGGCCAAGCGGTCGATGACCACCTGTCGGTCGGCGCTGGACTCCGACGCCAGCGACAGGTGTGGTTGGGGCCGGGAGCACAATGCATCGATCTTGGACAACAGCCCGGCGAGGTCGACGGCGAAGAGCTCGTCGCCCTCGTGCGCCAGGACCAGAAGCTCGAGAAACCCGAGACCCGGCGAGGCGTCGTCGTCCCAGAACGCGGCGGCCTGCTCCAGGAGCTCGGGATGGTCGTCGTACAGCGCCTCGAGGGCGGGGTGGCTCAAGCGGAAGTCCACCTTCGTGGCCGCGTGCAGGGCCCAGCACAGCTCGACGGGGGCCGAGGCGCGCACCGTCACCCGGGGCCCGGGCCGGGTGCCGCCGGTGTCGTCCAGTGAAGGCATAGTGATTTGACTATATACATATATTTCGGTACGATGCAAGGACATTGAGGACGTGCGGTGCGCACGCCTCATCCCCGAGAGTCTTTCTTCTTCAGGAGACCGTGATGCATCTGTGGACACTGGAGCAGCTGGCCCTAGAGCGCCGTCACGACCTGCTCCGCGAGGCGGCGCGCGCCCGGGCGTCGCACGAGGCTCGCGGCGCCACGCCGTCGCACGGCACCAACCGCAGGGCGACGCGCGTGCTCGGCGAGGTGCTCATCCGGGCCGGATGGCGCTTGGTCGGGCCCGAACCACCCGCCACCGGGATCCGCACCCGCCTGGCCCTGCGGAGCCCGAGCGGGGCGATGGTCGACCCTTGCTGAAGCGTCGACCGCCGTCACCCTGCCGAGCAAATAGCATGCAGGCGGGGGGTACGGCACGGGAAGGTCAATGGCTCGGGGAATCGGCTCATGGTGAAGGCGGTCATGCTGGCGCTCGCCGCGAGCTTCTGCACCGCCACCTCCTCGGTGTGCCAGCGCCTGGGAGCCGCCACCGCCCCCGGCGGTGAGCGCCTGAGCCCCAAACTGCTGCTCTACCTGGTTCGCCAACCCATCTGGCTGGCCGGCATCGCCAGCCTGATCCTGGGCTTCGTCTTCCAGGTGGCGGCGCTGCACTACGGCGACCTGGCGCTGGTCCAACCGATCCTCGCCACCGAGCTGCTCTTCGTGTTCGCCTACATGGCGATCATCGGCACCAAGCGCGTGGCTCGCCACGACTGGCTGGCTGCGGCCGCCATGGCGGCCGGGCTCGGGGTCTTTCTCTTCACCGCCAGCCCTTCGGGTGGGCACCTCCATGCCCAGGCCGCCTCGTGGTGGTTCGCGGGAATCTCCGCTCTGGGGCTCGCCTCGCTGGCCGCGGTGATGGCGTTCACGCCCATGCGGCGCGGCTCGCCCCCGTCTCCGGCCCGCAAGGCGGCCACCCTGGGGGTGGCCACCGGGATCTCGTGGGGATTCGTCGCCGCAGTGATCAAGGAGCTCAGCTCGCACACCGGCGCCGGCTTCGGCATCTTTCTGACCTGGTCGCCCTACGCGTTGGTGGCCGTGGGGGCCGCATCGATGCTGCTGTCGACCCACGCCTTCCAGGCCGGGCCGCTGGCGGCCTCGCAACCGGGATTCACCATCGTCGACCCGCTGGTGGCCAGCCTGCTCGGCGTGTTCATCTTCGCCGAGCACCTCCAGCTTTCCCCGTTGGCCGTCGTGGTCGAAGCGGCCGCGCTGGGAGGGCTCGTGGCCGGGGTGGTGGCCATCAGCCGCAGCCAACTCGTCCAGGGCCAGACCCATGAGGACGAGGCCGGCCTCCGGCCCATGCCCGCCGCCCTCGACGTCCGCGACGCCGCGGGCTGACGCCGGTCAACCCTCCGGCGGCGTCTCGGCTTCCGCGCCGACGTCCCGCCCGGAGGGCCCGTCGCGGTGGCCCCCCATGTGGCGCGTCGTGATGGCCTCGGCCTCCCGGGCGGCGAGGGGGTGCCCGGTGAGCACGAGCACGAAGGGCTCTTTGTCGAGCTCGTACAACAAGCAGTCGGTCTCGGCCATGACCGAGGCCAGGCGCGCCACCCCGTGCACCAGCGCCACCTCGCCGAATCCCTCACCCCGCCCCAATGTGGCCACGAGGACACCGCCGCGATGCACCGTGAGTGTCCCGTCGCCGATGGCGTAGTAGCGATCACCGGACTCGCCTTCTCGAACCACCACCGTGTTCGCCTTGACCGTGACGGGGACGAGCCGGCGCGCCACTCCTTCGAGCGCCGGGGCGGGGAGGCCGGCGAAGATCCGGATGGAACGCAGCAGTCTGATCTCCACCTGGGGGACATCGGCGGCGGCGTCGACGGCGCGCAGCGGCCGCCACAGCACCAGCACCCCCACCACGGCCAGGACCGCCGGCGACACCAGCGCGGTCCGGTACCCGCCCGCCGTCACGCTGACCTGCGCCACCACGAAGCCGAGCATGAGGCCCAGGTCCATGAGCGACTCGCGCACGGAGAAGATCCCGGCCAGGGCATCGGAGGGCGCGGCCCGTTGCAACAGCGTGGAGCCGGTGACGTCGATGACGCTGCCCGACAGGCCCACGAGGGCCAAGAGCACGAAGGCTACGGCCACGGTGGGATGGGCGGCGACGAGGGCGAGGGCGACGGTGGCACTCACGATCCCTCCGATCAGAAAGCCCACCAGGCGGGGCCGGCCCACCACCATGGCGGTGACCGCGCCGGCGGCCAGCCCCCCCGCCGCCATCACCGCCGTCAGATATCCCGCACCGCCCTGCCCCAGATGCAGCACGCTCACGGCCAGGACCACGCCCAGGAGGTCGAGCGTGCCGACAAAGGCTTGGTAGAAGAGGCTGAGCGAGCACAGCAGCCGGGTCGGCCCCCGACGGCGCACCACGGACAGGTTGGCGCCCAGCTTCTCCCGCAATGACTCCTCGCCCGGCTCGGCGGAGGCGGCGCCTTCGGGCAGGCCCACCACGAGCGCTCCGGCCCCGACCGTCATCGCCGCCGTGACACCGATGGACAGCGCCGGCCCTCGGATCGCCAGCAGCAACCCGGCCACCGCGGGAAAGACCAACCGGCTCGCCTGCTCGACCCAACCGGCCATGATGTTGGACGCCGTGAGCTCCTCGGCGGTCCGGACGATCGAAGGGACCATCGCCGCTTGGGCGGGGCGGACCACGGTGATGCCGAGGTTCACCACCGGCGCCAGGATGAACACGACGTCGCGTGGCGCGCCGACGGCGATCGCCGCCGCCACCCCCGCCAAGGCGACACCCAGGACGGCGAGGCCCCCCACGAGCACGCGTCCGGGTCGGTGGCGATCGACGAAGGCGCCGATGAGGGGGCCGAGCACGACGCAGGGCGCCAGCTGGACCACGGCGATCAGTGATGCCGCCGCCGTGCCCCCGTGGTCGTAGGCGTAGACCAGCAGGGAGATCCACGCCGACCACTCCACCCCGATGCACAGGCCGTAGCTGAGCTCGAGGCGCCGCAAGGGCCGGTTCCTGAGGGCGGAGGCGAACACGCCCATGACCGCCCGCCTCCGCTCGTCCACGCCCAGACTCCTACACCCCGGCCTCGGGCCGGTCAACGAAGGGCGGGCCTACCGGCGGCCGTAGCGGTCGCTGAGGCGGCCGCCCAGATGGGCGAGGTGGCTGCGCACGGCGTCGGGGGCGACCACCTCGAGGTGGTCGGCGAACCCGGCGAGCTCGGCCGCCACCATGTGGGCCGAGTGACCCCGCACCTCGACGGTCACCCGACCGTCGTCGCCGGCGTCCCCGACGGTGACACGCGTGCCGAGCACGCCGTGCAGGACTCCCACGATGCCGGGCTCGGCGAGCACCGTCGCCTTGCACGGGGTGCGCCGTTCGTCGAGCGTCGACAGCACGGTCTGCCATGTCTCGGCCAGGTCGAAACCGGCGGGTCGTCGCACGGGTTGGTCGCTCAGCACCACGGCCCGCACCCGGCTGACCCGGAACGTCCGCATCCCGGCGTCGGTGTCGGCGATCAGGTACCAGGTCTGGCGCTTGGCCACGAGCCCGAGCGGGTGGACGGTCCGCTCGCCCGGCTCCTTGTCGCGCCCCGCATAGTGCAGTCGGACCTGGACACCCTCCACCACGGCCTGCTGCAAGGCGCCGAGGTGCGGGGGTGGGTCGACGGGAAGGCGGTCCCAGTCCGAGGCGTCGATGATGACCGCCCCTCCGGCGGACTCGGCGCTGGCGCGAAAGGTCTCGGGCAGCGCCCGCACCAGTTTCCGCAGGGCCGCCTTGACGTCGGGGGTGGCGGCTCCGGGGCCGGCCACGAGGAACAGGGCCCGGGCCTCGGCCGCGGTGAGCCCACTGAGGTCGGTGCGGGCCCCGCCCACGAGCGACCATCCGCCGCCCCGTCCGGCCTGGGAGTACACCGGGACACCGGCGATGGCCAGTGCCTCGAGGTCGCGGCGGGCCGTGCGGGGCGAGATCTCGAGCTCCTGGGCCACCTCGGCCACCGTGGCCCGACCTCGCGACTGCAGGAAGAGGAGGGTGGCGACGAGACGATCGGCTCGCACAGGCACAGCATGGCACCGAACATGGTCATCTTGTGGCCAGGTTGCCCAAAGATGCCGGGGCGGCGCCGGCGGTGCTACGCATGACGCCACCCCGACGCCGACAGAGAGGTGATCCCGTGCCCACACCCCCGCTTGATGTCGTCCTGAACTTCTGTGCCGGATGGTCCAAGCTCGACATCGACGAGATCATGGGGTACTTCCACGCCGATGCCGTCTACCACAACATCCCCGTGGACCCCCTCGTAGGGCGCGACGGCATCCGGGAGATGATCGTTGGGTTCACCGCCGGGTGGGACCGGGTCGACTTCGAGGTCCGCCACGCGCTGGCCCAGGGCGACGTGGTGCTCACCGAGCGGGTCGACCACTTCGTGTCCGCCGAACGCACGATCAGCCTGCCGGTCATGGGCACGTTCGAATTGGAGGGCGGCCTGATCAAGGCGTGGCGCGACTACTTCGACCTCAACCAGTTCATGAGCCAGCTGACGGCCTGATCCCACCCCGGCGCGTCGCCGGCCCTATTTGAAGTCCTGGGTGAACGCCGCCTCGGAGTTGGGGAACTGGGTGATGGCGGAGTCGACCACCCCGTCGTAGGAGAAGTACGAGCTGTAGCCCACGTCGTTGTTCGGGTTCACGATGAACCCGTACATGTCGTTGATGAACGCCGGGTCGTCGGCGCCGTTCAGACCCCATTCGGGGACGCTCACGTACTTCCCGTGCGCTTTGGCGAAGTTCACTGTGTACGACAGGCCCCCGACCGTGTCGAGCGTGGCCGTCCAACTCGATCCCGGGTTGTCGTACTGGTCGGTGCCGATGTAGTCGACGTACTGGTCGCCGGGATACGACGCTGCGTACGACCCGTTGGTGGGCGTCTCGTCCGCCGCCGCGCACCAGTCGAAGAAAAAGTGCTGCCCCGGGACGCTGCGCATGGTGGTCACGATGTCGTCGAAGGCCGTCACGTACTGAGCGGGGGTGGTGTTCTGCACGCCCCACGAGAAATGCGTCGTGGACCACTCCCATCCCACGCGCAGGATGGCGTAGGACTGCCCGCCGTTGACGAGGTTCTGGGCCAGCTGCTGGTAGACGCCGAGGTTGGCCGGGGTCTGGGCCGGACTGCTGTTGTTTGGCGACATGGTCACCCCGAGGTACATGCGCAGCGATGTCGAGGGTGGCGTGTAGGTGCCGATGGCGCTCCACGAGGACTGACTGGTGTATCCCGAGATGCCCTGCAACGTGACGCCGAGGTGACTGGCCAGGGCGTTGGCGTCACTAGGGCTCTGCGAGGACACGAACAGGCCCAGCGCGTTCGACGACGGCGCTCTGGGGAGCGAGCATCCCGCCACCGTCGACAGGGCGACTACGAGCACCGCCATCCCGATTCCCCCCCTGCGCATCACCCATCTCCCCCGAGGGCCACCACCCTCCCGATGGCGCCTCCCTCTCAGCCTAACGCCTACCGGCCGTGTTCTCGGGGCCGCACCTGGTGACCGCCGGGTGCCTGCGAGAATGCGCCCGTGCTGCGCGTGCGCCCGGCCCGACCCGACGACGCCGCCCCGGTCGCCGCCGTCCACGTCCGCTCGTGGCAGGCCGGGTACCGCGGGTTGCTCCCCGACGACTATCTCGACGGACTGCGCCCCGAGGACCGCATGAGCCGGTACACCTTGGGGTCCTCGGACCCCGAGGTCCCGTCGACCGGCGTGGCGGAACGAGACGGTGCCGTCTGCGGATTCGTGACCACCGGACCGTCCCGAGACGCCGATGTCCCCGACGGGGGAGCGCTGCTCGCCCTCTACGTCGACCCCGAGGCGTGGGGGCTGGGGGTGGGACGACGGCTCTTGGCCCACGGGCGGGGGCACCTGGGCCGAGGTGGGTTCACCGAGGCCACGTTGTGGGTGCTGGTGGGCAACGACCGAGCCCAACGCTTCTACCACGCCGACGGTTGGGTGCCCGACGGCCATCGACGGGTGGTGGAGGTCTGGGACATCGCCGTCGACGAGGTCCGCTACCGCCGTCGACTTCCCTGAGGCGCGACCAAAACCCGGGGGACCAGTCGTGGCAGGATGCCGTCGTGACCACGACACGCCTGGAGGTTGAGCGGCCCATCGCCGCCAGTCCGGCGGCCATCTTCGGGCTGCTGTGCGACCCCAAGGGCCATGTGGCCATCGACGCCTCGGGGATGCTCATGGACGCCACCGGGGATCCCGTCACCGCCGTGGGCGACCAATTCGTGGTGCACATGGACCGGGAGTCTCTCAACGACTATCCCATGGGTCGCTACGACGTCGAGGTGACGATCACGACCTTCGTCCCCGACGGCGAGATCGCCTGGACCGTCGTGGGCACGATCCGGCCGCCGATAGGGCACGTCTACGGCTACACCTTGGTCCCCATCGAGGGGGGCACCCTCGTCACGTCGTACTACGACTGGTCCTCGATCGACCCGGTGTGGAAGGACAGCGCGATATTCCCCGTCATCTCCGAAGGGGCGTTGCGAGCCACCCTGGGCATCATGGCCCGCACCGTGGCGCCGGCTGGCTTCACCGACACGGTTTCCGCACACCCGTGAGCCCGAGGTTGAACTTGGCGCCGTTGAGCCCACGGAGGTCGTCCTTGGGGCAGAACGAGGCCGGGCTCGACCGGTATTCGGCGTTGAAGACCGCCTTGTGCCCGAGGTACGCGGACAGCGCCCCGCAGGTCGAGAATTGGTTGCACTGCTCGGTCAGCACGGCGTCGGCGAGCGGGAACATGTCACTGGCGTAGCGGTCACCGGTGTCGTCGGGGTTCTTGATCCACCACCCGAGACCCAGCCCGTGCATGTAGTCGCCCAGCATCGTCATGTACGACTCCTCGACGGCCTGGGTCAGCGGGAAGCCACTGCCGTCGGCGTACTCCTCGTCGATGTCGGTCTCCACCGCATCGAATCCCTTGGCCGCGCACTGCGCGGCGATCATGGACTCGATGATGGAGACGGTGGCGGGAGCCCGGATATCGAGGTAGTACTCGGGATAGCCGGGCACCTTGTTCCCGAAGACGCCGGCGTTGTGCAGCTGCTGGTAGTAGGTGGTGGCGGTGCCCTCCTGCCCGGCGGAGTAGTAATTCCCCGCCGCTCCGACCTCGACGTAGCACACGACACGTTTGCCTTGGGCGTGCAGTGCCGTGACCGTCGATCGGGGATTGATGATGCCGTCGATGTCGTAGATGACCGGGGCCGGTGCCCGCCGACCGTTGGGGAGCTTGTCGTGCGTTCCCATGTCCCGGGCGTTGCTCAATTTCAACGGGTGGCTGAGCTCCCATTGCCAGGGCTGACTCCCGAGCGGGGGAGTCCACCACGCCGAGGCCTGGGCCCGGGGGACGGCCCGGAGGCCGAAGAGCGCCACCACGAGCACGAGGGCGACGACGAATCTCGTAGTCCATGACATCGGCACACTCCCCCCACCGGGTTCACGAGTGACCCTTGCCATCGGTGGACCCTGCCCTCGGTGGCCGGGCGAGCTTACCGTGCGGCCTCTCTCGGCTCCGGGCCGGGGCACCCGGCGGTGTCCGGGTGAACCGGTGCCGACCCACGGCGCCGAACGTGGGGAGCGTCTCGATCGTGGCCTCAGAGGAGGCGACGATGGCAATCGTGGCAGTGTTCGAGTTCCCCGGTGAGTCGGTGGACACGTACGAGAAGGTGATGGCGACGGGTGCCGCCGTCGTCGACGTGTGGGAAGACGAAGCGTCATCCGCAGCATTCGGGGAGGTGATCGGCCCCGCCCTCCACGGAGCAGGTTTGGCGGGCGCACCCCCCCTCTATTCCGTGCAGGACACGATCAGCCAGGACGGCGGCGTGGGGCGCTGCCAACCTTGGGGTGCGTTACAGCTTCCGGCACTTGACGGCCGTGCCGTAGGCGCAGATCTCGGTCCAGTTCCCGCCCATCTCCGACGTGTCGAAGCGCATGGCCACGATGGCATCGGCGCCCTTGGCCGCAGCCTCTTGCACCATTCGCTCGGTCACCTCCTGGCGACTGGCGATCAAGTTCTTCGTCATGCCCTTGAGCTCGCCCCCGGCCAGCGATTTGAAGGATGCGCCGATCTGAGAGCCGACATTGCGGCTTCGCACCGTCAGACCGAACACCTCACCGAGGACGTCGGTGATCTCGTAGCCCGGGAGGTCGTTCATCGTCGAGATCAGCATGCCAACCTCCGATCGTCACTGCGATGGTCATGTGCGGCGAGGGCCACCCTACCGCGGGGCGTTCCCGCATCCGTCGATCTGGATGCTCGACCGATTCCCCTCGACCTGATTGTGAACCATCTGCTCACCGCCGATCGCTACGATCTCGCCGCCGCCCGTCGTGCCAGCAACTGCGCCAACCTCGCGTCGATGCGCGTGTCGTGCTTCGGGCCCACCACGAGCAGGGCACCCAGCGTGTCGTCGGCGCGCCACGCCACGATGTACGCCCGCTCACCAGCACTGCTGAGGTCGAGGATCTGAGCCTCGTCGGCGATCCCGGCGACCGGGTGGCCACCTTCGATCTTGGCTTCTGACTCCAGAGCGACGTGGGCGGCCGAAGCGCTGGTACACGACATCTCGACACTGACGATCCAAGTGGACCGGGCCGAGGTCAAGATCGACTCCACTGGCACCGCCTGCCCCGGCACGCTGAAGACGGCGACGCCCGATCGCTTGCAATGGGGCGACGGGGACTCCTGGCGGGCCTCGGTGGCAGCGGCGGCGGCGTTGGCTTTCACACCCAGTGAGCCCGGAATATCGGGACCGGTGAGCAGACCCGGGGGCGACGATCCACACCCCGACAACCCCAGCACCACGCCGAGACCGGCCACGATCGGGCGGAGGGAGCGGCGGCGACGCGTGGGCACGTCTCTCGCGTCGACTGGGTGCTCCGGTGGCACGTGCCTCCCGTCCACCCTGGCGGCACCAAGGATCGCATGGGACTCTATAAGCCATGTTCGCGCCCGTCACCGTCCGTGCCGACGGGCCGTGGTGCTGGCGCAGAAGGAGGCTGCGCTCTTCAACCACGGACTTCTCGGCAGCCAACAACTCCTTCTGGGTTTCGTCCCGGCGTCGAGACGTTCGGTGAACGTGGCGTGACGGTGCGGAGGTTGTGGACGGGCGTGGCGGCGCTGACGATCCTCGCTCTGGGGATGACGGGGTGCTCGAACATTCCTCTCAGAACCGGTCCCGGACTGGACAATCCCGGCGTGAGCCCGACCCAGATCAAGGTGGGCAGCATTGCCAATGTCACAGGCCCGCTCTCGTCGGACTTCGCCCCCGTCGTCGACGGCGTCCAGGCCTATTTCTCGATGGTCAACGCCGAGGGGGGGGTGGCGGGGCGCACACTCAAGCTCGCCTACCAAGAAGACGACCAGGGGAGCCCTACCACCGATCTCTCCGTGGCCCAGAAGCTCGTCGAGCGGGACCACGTGTTCGCCGTCGTGGGCGTCGGCACACCTTTCTTCGGAGGCGCGAGCTACCTGGCCCAGCAGGGGACCCCGACCTTCGGCTACATGGTCTCGACGGACTGGGCGGACAAGCCCACCTTGTTCGGGACCTACGGGTCAGTGCTCACATTTCACACCGCCGTCCCGGGCGAGGCGTACCTCGCCCGGCAGTTGGGGGCCACGTCGATCGGCGTCGTCGCCTATGGCGTGCCGCAGTCGGCGGCCGCCTGCCAGGCCGCAGTCACCGGCCTGCGCAGGCTCGGCCTCGACGTCTCCTTCAGCGACCTGAACCTGGTGTACGGGGCCGACCCCACTCCGTCGGTGTTGCAGATGAAGAACGACCATGTCGACTTCCTCTTGTCGTGCCTCGACCTCAACGGGAACGTGGCATTCGCCCGCGCCATCAGCCAGAACGACCTCACCATGCACCAATTGTGGCTGGACGGCTATGACCGGGGCACGTTGCAGCAGTACGGGTCGATCATGAACGGGGTGTACTTCGGGGTCCAGCACGTCCCGTTCGAAGCAGCATCGGCGTTCCCGGGTGTGTACCCCGCCATGGAGACCTACCTCCAGGCGATGCAACGCTACGAGCCCTCGTCCACCTACGACGAGGTGGCCCTGGACGGCTGGATCTCCGCCGCCCTGTTCGTCTCGGGCCTGAAGACCGTGGGCCGCCACCTGACCCAGCAGAAGCTGGTCGCCGCGCTCAACAAAGTGACGGCCTTCAACGGAGGGGGGTTGAACGCACCGGTCAATTGGACGACCGCCCACTCCACGGCCAAGACGGGCCGGCCGCCGTACTGCGGAGCGGCGGTCGAGGTGGTCGACGGCCACTTCGTCGCGAGAGTCGTCCCCGGCACCCATTCGGTCTTCGTGTGCTTCGGCTCGAGGAGCACGACGCCCATCTCACCGTTGGCGGGGACTCCGGGGAGCTGATCGGTCCGCGGCGCCGGGAGCCTTACCCCTGCCCCCTCGAGAGCCCCCGTCCCGGGCCCGGTCGGAGCGGGGGACCCGGTGACGAGTCAAGTTCCCCGGACTGCGAGCCGATGCCAACCTGGGAATTCCATGAGCGCCCGATCACCAAGACCACGTTCGTCGACAGGCGGTCCGACCATGATGACAATCCATGTCTCGCACAGCATCGAGATCGTGCTGATCACCGCCGCCCTGTGGGTCACGGCGTTGTTCGCCGTGCTGCGATTCACCCGACACTGAGCCGGCCTCGACCCGGACGACAAGAGGCTGACGTGCGCCGGCGGGTCAGTACTATCTCCGCGGTGAGCCGCCCCGTCATTGCGTCGGGCGATGCCACCGAGGTCTCGACGTTCCCACGGACCTGGGTGTAGTCGATCGTGTCGCATTTTCTTATCGACCAACCGCCGCGGAATGGATCATTCGATGCCGAACACCAGCGACGACCTCCACCGACAGATGGCCGAGCTCGACCAATGCATCGGGAGCCTTCGTGCCGTGCTTCTTCGATACAAGAAGGCGAACATCGCCCTCATGCACCTTATTGAAGGTGGAACTCCGACGCTCGAAGCATTGGAACGGGTCCATGCCTCTCGCCACCGACCGGAGCTCAGCGACGCTCTCGATCAACTGGCCGGTGCTCGTCACGAAAGCCGGGTGGCGCTCCTCTCGCTGGCTCTGCAACAGGGAGCCTCTATGGCAGACGTCGGACGAGCATTCAGCGTGTCACGCCAACTTGCCTCCCGGTTGGCGGCCGAGATCAGAAAGGATTCGTGATGGCAACGGTGCGCCAACGCACCTAACAGCGAAAGACGCGCTCTGCGTTCCCGGCAAAGAGCCTCTCGCGGGATTCGCTGTCGAGGCCGGCCGTCACGGCGCTGAAGGTGGCGTAGAGCTCGTCGAAGGTGCCGTACATCGAGTCAACGGGGAAGTTGCTGGCGAACATGCAGCGGTCGACGCCGAAGGCCTCGATGGCGTACTCGAGCCAGGGGGCGAAGGCATCGACGCCCATGGACCCGAAGGGCATCGCCAAGCCCGAGAGCTTGCACACGACGTTGTCGCCGAGGCCGGCTAGCGCGTCGATGCCGGCCTCCCACAAGGCTCGCTCCTCGTCAGAATTCGAGCGGGGCCATCCCGTGTGCTCGACGACGACGGTCAGATCATCGAAGCCGGTGAGCTGCTCGGCTGCGACTCGAAGTTGATCGGGATGGGTCATCAGCTCGAACAGCAGGGCCCGCTCCTGGAGGGCGTGAAGCACTCCGGCGTCGGGGACCGGCCCCATGTTGGCTCCCATGGGCCGGACCCCTCGGAAACGTGAAGCGGTCATCTGCCGGTCGATGAGCTCGATGGCCTCAGCCACCGTGTCGGTCGGAGGGAGACCGCCGATGATGGCGTCGGGACGGCCGCTAGCAGCAGCGTTGTGATCGAGCTCGATGGTTTCCTCGATCGAGTGACGTCCGGTGGCGGCGGCGACGTTGACGATCTTCTCCACATTCCACCGGGCCGTCTCGGCCTGATAGCTGTCGACATCGAAGCGGCGGTACATCCTCGAGGCGTCCCCCCCACCGCCTTGCGGGGGGCGCGAGAGGTACGGGTACCAGTCCGTGCGGGCGGGGTCCCAGAGATGCACATGAGCGTCGACCACGCGGGTGGGCTGGGCGGTCATCGGGGCTCCATGGCCGGCTGGTGGCCGTCGCCGGTGAGGACCTCCCGGAGCGTGGCGTCGAGCCAGTCGGGGACGGCGGGTCCGCCGTAGGTGATGCTGCCGATGGGTCGGGGGTGACTGCGAAGGCCGAGCCAGCCATCGCCCACCACCAGCTCCGCACCGGCGAGAGCCGTCGCCTCGGGCTCGCCGAGCAGGTGGGCGACGAGGACACCGACGGGCGGCCCGGCCGCCACCTCCGAAGCCTCGATGCTGGCGGCAAAGGCAGTGACCCGCCCTTCGGTCGCACCCGCGGCGGCTCGCGCCAGCTGCGCCGCCGCCTGGGCTCGACTGCGGCCTCCGGTGGTCACGGCGTCGGTGAGGGTCACCAGGCGGACCCCGCGGCCGGCACCTGCCGCGTACTCGGTGGCCGCCCGGGCCCAGGCGGCGTCGGTATGGAGGTGTTCGACGATGCCACGATGCTCGGCGAGCACCTGCTCCCAGCCGACCGGGGCGGTGGCGCCGGGTGGGGGACCGGCGGGCGCGACGACGATGGCGTCGATCGGCCCCGCCGTTTCAACCACGGAGCTCAGCGCGCGGGCGGCGTCGCCGAAACCCTGTGCCACCTCGGCGCGGTGGCAGGTGACCGATCGGGCCTCCAGTGCGGCGGTCAGAGACGCGGCCAAGTGTGGGCGGTCGGTGACGACGGCACAGGATCGCACCGGCGCCGATGCGAGCAGGGCGGGGGCAGGCTCGTCGAAGATCGGCCCGAACCGGGGGTTGCCGCCGCCGTCGGTCGCCTGGCCGGCCTCAGCTGTGGCAAAGGCGCGCGGGAGGACGGCCTCGAGCACCCGGGCAAGAGACATCACGTGGTTGCTGCGCACCACCTCGAGAAGGCGGGGCTCGTCCACGACCGCCACTTCTGGACCGCCGGCGAAGAGCACCCGGCCGGTACACCACCCGAATCCGTCACCCACGAGGTATGCGCCGATCGGCCCGAGGTCTTCGGGGCCCGGCATCGACCTGAGCGACATTCCGCCGCCGCGCGACGCCCCGCCCATCTGACGAGCCCGCTCGACGGCAGCGGCGACCATCCGGGTTGCCGCGATGGGGGACACGGCGTTGACGGTCACGCCCGGCGGCGCGTGGCGGCCCAGCTGCCACGTGAGGGCGGCGACGGCCCGCTTGGCGCAGCCATAGGCGCCGGCATCGGCGGCCCGCCATCCCGAGCCGGAGGTGACGCCGAGGATGCGGCCATGGCCGCCGGCGGCCATGAGCGGCAGCGCGGCGTCGAGCACGTTGAGATAGCCCCCGAGGTGCACGACCAGCAGCGCCAGCCAGTCCTCCTCGGTGCCCTCGGCGAAGCTGCTGGGGCGGGTGATGCCGGCCACGTTGACGACGGCATCGAGTCCGCCATGCTCGGCGACCAGCTCCTGGAACAGGCCGCGCACCGCCTCGCCGTCGGTCACCGACGCCGACGAGGCCCGGGCCGAGCCACCGGCCGCCACGATGCGCCCGGCGGTGGTGTGCTCGGGCTCCGGCAGCCGCTCGGTGCCGTCGAGGGTCACGAGGGGGTCGACGGTGACGACGAACCATCCGCCACGGCCGAGCTCCTCGGCGATCGCCGCTCCGATCCCGCCCCCGCCGCCGGTCACGACGGCGACTTGCTGACGTGGGCTCACGACGCCGTCGACCGGACCTCGAGCTCCAAGCCCTCGAACCGGCCGGCCTCGAGCCACTGTTCGAGCAGCTCGCGGTAGGCGAACCAGTCGCCCATGCCCCGGCCGTAGTTGCCGTTGCGAGGGTTCATCGCTTCGGGGTGACCCTCGTTGTTGATGCGCGACGGCGTGCAGGCCGACATGACGGCGCTCCCGTCCACGAAGGAGTCGACGATCTTCTGGGTCCACGCTTCCTCGGCCTCGGCGCTCACATCGAACACCTCCACACCGCGCTCCTCGAGGAGCCCGATGGAGCCGCCGATGATCTCGGCTCCGAGCACGGCCAGCTGCGTGTAGTTGACGGTCACCACCGCCTGCTGCCCCGGCGCCGGCATGACGAACAGGTTCGGAAAACCACGGCTCATCATCCCGAACAGGCTGGCGGCCCCGTCGGCCCACTTCCCGGCCAGGGTGACGCCCCCCCGACCGACGATCTCGTGGCCGGCTCGACGGAACAGCGGGGTGAGCTCGGCCTCGAAGCCGGTCCCGTAGATGAGGCAGTCGACCTGGTACTGCTTGCCGTCGACGACCGGGCCCTGCTCGATGATCCGCTCGATACCGGCGGGGCAATCGATCAAGGTGACGTTGGGGTTGTTGAACGCCGGCAGGTACTCGTCGTGGAAGCACGGTCGCTTGCACAGGTATCGGTAGTACGGCTTGATGATCTCGGCCGTGGCCCGGTCCGCCACCAGCTCCTCGACCCGACGCCGGTGCGCGTCCATGATCCGGTAGTCGAACTCCTCGGCGCTGCGCAGGTACTCGGCCGTCGTCATGCCCTCGGCTCGCGGCGGGTGGTGGACCGCGGCGTAGTGGTGCGTCCACCCGTCGCCCACCTCATCGACCTCGACGGGCCGGCCCAGCATGATCGACTGGAAGTTGTCCATGCGGGCCCGCTGCCAACCCGGCTTGAGCCGGCGGGCGAAGTCCGGATCGGTGGGCCGGTTGCCCCGCTCGCCGATGGCGGACGGCGTGCGCTGGAACACGTAGAGGTGCTTCGCCGACTCGGCCAGCGGCGGCACGCACTGGATACCGGTCGCTCCGACACCGACAAGGCCGACGATCTTGTCCGCCAGGCCGGTGAGGGGCTCGTCCGGGCCGCCGCCGGTGTACTCGTAGTCCCACCGCGCCGTGTGGAACGAGCGCCCGGCGAAGTCCTCCATGCCCGGGATTGCGGGCAGCTTCAGGAGGTTGAGGATCCCCACAGCGAGCACGTACCAGCGGCAGCTGACCTCGTCGCCGCGGTCGGTGTGGATCCGCCACCGCGCCGCGTCCTCGTGCCACTCGGCGCGGGTCACCCCGGTGTGGAACAGAGCGTCAGCCACGAGGTCGAAGCGTTGCGCGATCGCCTCGAGGTGGAGCCGGATCTCCTCGCCGAAGGCGTAGCGCCTGGTGGGGATGTAGTCGAGTTCCTCGAGCATCGGGATGTACATGTACGACTCGACGTCGCACATGACACCCGGGTAGCGGTTCCAGTACCAGGTCCCCCCGATGCCGCCCGCCTGGTCGACGATGCGGATCCGCTCGATCCCGGCCTGGCGGAGCTGGGCGCCGGCGGTGACCCCGGCGATCCCCCCGCCCACGATCACGACATCGACCTCGTCGGTGACCGGGTCGCGCTCGATGACCGGGGTGAAGGGGTCGTCACGGTAGCGGGCGAAGTGCTCGTCTGTCCGCAGGTCGCGGATGTTGGCGCGGCCGGGGACCAGCCGCTTGTCCCGCTCGGCGAGGTACCTGGCGCGGACCGCCTCGGGGTCGTAGGGCGCGGCTCCGCCAGCTCCCGCCGTCGGTCCCCTTCGCTTCGGTGCAGGCGCGGTCGGATGGAACCCAGACATGTTCCAAAGCTACTGTCTGCACCGGTCCGGGTTCGACGGGGCCACCTGGGTTTGGATCACTCAACTCGGCAGGGGGCAGCACCCGGCGCACGAGCCCGCACCGGGGAAGACGGCCCATCGGCAGGACTCCTGTCACCTTGGTCCCGCCATCAGGATTGATTGGGCGGTGAGATCGATGCCTGGTTAGGCTTCGCCACTTCGCCACTTGGTGTGCACGTTCTGAAGGCAGGCGACAATGAAGCTGTCATACGTCCGCAAGTTCCGATACCTCTTCGGTATCCCACTGGCCACACTGACCTTGATCGCAATGCTGGCGACGGTGATCTTTGCTCCTCCCGCGTCGGCGAGCGTCGGTGGCACTTTCGTCCCGGTGGCCACGGCGGGTGTCTGCACCCTCGCCACCGGCTTCTCGACCCAAGGGACAGCCGATTGCGGGTCGGGGGTCGGCGGTAACAAGTACCGCTACCTTCCTAACCCCGGCGGAAGCCTCACCTACTCATTCACCGTGCCGAGTGGTACCAGTGAGACGCTCACCTATGGCATCCCGGCTGGTGGATTCCTCAACAACGTCGACGCCACCGTCTCGCTCGACAGTGGTGTGCCGGTCACGCTCAGTTCGGATCTGGGTGGATTCGATCAGACCACTGCAAGTGATGTCGCGCTATGGACCGGCCCGTCGGTGGGACCTGGTACACACACATGGACGATCACGTCGACCGGCGATGCCGTCAACATCTACGGGTTGTGGGTGGCTGGTTTCTCCACCTCGCTTTCGGACGGAGGTCAGTCCGGCACCACCATCGCAGTGGCCCCGGGCACCGCAGTGACCGATTCCTCCACGCTCACCGGGACCGATGCCTCGTCGGCGACCGGCACCGTGACCTACGACGTGTACTCAGACTCACACTGCACGACGGCGGTGAACGCGGGCCCGGCCGAGACCATCACGACACCGGGGACACTGCCCGATTCCGGCGCGGTCACGCTGAACACCCCTGGTACCTACTACTGGCAGGCGTCGTACTCCGGTGACAGCGCCAACGTGGCTTCCACCGCTCCGTGCGGTCTCGAGGTCGAAACGGTACTCACACCAACGACGTGCACCCCGGGTACGACAGGCTGCACAGCGACGGTGACAACCCCGCAACAAACGGTCGCTGTGACCGGCACGAAAATTTCTTCCTCGACGGCCACCATCACCGTTGCTGTGGCTACCCAGGTCCTGTCGTGCGCGAACTTCAGTTATGCGGCCCAGGTGACGACGCTGACCGACTCA
>Ga0208849_1000490_pt1 | contig 37216 bp, 31 predicted proteins | sample NGESurdeep072012_10_FD_184470 | JGI IMG/M metagenome (GOLD analysis project Ga0208849, IMG submission 184470) | Arctic peat soil microbial communities from Barrow, Alaska - NGEE Surface sample 53-3 deep-072012 (SPAdes) | ecosystem: Environmental > Terrestrial > Soil > Wetlands > Peat ... | reverse complement strand
AAGCTACGACGAACGCGGCAAGCCCGGACACCGCAGGGCGGTCAAGGCTTTCAAAAAGGGCGAGCAACATGGCAAGTGTGCCATCTGCGAAAAGCCGCTACCAGAGAAGTATGCCGTGCTGGACCGGCTTGATGCGATACTTGGTTATACCCGCGAAAACACGCGTGTTATCCACGCCGAATGCGACACAACTGTCCAGGCCGAACGCGGCTACAAATAGCGCAGCACTCGCGTTGCGAGATTACCATTTGAGCCCCGCGACGTTGAACGTGAGTTGCTGTGAGCCAGCTTGGAAGAATTCCGCTTCGATGATCACCTGATGCGAGCGGCGTAGCTGCTTTAAGAAACGGCGTTCCGACATCAGGAACAAGACGTTGCTAGAGCCGTCCGATGCATTCGCACATGCATATCGCTGAATGGGTCTTGCGTCGAATTTCACGGCGACGGTTTGGTCCATGATACCCGAGCATGTGAACTGACCCTTATCGATCAGCAAGATGACGTTTAGATTGCCGGCCTTATCGCGCAGCTCTAGCGTACCGCGCGAGCCGCCCCCGTACGGAAAGTCGAATTGCAGCTCGTTCTCGCTTTCGACTTTGGCAGTGCGAGTCAAAGTTCCGCGCATCGCATCCGTGTCAGTGCTATAGGACCAATTGCTATCCGGTGCGGACTCGGGAGCAGCCGCGGGAGTGCTTGCAGTTTGCGTGTCTTGTGCCGGTGCTGGTTGTGCGTGGGAAGCCGCGGCAGTTGAAACTGGTGCGGTCGTCGAACCCGGATTTTGAGCGGTGACAACAATCAGGACAAGAAACGCAAGCCAGCCAAACGCCACGACCCGCGCCTGAAAGCTGTACCCGCGTCGCAGAACAAACCACGAGAACACGAATGGGAGTATCGCGATCCCGAAGCAAAGGGGTGCGCTAACAGTTCGCGGCGATGCGGTTGCCGAGGTATTGACGGATTGGCGTAGTTCGGAACCTGCGGACATGCTTGACCCAGATGCACCTTCTCGTTTCGAATGGTCGCATGGATGCAGTTAAGGGTTGTCTAATAGCGCGCGGCCGCACGGTGCGCGTCAGCTCGCCTCTAGTGGGGAGGATAGGCCCACGCCAAATACGTCATTACGGCAGTAGCAATCGCCGCCAGCGTGGTAAGGCCATCCATGACCGACAGGATCGCGACCCCCAGTCCGCGAATCGCTGTCATGAGTTCGGACAATCAGGCGGATTCAAATACGCGCCCGACGATCGCCTGCACATCCTGCTGGATGAGAGCCAGGTGGTCTTCGCTGCGGAAGCTTTCGGCGTAGATCTTGTAAACATCCTCCGTACCGGAGGGCCGCGCGGCGAACCATCCGTTCTTCGCGCCGATCTTGATTCCGCCAATCGGCTGATTGTTTCCCGGCGCGCGCGCCAGCTTTACTTCAATCGGCTCACCGCCGAGAGTTGTGGCGCTCACCTGTTCGGGGCCCAAGCCGGCGAGACGCTTTTTCTGTTCCGGCGAAGCGGGCGCGTCGATCCGCTTGTAGAAGGATTTCCCCAGATCCGCCGTCGCCAATTCATAGAACTGGTTTGGATCGTGGCCGGTCCGCGCGGTGATTTCGGCCGCAAGCAATCCCATGATCAGCCCGTCCTTGTCTGTCGTCCAAACGGTTCCGTCGCGCCTCAGGAACGAGGCGCCGGCACTTTCCTCGCCGCCGAATGCCAGTGAGCCGTCGATCAGCCCGGCGCTGAACCATTTGAATCCGACCGGCACTTCGACAAGCTTTCGTCCAAGCTTTGCCGCGACGCGGTCGATCATCCCGCTGGAGACGACGGTCTTGCCCACGGCGCTTTCGCTTCGCCAGGCTGGACGATTGGCACACAGATAGGCGATCGCGGCGGTGAGATAACAATTCGGATTCATCAATCCGCCCGACGGACAGACGATTCCGTGGCGGTCGGCGTCGGTGTCGTTGGCGAAGGCGATGTCGAACCTGTCCCGCAGGGCGATCAGACTGCTCATCGCATAGGGCGATGAACAATCCATCCGGATCTTTCCGTCCCAGTCGACCGTCATGAAGCGGAAGGTCGGATCGACGACATCGTTCATGACCGTCGCTGAAATCTTGTAGCGCTCGATAATGGGCTGCCAGTAATGCACCGCAGCACCCCCCAAAGGATCGATGCCGATCCTTACCCCCGCCGCGCGGATGGCATCCATGTCGACGACGTTGGCGAGATCGGAAACATAGGAAGCGACATAATCGTGAGCATGGACACACGCAGCCTTTCGGGCGCGCTCGTATGGAATGCGCGCGACACCGGCGAGCCTCAGCCCGAGGAAATCATTCGCGGTATTTTCAATCCAGCCGGTTACGTCGGTATCCGCCGGGCCGCCATTGGACGGATTATACTTGAAGCCGCCTTCGTCGGGCGGATTGTGCGACGGGCTGATGACGATGCCATCGGCCACGCCTGTCTTGCGGCCGCGATTGTAAGCGAGGATGGCATGGCTGATCACCGGCGTTGGCGTGTAACCGCTCTGTGCGTCGATCATGGTCTCGACAGCGTTGGCCGCCAGCACTTCGAGGGCGCTTGCAAACGCCGGCTCGGACAACGCATGCGTGTCCATGCCGAGAAAAAGCGGACCATCGATGCCGGCCCGGCGGCGGTAAAGACAAACCGCCTGGGCGATGGCCAGTATATGCGCTTCATTGAACGCTGCGGCAAAGGCCGAGCCACGGTGTCCCGAGGTGCCGAATGCGACGCGCTGCGCAGCGATCGCGGGATCTGGCGTCAGCGAAAAATAGGCAGTCACCAGCCGCGGAACATTGACGAGCAGCGATTGCGGTGACGGCTTGCCGGCGAGAGGGCTGATCGTTGCAGTCATTTCGTCTTCCTGCCTATCCCAGAACGATTTGCACCTTGTGCGTGGCGCCGTCGTCCGCCAATGGAACAAGCAGCTGCTTGTTGGCCGTCAGTATTTTGCCGTCCAGCTTCGTCGCGAGAATCCCGCGACAAACGCCCAGTGGATTTTCGACCGCAATCTCGTAGCGCGCCGAACGATAGCGGAAGACGATTTCAAATCCCGGCCAGCTTCGTGGAATGCAGGGATCGAGCAGGAGGTTCGCACCCTGCACGCGAAACCCCAGCAGCCACTCAAGGGTCACCCGATACATCCAGCCCGCCGAGCCGGTATACCACGTCCATCCGCCCCGTCCGACATGCGGCGGCACGGAATAGACGTCGGCGCAGGCGACATAGGGTTCTACTTTATAGCGATGAATTGCGCTGGGGTCGTCGGCATGGTGGATGGGATTAAGCATCGCCAGCAATTCGCCGGCCCTGTCTCCATCGCCCAGCATCGCAAAAGCCTGCGCCGCCCATATTGCGGCGTGCGTATATTGCCCACCATTCTCGCGAATACCGGGCGGATAGCCCTTTATGTAACCGGGATCCCGCGCCGGATTGTCGAAAGGCGGCGTGAACAGCAGCGACAGTTTTTCGTCGTGCCGAATGAGATACTTGTCCAGCGCTGCCATGGCACGCGCGGCGCGCGCCGGTTCGGCCGCGCGGGAAATGACAGCCCAGGATTGCGCAATCGAATCGATGCGGCACTCGCTGTTTGTCACGGACCCCAGCGGACTTCCATCGTCGAAAAAAGCCCTGCGATACCAATCGCCATCCCAGGCTTCGCGCTCAAGCGACGCTTTGACCTCACCCGCGTGCTCCCGCCATTCCGCGGCGTGGGCGGAATCGCCATGCCGTTCGGCCAGAGCTGAAAAGGCATTAAGCGTCGCGCAAAGAAACCAGCCGAGCCAGACGCTTTCGCCTTTGCCTCCCTCGCCGACGCGATCCATCCCGTCATTCCAGTCGCCGGTGCCCATGAGCGGCAAACCATGCACGCCTGTCGCCAGACTCTTGTCGAGCGCCAGGGCGCAATGTTCGAACAGGCTCGCCCGCTTTTCGGAAATGGTGGGGCGGAAGAACGAATCGCGCTCCCCGTCGCGCAGAACAGGTCCTGCAAGGAAGGAAACCGTTTCGTCGAGGATCGCGACATCGCCCGTAACCTGGATATAATGCGCAACGCCATAGGCCAGCCAGACGCGATCATCGGTGACGCGCGTGCGGATGCCGCTTCCCGATTCCGGCAACCACCAGTGCTGAACATCGCCTTCGACGAATTGACGCCCGGCCGCCCGCAAGAGATGAGCGCGGGTGATGTCGGGGCGCGACACGCATAGTGCGAGCACATCCTGCAGCTGGTCGCGAAAGCCATAGGCGCCGCTCGCCTGATAGAAGCCGGTGCGCGCCCACACGCGACAGGCCAGCGCCTGATACGGAAGCCAGCGGTTCACAAGGATATCCAGAGCGCGATCCGGCGTCTTGACCTGCACGGTCTCCAGTATTTCATCCCACTGGCCGGTGACGACGCCGAACACCGCATCGAGATCGGTATTGCGGTATTTCGCGACGAGGGATTGCGCGGCGCCCCTCGTAGCAGCTTGTCCAAACAGCAATACGATCTCCGCCGTTCCCGCAGGAGCGAGCCGCACTTTGGCCTGCATGGCGCCGCAAGGATCGAGTCCGGCGCCGACACGATTGGACAATGCTGTGCCCGGTGCGAGCCCAAGCGGCCGCTCAAGCGAACCGTCACGCCCGATGAACTCGGTGCGGTCTCCCGTCCATGACGATTGCTGCCCGTTCATGTCCATGAACGCGACGCAGCCTCCGAACTGATCGCTCCACGGGTTTTGTGCAAGGAGAGCACCGGTCCCGCCATCGATCTCGGTGACAATAAACGGCGCGGCCGTGGCGCGGTTCTGGCTGAGGGCGAATTCGACATAGGCAGTGACAGAAAGTCGTCGCGGTCGCCCGGACTGATCGACAATCTTGAGCCGCGCAATCTTTACGGCGTCATCGACAGGAACAAATTGGAGAAGCTCCAGCGCTATTCCGTGCGAGGTGTGTTCAAACCTGCTGTAGCCCTGGCCATGGCGCACGGTATAGGATGCGAACTTCTCGCGGATCGGCAGAGCGGTCGGCCCCCACACCTCGCCGGTCTCTTCGTCGCGCACATAGAATGTTTCGGCTGGCGCGTCGCCGGTTGGATCGTTGGACCATGGCGTAAGCTGGTTCTGCTGGCTGTTCGCCGACCACGTGAAGGCGCTGCCATCGGCCGAAACCGCGAAGCCGAATTGCCGATTGGCGATGACATTGACCCAAGGTGCGGGCGTGCGATTGCTGCCTTCGAGAATCGTCAGATATTCGCGGCCATCTCGCGCAAATCCTCCGAGCCCGTTGAAAAACTCCAGCTTCGGAGGAGGTGGCGCCGCTTCGGGAACGGGTGGCGGCAGCGCGCGCCAGGCAGGCGGGGCAATCGCCGGCTTGAGGTCGCGGGCGCGATTGATCTGCTCGGCCAGTGTTCCACGATCGCCATGGAGGACCGCGCGGGCGCAGGCGTGCAGCAGCTCGCGAACGTCCGAAGAAATCATATCGGCGCGCACCACAAACACCGCGCCGCGCGAATCGTCGCTTGCAAGCCGTGGCATCGACTGATTCATCCTGACGAGCGCGTCGAGCGCGATCTGCAAATCCTGGACATAAGATGCAGCGCGTTCGTTGAGGATCACCAGATCGACCGCCAATTGCTTCAGCCGCCAATATTCATGCGCGCGCAGAAGCTGGCGAACGAGTTCCAGGTCCTCCTGTTCCGCGATGGAAACGACGACGATTGGCAAATCGCCCGAAATCCCCTGCGCCCAAAGCGTCGACACTTTTCGAGCGCCACGCATGAGCACATCCGCAGGGGGCCGCAGCGTCGCATCCGAATAAAGGACGTGATTGGCCAGTCGCTGAAACAGATGCGCTTCATCCGTACTTATGCCCAAATGGTGAAGCTGCATCTGGGCCTGGGTCCAGGCCAGCGTGGTCGCCCGCTCGAAGGCCATGGCATCGCGATGCTTGTCGGCCAGATCGATCACATCGTCGCGTGAAGCCGCTACCAGCGTCCAGAAGGCGATCCGCACCGTGCTCCCTCGCGGAATGGTCACGCGACGGCGCAGGCTGAAGATCGGATCGAGAACCGGACCCGACGTGTTGGACAGCGGCCACCCTTCCGTCATCGCGACCGCCGAACGCACGGTCTGGCCGCGGCCGAGAAACCGCGCCCTGTCGGTCTCGAACTGCACTTCGCCGGTGGCATCGCCTTCAACCACGGCCAGATGAGCGGCCCACACGAGGGGATCGCCCGACGAACGACGCCGCCGAGTCGCCAGGATTGCGCCCAAATCCGGCTCGAACTCCGTTTCTACGAACAGTTTGGCAAACGCAGGGTGTGCCACATCGTCCGGCTGCCGTGCCAGAGCGAGTTCTGCGTAGGAGGTCACTTCGATGTCGCGCGCGCGGGTTCCGCGATTGGCGATGGATACTCGACGAACCTCCGCGTCGCCTTCCGGTGAAACGGCGATTTCCAGTGTCGTCGTAATTGTGCCGTCTTGACGCAGGATTTCCGCACGATCTTCGGCGAACGTCACTTCATAGCTGTCCGGCTCGGCCACCGTCGGGTGATAGCCGGCCGACCAGATTTCGCCACTGCGAACATCACGCAGGAAAATATATGATCCCCACCCGTCGCAGGTGACGTCTTCGCGCCAGCGCGTAACCATGACATCGTGCCAGCGGCTGTAGCCGGATCCGGCCGCAGTTATCATCGTCGAATAGATCCCATTCGACAGGAGATGGCTGCGCGGTACACGCGAATGCGCCGAACTGTAACGCCGCTCGATTTGAGGAACCAGGCTGGCAATCTGCGCCGCTGAGGTTTCCTGTTCCAGCGGCGGCCTGGCGAGCACAATGTCGCGCGGCATGCGCTCCTGCAGCAGCAGTTCTGCCGCCTGCACGACCGGCTCGGCATGAAAGCGCGTCCGCATCCGGCCGTCGTGAAGAGCGTTGCCGATGCCAACGATGGTCATCGCCTGGTGATGCGCCATAAAGGCGCGCACGACCGCGAATTTTGCGCCCTCGGGAAGACGGACGCGCGTGTAGTCGATGGCTTCATACCAGCCATAGGCGCCGCATGCTCCGATACCGGCCATTTTCGCGTAGTTTCGTGCCGCGGCCGCGGGATCGACCATGGATGCCAATCCGCTCGCATATGGCGCGATGACGATGCTCTCGCCAAGTCCGCGCTTGTAACCGAGATCGGGCACACCGAAGCTCGAATATTGATAGGTCTGCTCGATGTCGCGCACGTTGAATTCGGATTCCGACATTCCCCACGGCACCGCCAGTTCGCCGCCATATTCCTTTTGACGTCGAACAATCGATCGGTTCGTCTGCTCCAGCAAACTGCCCTCCGCCGCCCGCATGACGAGTGACGGCATAAGGTACTCGAACATCGATCCGGACCAGGAGAGCAGCGCCGAACCGCTGTGGATCGGCGTCAGTGTGCGCCCGAGATGGAACCAGTGCTTTGCCGGAATGTCTCCCTTTGCAATCGCGACAAAGCTCGCCAGTCGCGCCTCCGAGGCAAGCAGATCGTAATAGTTGGAGTCGAGATTGCCGTCGGCGCTTCGGTAACCGATGGAAAGCAACTGGCGATCGGAATCGAACAGGAAGCCGAACTCCATCGCATGGAACAGGGATGCGGCCTGCTCGGCGAGCGCCGCGATGCGGTGGGAAATGGATTGCGCGGCCTTCGCGGACATTGCAAGCGCATCGGAGAATATGTCCCGCGCGCCGCCGGGCTGCATGCCACGGGTCAGCATCGTCCCTGCCGTCTCGCAATGCACGGATAGGGACGCAAGCGTTGAGGGGACATCAAGCACGGTCGCAATTTCGGATGGTGTGTCGGCGCTGTCGAGCAGGTCGGACCAGGGCAGCAGGAGCTTGAAATCGCGGGCGTGACTGGCAATCGATGCGCGCAAAGCATCCGCCCAAAGGACGATATTCTCGCCTTCAACGTCGTCGCGGCCTTTAGACTGGGCATGCGCAAGCTCACTGAGCGCATCGGCCTTTTGTGCCAGTTTATTGAGGTGACGCCCAATACCGGCAGGCGTCGATGGAGACTGCCGAAACACATCCGCGAATGATTCGATCGCGGTTTCCAAAGCCGTATTCGCTTGATTCGGAGCGTTTCGCTCTCCGGCACCAAAATGCGTCGATTGCCGCACAAGCGCCAGATGATCTTCGATCCCCGCCGTCCAGTTCGCATTGCCGATGGGTCCGGCAACGATCTCACGGCAGCCGTTGGCCAGCGCAATCAGATGGCCGGCGAGGTTGCCGCTATCGACCGACGAGACATATTTGGGCTCGAGCGCGCGCAATTCCCGCGTCTCGTACCAATTGTAGAAATGGCCGCGAAAACGCTCCATGCGGTTCATCGTCGCGAGGGTCGCTTCGAGCCGCTCCACGGTGTCGAGCGTTCCCAGCCAGCCGAAATCCCACGCGGCAATCACCGACAGAAGATAAAGGCCGATATTGGTGGGTGAAGTTCGATGCGCGATGACCGGCGTCGGGTCTTCCTGGAAATTATCCGGCGGAAGCATGTTGTCTTCGGCGACCACGAATTTCTCGAAGAACCGCCAGGTACGACGTGCGACGAGGCGAAGCGATTGCGCGTCGTCCGGTTCAATCGTCAGGCGCCCCGCGATCGGCGGCGGCAAGCTCGCCCATCGTGCCACCAGGGGGGACAACACCCACAAAGCTCCGAAGGGCAGCGCGATCGGCCATGTGTGCTCCGCCGACAAATAAAGCCCTGCGGCGACGACGCAGGCAAAGGCAAGACTGGCGCCGATCTGCACCAAAAGACTGCGATTATCGAACTGGGAATCGTCGTTGGTCTGTGCCGAGGTAACCCATTCGAGCAAACGCCGGCGACGAACGAACAAACGAAAGAGCGTTCGCCCTATCGCATCGACCATCAACCAGGACTGATGGGCAAGAAAGGTTATGAGAAAAGCGCATTGCAGGAACCCCAATTCAAAATCGCGGCGCAACGCACGCAGATGATTGCGCGGTGAAAAACTTCCCCCGCGTGGCACGACCCCGGCGATCGCAGGAATGAGCGGAGGCAGCGCGACGGTCAGAATAATGAAAATCGTCCATAGGCCCGCGATTGAAAGAGGCTGCAGCCACGCGATCAGCAGAGACAGAAGAGCCGCCGGCGCGGACAGCGAACGACGCAGATTGTCGAGCAGCTTCCAGCGACCCATCAGGGGAATTGTCGTTCTCTTTCCCCCCTCGCGCGCGTCATGCCCCAAACCGAAAATCCAGGGCAGCAACTGCCAATCGCCGCGCACCCAGCGATGTTGTCGCGCAGCCGCCACGCTGTAGCGCGAAGGAAATTCCTCGACCACTTCGATGTCCGAGGCGAGGCCCGCGCGCACAAATATGCCTTCCAGCAAATCGTGGCTCAGAACCGCATTCTCGGGAATCTGTCCCGCCAGCGCCGCCTCGAAGACGTCGATGTCATAGATTCCCTTACCGGAATAGGATCCCTCTTCGAACAAATCCTGATAGACGTCGGAAACCGCGAGCGCATAAGGATCAAGCCCGTCGGGTCCCGAAAACACCCGTTGAAACAGGGAACCTCCGTCGCCGATAGGCAAAGACGGCGTCACGCGCGGTTGCAGTATGCCATGACCCTGTATGACCAGACCGCTGCGCGGATCGAACCGGGCGCGCATGAGCGGGTGGGCCATCTTTCCGACCAGCCTTGTGGCCGCCCCGATCGGCAGACGGGTGTCGGCGTCCAGCGTGATGACATAACGGATGCCCGGCGGCAGCGAAGGCGGGTGACCGTCAATGGAAACAAAACTGGTATCGGCGGCGCCGCGAAGCAGACGGTTCAGTTCATGCAACTTGCCGCGCTTGCGTTCCCAACCGATCCATTTTCCTTCGCCCTCGTTCCAGAGCCGCCTGCGATGCAGAAGAAAAAAACGTGGGCTACCGTCATTCCGGCCGTACCGTTGGTTCAGCAGCGCGATACCCGCCGACGCCTCGCCGAGAAGCGCTTCGTCGTTCGCGCCATGCTCTGTCTCGTTGTCGAGCCAATCCGACAGAAGAGCAAAGACAAAATTTTCATCCGGGTTGGAGAGATGGTGAACCTCAAGCCGCTCGACCTGTTTGCGGATTTCCGCGAGGCTTGCCAGCATCGTCGGCACCGCGATCATGGTACGAAGCTCCGCCGGAACCCCCTTAGCGAGTTCCAGCCCCGGTAACCGAGTGGCCCCGATCTTTTGTGTGATCGCACGATTTACCAGTGCGATTGCGACATCGGAGGCTGGAATCAATCCAACAGTCGCAAGCAGGGCAAATATCCAGCCGCCGAGACCAAAAACGGCCGCAGCGAGCAACGCGGGCGCAAAAACGATCACCGTAACAACCGCAATCATGCCCAGATAGCCGGTCACGCCCAAATCGGAATTGAAGCGGAATATCCGCGTGCGCAATGGCGGGCTGCAGCCAAGTTCTTTCTCAAGCGCACGCCGCCCTCTCGCGATGAGGTAGTATCCTGGATCGCATTCGCGGCGGCCGCGACGATCGACTTCGGGCATCCGTGCATCCGCGCGCCGGGCAGCCGCAATCGCGCATTTGGCGACGTCGGTCTCATTGCGGCCGGATTGTCGTGCCAGTTCCTCGATCGCACGGCGATAGAGGTCGCGCGTGGGAAAATCCATCGCGGCGAAATCGCTGCCGGCACGCATGACCGCATCCACCGGACTGACGCTTTCGAAGAATTCCGCCCAGTTGATCATCGAAACAAGGCGCATGCTGGTGATGACGTTGCGAACCGTGACGTTCATGGCGCTTTGGCGCTGCACTTCATCGCGAACGATCTGGTCCGTTGTCGTACCTTCGGCGCCCAACTTGTCGTTCAGCCAGCGCAGTGTGGGTGTCGTGTTGGGGTCGCGATCCCTCAGGCGTTGCGCGAGTTGAACTCCGAACGGAATTGACCATGCTACGTCATCGAGGTTTTGCAGGATTGCGGAAACCTGCCCGTGATCGGCAGCCAGAAAGCGATCCGCCATTGCATCCGCCTGACGGCTCGCGGAAAGGCGCGCAACGATTGCATCGGCAAGGCGACGCAGGTTCTCCACCAGGGTAATTCGGAGCGTGATGGCGAGCGCCCACAATTCCCCGATGGTCAGCGGCTGCACCCGCTGATAGGCTTCGACAAAACGGGTCAACTTTTCGATGTCGAAGGCGCTGTCCGTGTGTGCGACGAGTGCCCAGGCGACTCCAAAGACGCGCGGATAGCCCTGCAAAGGGCCATCCGCGAGCTTCGGCAGCATGCGATAGAATCCCGGCGGCAGATCGTTCTTGATCTCGCGAATCTGCTCGTCGATGACGTGAAAATTATCCAGCAGCCATTCCGCCGCCGGCGTGATGGTCTGATGCGTCGAAGCAGCGGCCACAATGGCGCGATAGGCTCCCACGAGCACTTTTGTGTTATCGTAGAGCCTGGGAGCGAGTGGTCGCCCTCTTCTCGGATTGGATTCCACGCGTTGAGCGACAGCGAGGCTTTCGGCGTGTTGCTCAAGTCGCTCGACGCTGAACAGTTCGGCCCGAATTGGCAATTCGGACCGGGCCGGATCGCCTTGGGAACCAAGACTCATTCGAAGCAACGACATGTCCAATTGCGGTGTCCCGAGTGGAAAGGCGTTGACTTGCCGCCATCAACAAAAAAAGCGGAGCGTGGCGTCATGTCACTTGCGTGACAATGCAGGTCTCGCCGCTGCCCGCGTTCGCGATGCCGTGGTAGCCTTTGCGAGAGGTCATAGCAATGTGATGGTCGCGGCTGCTCCGACCATGATTTCGATTACGGCATAGCGGCGGACTGCCGGGCCGCAAAGGGAAATCGCTTTTGCATTCCTGCTGATTTTTGAGAACCAATCTTGGGTGTTTTGGTAGAACGCCGACATTAACCCGCAAGCGCGTTTTGCCGCGAGATTTCGCGATGCAATTCGATTTCCAAATGCGGGCGCAATTTCAATTGCCGTGTAAGCGCCCGTATCAGATCGCCAATCGGCTGCGCGCGCACGTCAAGTATGGTTGGGGGATCGTTGACCATCGTTTGGCGAACGCCATGTTTGAGCAAGTAATCAAATATGCCAGAATGCAACAAGGTAAACCCAACAGGGCTTGTTCCGATGGGCCCAAACAAAGGTACAGTTTACCCTAAACAGCCATCGCCGTCAGCCTGATCTTGACTGGCGCAACAGAGGAAAAGGGAGGATTAATGGACGCTACTTCTGAGGCGCTCAAGCTCATCTTTGACCCGGAGCTTTTCCTTTTTCAAAGCGACGATCCGGATTTCGTCCCAATCCGGGCGTGCCATCTCCGATTCGATCATTTGCTGAAGTTTTTTGTGTTTGTCGGACAATTCCTGGATATGTCCTTGTAGGGCCATGTTTCGCACCTCATTCACAAAGCCGATACAACTAAATCACGATCCGCAGCGGCTGTCACGACCTCTTTCACGTATGGCTTCCAGCCTGTAAAGCAACGCCATGACCGCGAAAAACGGTGAAAATTGGAGTAAGCAGCGGCTGATCGTGGGGATCAGCGGCGCCTCCGGGGTCGTTCTGGGTATCCGGCTGCTTGAAGCGTTGGCCGAACTGGAAACCGAATCGCATCTTGTTATGAGCAAGGCGGCCGAGATGACGATCGGCTATGAGACACCTCTTACCCCCCGCGACGTGAGGGCCAAGGCCGCCCACACTTACGCCATCGGCGACATCGCGGCCCCTCTGGCATCCGGTTCGTTCAAGACGGCGGGCATGATCGTCGCGCCCTGTTCAGTGAAAACGATGGCCGAAATTGCGACCGGCGTGACAAGCAGCCTGCTTACGCGTGCAGCCGACGTGACGCTGAAGGAGCGCCGGCCGCTTGTTCTGGTCGTGCGCGAAACGCCTCTCCATCTGGGGCACCTTCGAAGCCTGACGCAGCTCGCTGAAATTGGGGCGATCATACTGCCGCCGGTCCCCGCGTTCTACGCGGAGCCGCACTCTCTGTCCGATATGGTGGATCAAATGGTGGGGCGCATGCTCGATGTTTTCGGCTATAATTGGCCGCAGGTGCGCCGGTGGGGCGAAGACCTGGCGAAGGGACGGCGTGGGAATGCCAAAGCGGGCCCACGGCAAGAACGCCCATGACCGATGCCGAGGAGCAGGCCCTTCGCGCCAAACTTGCGGAACTCCTTCAGGAACATCACGATCTCGATGTGGCCATTGCCGCAATGACGGAACAGGGCGTGCGCGACCAGATTCAATTGACGCGCTTAAAGAAGCGCAAGCTTCAGTTGAAAGACATGGTCATCAAGATTGAAGACGCGCTCCTCCCCGATATTATTGCCTGACAGAGACTTCTGGCGCCGACGCGCGGCCGACCGGCCCAAATCTGTCGGCAGTTCGTTGGCGAGGATGGTCTTTCCTTGGGCGATACGCCTTGTATAATAAGTCGCTTCTTAGCTCCGGGGCGCTGTACCCCAACAGTCAGGAAGCATGGCCGTCTTTCCCGCACTCGTGGGCCTTATTATGGGTAGCCAGTCCGACTGGCCCACCATGCGCGTTGCCTCGGAGTTGCTGAACGCGCTGGATGTTCCGCACGAAATTCGTATCGTATCCGCCCACCGCACCCCCGAGCGGCTCTACGCTTACGCCAAAGAAGCAGCTGGCCGAGGGCTTAAAGTCATCATTGCCGGCGCGGGCGGCGCTGCCCATCTGCCCGGCATGACCGCCGCGATGACGATGCTGCCGGTCCTCGGCGTGCCCATCGAAAGCAAGTCGCTCAAAGGCATGGATAGCCTCCTCTCCATCGTCCAGATGCCGGGAGGCATTCCCGTCGCCACATTCGCCATCGGAGAAAGCGGCGCCAAGAACGCGGCGGTTCATGCTGCGGCGATTCTTGCGCTGAACGACGCGGCGCTCGCGGCGCGGCTTCAAATCTGGCGTCATCAGCAGACCGACGCCGTTGCAGACCGGCCTTCGAACGCACAATGACGATCGACCGCGCGCTTCACCGCCCCGTTCCGCCGGGCAACACGATCGGCATTCTGGGCGGTGGACAGCTTGGCCGCATGCTGGCGCTCGCTGCAGCGCGCCTGGGGTTGAAGACCCACATTTATTCCGACGAAGCCGATGCACCGGCATTCCAGGTCGCGACCACGCATACGCACGCTGCATATGACGACGGCGCTTCACTGTGCGACTTTGCCGCCGTCTGCGATGCCATCACCTTCGAGTTCGAAAATGTTCCGAGCGCGACGATTGCGCTGCTCGGGCGCGAGAAACCTGCCAATCCCAATGCCCGCGCGCTGGAGGTGGCTCAGGAACGATATGCCGAAAAAACCTTTATTGCGGGACTCGGCATGAAAACCGCCGCGTTTGCGCGCGCGGACGACCTGGAAGAAGCACGTGTGGCGCTTGAGCTGATCGGGGCGCCCGCAATTTTGAAATCTCGGCGGTTGGGCTATGACGGCAAGGGACAGGCCCGGGTTGGTACCCTGGACGATTTGCCTGGCGCGATCGCAAGCCTTAAGGGGGCGCCGGCCATCCTGGAACGCTTCGTGGATTTTGCCTTCGAAGCGTCGGTGATTGCGGCGCGCGGCGGCGACGGCAGTTTTGCCGCTTATGATCCGTCAGAGAATTTGCATGCCCGTCATATCCTGCGGCGTTCTACAGTGCCCGCGCGCCTGAGCGAAGTGCAAATACGCGAGGCGCAAGGGATTGCGAGGACCATTGCGGAGTTGCTCGGCTATGTCGGCGTGCTATGCGTCGAGCTTTTCGTGACGAAGGATGGGGCATTGCTCGTCAATGAGATCGCGCCACGCGTGCACAATTCCGGGCATTGGACGCTTGAAGCCTGCGCCACAAGCCAATTCGAACAGCATATTCGCGCCATTGCCGGCTGGCCGCTCGCAGATCCCTTACGCCACTCGAACGCAATCATGGAAAACATCATCGGCGAGGAGGCGCGCGATTGGCTGGCGCGCGCAAGCTGCGGAGGCGCCCTGCACCTCTACGGGAAATCCGAAATACGCGCCGGCCGCAAGATGGGCCATGTGACGCAGCTTTCCCTCAAGTCCGGCCGGCACCCTGACGGCTGAATAGACCGGACAGTGAAGGAAGTTTCTTTGCCGCCTCGCGGACCCGGGCTTTGAGTTTTTCGAACTGCATCACGTTTTCGATGCGGCGCGCGAGAAATTCCCCGGTAGCCAATTCGTCCACGCTGTCATCGTTGAACCAGCGCATCAATGTGGTGGTATAGACGCCCGCCAGAATGGCGCGCTTGGTGTAGAAATTGAAATCCGTCGAGTTGTCCCCGATCGCGCGCCAGATTGAATCGACAGTGCGATAGAGAAGCGTCGCTGCTGTCGGCGCGTTAGGGGGCAGAGTGAGAAATGCCGCGGCGCGCCGAGCCGCCTCCTTATGCGGCCCGAGCACCGCAAGGCGCGTTCTGACCGCGAATGCGATTTTCTCCCGCACCTTCATGGCCGACAGCTTTGATTTCGCGAGACGACGTTCCATTTCCGCATCGAACAGCTCGGAAAAGGTTTCGACGAGACTGAGGGGGCCGCCGGGAAAGAGGCGCATTATCGCAGTACGATCCGCGCCCACCTCCGTTCCCGCCTGCTGCAGAACTTTGTCCGTGAACCCGTCGAAGGGAACATGCGCCAGGGCGGCATCCAATATGGCGGACCTCAACGCTGCGTCATCGCGGCGACCGCCCTTTGCTGCCTTTTTGCGAGGTGGCCGTGGTTCCCGCGAGGCTGTAGCGGTTTTGGTCATTCTTCCTCCTTGTCCGCCCAACGGTGCGATTCGGAATCAAAAATTAGTTTCGACAGGTCGCGCATGCGACTGGGATAAAGAATGCCGTCAAGATGATCGCATTCGTGCTGGACGACGCGGGCGTGAAATCCCCTTGCCGTTCGCTCTACCAACTGACCTTCGCGGTCGAAGCCGCGATAGAGGATATGGGCGGGACGCTCGACATAACCGCGCAAGCCCGGGACCGACAGACAGCCTTCCCAGCCCCCTTCGACTTCGGTCCCGACAATCTCGACTTCCGGATTGATAAGGACGGTGAGGGGCGCCGTGTGATCGTAACGCTCGGCTTCCGACAGCCCTTTATCCGCGCGCTTCTCCGCCGCCTGAAACACGACCAGGCGCAGCGGGACATGCACCTGAGGCGCCGCCAGTCCGGCGCCGTTGGCGTCGATCATCGTCTCGATCATGCTGGCGATCAGTTGCCGGATTCCAGTAGCGACCGGGTTGGCGACCGGCTCCGCCTGCTTCGCAAGCACCGGATGGCCCATACGGGCGATTTTGAGAATAGCCATGGCTGGAATATGGTGAGGGTCGCCGCGCCGGTCAAAGCGGCCCGCCCTCACCTGTCATTCTGACGGGATGGACAGGGTTTGGACCTTCTGATATCAACCCCGACCCTTAAGAATCCGGGGAACCGGCCAGGAGCAGCCTTTGCAGATCATCGTTCGCGACAACAATATCGATCAGGCGCTCAAGGCGCTAAAAAAGAAGATGCAGAGGGAAGGCATCTTCCGCGAGATGAAACTGAGGGGCCACTACGAAAAGCCTTCCGAGAAGCGGGCCCGCGAACGGGCCGAGGCGATCCGGCGCTACCGCAAGCTGCAGAGGAAGCGTTTGCAGCGCGAAGGCGTTTTGCCGCGATAAGAAGGCTCTCGTTAGGGATCGAGGCCGCCCCCGGTGGTGCGGCCTTCGCGATTCAGGGTAGGGCAGTCACCCGATAAGCGCAGCGGCCTGACCCCGCAAGAATGTGCGATATCCGCTCTACGCGGACCCTTGGGCCAAGCAACCGCTGAAACAACGAGAGTTCCTCGCGACAAAGGCCTGCGCAGGATCTGGCCGCGCTACAGATCGGACAGTGGTTTTCCACGAACAGCCAGCAGTTGCTTTCCGGCCCGCGGCGGAGATCAGCCATATACCCCTCTTCGGAGCGGATGAGCACAAGTGCTTCAAGCTTTGCCTCGATCGAATATTCCCCTTCTATGCGGACGCGATAAGTGTTTTCCTGATCGGCGGTGCGCCGCATGAGCAGGCGATCCAGGCCCTCTTCCCCGAAAGTCGCTCGCATCTGTCGGATCAGATCGGCTGCAAGCGCCGAATGTGAATCGGGAAAATGGCTGTCGGCTTTCGCCGTTGCGCGCCAGAGTTTCGCCGGTCGTCCCCTGCCGTTGGCGGGCGCCACGGAGAGCGCAAAGCCTTCCTGTTCCAGCACTTGGAGGTGCTGGCGGACTGCCATTGTCGTGACGCCCAGTCGGCCGGCAAGGATCTCGGACGATATGGGCCCTTCGCGCTTGAGAAGGTCGAGCACGGCGGCGCGAGCGCCAGGCAAATTCGAAATGACCCGCTCCGGATGCATAGCCGAATAACTAAAGTCATCGCTTGCTTAAATCAAGCGCTCCCCGCTATGCTTTCCAAAGTCATATATCCCGAATGGACGCAGCCATGTTCATGCCAACCGGCGTTCCCCGATTAGACCTTGTGGACGGGTGTAAGCGGCTTGTTAGAAGCAATGGCCGGCAGGTCTTGCTGGTACCGCATGACGGCCAAATCTTTGCCATCGCCAACCGTTGTCCACACGAAGGATATCCTTTGAGCGAAGGCACGGTAGGCCCAAATTGCACAATTACGTGCAACTGGCACAACTGGAAATTCGACCTTCGCACTGGAGAGGCGTTGGTGGGGCGCGATCCGGTCCGCACCTACGAAACCCTTGTGCGCGACGGAAAAATCTTTGTCGATCTTACCGATCCACCCGCCGAAACACAGCGGATGCGCTCGCTTAAGGGTCTCGATGCCGCCGTCGCCGATGTCGATTTGGCACGTATGGGGCGGGAAACCGCCCGCCTCCAAAGCGCCGGCTACGACGCCAAGCTGGCCATCGCGCATACCTTCGCCGCGCGCAACAATTTTCTTGAAGACGGTATGACGCATGCCCATGCGGCGACCGCGGACTGGCTGGCTCTTGCGGAACGGGCGCGAACTCCCGAGCAACGGTTCGCAGCGTTGCTCGAGCCCTTGCACCACATCGCGTGGGACACGCAAGGCGCAAACGAATTCCCTTATGGCTCCGAAGCCGAGCGGTGGGACGCCGCTGCCTATGTTGCCGCGATCGAAGCGGAAGACGAAGCAGGAGCCCTGGCACTCGTCCGCGGTGCTATCGCCGACGGCATTGCCTATGCGAGCTTGCGGCCGGCAATCGGCGAAGCCGCGCTCGCGCATTACGCCGATTTCGGCCATTGCGCGATTTATACCCTGAAAACGGGGCAGATGATCGAGCGGCTGGGTGCAGAGATTGTCGAGCCGGCGCTGCTCGCTCTGACGCGGATGCTTGCGCGCGCCAGGCGCGAAGAACGTCTGCCGGAATTCCGCGGTTACGCCAGGGCACTCGACGAGTGGGACGGCGCCGGCCAACAGCCGGCCCGTGCAACGGATTTCATCGGCCTTTCCGTGAACGGCGCGCTCGCCGGAACAATCGCCTCATCGGGAAGGTCGATGCGCGAGATATTCGATGCGCTCCTCGGCGCCGCAGCCTGGAATCTCCTTCATTTCAATACCGGGGTCGAGCAGGCGACGAATAACGCGATTGCGGACAATATCGGCTGGCTGGATTTTACGCATGCGCTCACCTTCGCCAACGCGAGCAGGCACATTTGCGAAGACCGGCCCGATCTCTGGCCGAACGCGGCGCTGCAATTGGCTTTGTTCATCGGCCGTAACCGGAAATATGTGTACAACGAAGACGCGGAAACGCGCTGGAGCGTGCTCGACCGCGCACAATTCTTCGACAGCGAGATGAATGCGCTCTACGATCACGGCATTCCCGAGCCGATCATAGCCTGTCATCGACTGAAGGTTCTGTTCGCTCTCGAGGACGAGTTGCACTGTGCGCCGGACGTACCGTGGGCGGATGACATGCTTCGCGCGGTCAACCGATATCTGCACACACCCATGAAACGCCACCATGGCCTGCGAACGGCCGCGCAGGCGCTGGATTTCGTCGCTAAGGAGAATTGACGCGCAACGACACCCTTAAGCCCCCACGCAATCCGAACAAATGGCGACCTCGATCGTCACATGGGACAGATCGGGATGCCGTTCGCGAAGTTTGTGCTTGACCGCTTCGGCGTTGATATCATCGGAACTGACAAGCGAAACAATCAAGCCATGATGACCGGGGCCGAGCCTCCACAAATGCAGATCGGCAATGCGGGCTCCCATTTCGCTTTCGACCAGCGCACGGATCTCGCTCTCCAACGCGGGATCGGCCGCGGCATCGAGCAGCACAAGTCCCGAATCGCGCACCAGACCATAGGACCAGGACCCAATCACGCCCGCGCCGATAAGGCCCACAGCCGGGTCCAGCCAGCGCAGTCCCCAAATAAGTCCACCGGCCAGTGCGCAGATCGCGAGCACGGATGTGGCGGCGTCGGCCAGGACATGCACATAGGCCGCGCGCATGTTGTGATCGTCGTTGCCGTGAGCATGCGCGCGACCATGATCATGTGAGGGGTTACGGTTTTGCGCATCGTCATGAGCGTGATCGCGCGAGCCGCCCAGAATGAAGGCGCAGGCGACGTTCACGAGCAGCCCAAAAGACGCGATGAAAAGCGCGTTGCGGAAATCGACCGTTGAAGGCGTCAGGAGCCTCTCGACCGATTCGAACGCGACTCCCAGCGCGACCACACCCAGGACGATAGCGCTCGCGAAAGCAGCCAGATCGCCAAACTTGCCGGAGCCAAATGTGAACCGCGCATTGGCGGAATTGCGGCGGGCGAGCCAATAGGCGCCGGCAGCGAGACCGAGTGCCCCCACATGTGTCGCCATGTGGACGCCGTCGGCCAAGAGTGCCATTGAACCGAAAACGAAGCCCGCAGTGATTTCGACGGCCATGAAGACAGCCGTCACGCCGGCAGCCAGTCGCGCCCTCGACTCGGCACGCTGGTGGCCCTCCCCCAGAAAATGATGGTCGTGCGTCCAAAGGCCGTGATCGTGGATATCGGTCATGGACGGAAGATAGTATGGCGTCGGGGACAAAACCACCTTTGGCTGTCGCCCGGGCTCAACCCAGCGACTTGACGATGCCCTCTGTCATTTTCTTGGCGTCTCCGAAGAGCATCATCGTATTGTCGCGGAAGAAAAGCTCGTTTTCGATGCCGGCATAGCCCGAACCCATGCCGCGCTTCACGAACAAAACCGTTCGGGCCTTTTCTACATCGAGGATCGGCATGCCGAAGATGGGGGACTGAGGGTTGTTTTTGGCGGCCGGGTTAGTCACGTCGTTGGCGCCGATCACGTAAGCGACGTCGCTCTGAGCGAATTGCGAGTTGATGTCGTCCAGTTCGAACACCTCGTCGTAAGGCACGTTGGCTTCCGCGAGGAGCACGTTCATGTGGCCGGGCATACGCCCCGCTACTGGGTGGATGGCATAAGAGACCTTGACGCCTTCCTTTTTCAACTGATCGGCCATTTCGCGCACGGCATGCTGCGCCTGTGCGACTGCCATGCCGTATCCGGGCACGATGATCACCGATCCCGCGTTCTTCAAGATGAAGGCGGCGTCTTCGGCGGAGCCCTGTTTGACGAGGCGCGTTTCCGCGCTGCCCGCGACCGCGGCGACTTCGCCGCCGAAGCCGCCCAGAATGACCGAGATGAAGGAGCGGTTCATGCCCTTGCACATGATGTAGGACAGTATGGCGCCGGAAGAACCGACGAGTGCCCCGGTGATGATGAGCGCGGTATTCTCGAGCGTGAAGCCGATTCCCGCGGCGGCCCAACCCGAATAGGAATTGAGCATGGACACGACGACGGGCATGTCCGCGCCACCGATAGGAATGATGAGGGTAATGCCGAACAGAAAAGACAGAACGGCAATCGCCCAGAATGCCCAATGCGGTTGCGCCATCACAAACCAGACAATGAGCGCGAGAATCCCGGCAAAAATCAAAATGTTGAAAGCGTGGCGGGCGGGCAGAAGAATCGGCGCCCCGCTCATATTGCCGTTGAGCTTGGCAAAGGCGATGAGAGAGCCCGCGAACGTGATGGCGCCGATGGCGGCGCCAAGGCTCATCTCCACCAGGCTTTGCATGCGAATCGCACCTTCCAGGCCGATTCCATAGGCAGCGGGGCTATACATGGCCGCACCGGCAACGAGGACTGCGGCGAGACCCACCAAGCTATGAAACGCCGCCACCAGTTGGGGCATCGCCGTCATTGCAATGCGCCGCGCGACCACGGCGCCGATGACGCCGCCAATTGCAATGCCTGCGACGATCATCCCCCATGTCAGCGGATCGGTAACACGCGCCAGCCACAAGGTCGTAGCGACGGCGATTGCCATGCCCAGCATGCCGCGCGCGTTGCCGATGCGCGAAGTTTCCGGACTCGAAAGGCCGCGCAATGCGAGAATAAAGAGGACGCCCGAAGCGAGATAAGCGAGCGCAGCGAGATCGCCCTGCAATCCAGCGCTCATTTCTTTTCTTTCTTCCTGTACATCGCGAGCATCCGCGACGTGACGAGAAAGCCGCCAAATATATTCACGCAGGCCAGAATGAGCGCGAACAGGCCAAGCATCCTGGAAGTCCAGGACGCGGCTCCGATGGCCGCAACCGATACCGCGATCAGCGCGCCGACGACGATGACGGAGGAAATCGCGTTGGTAACGCTCATCAGCGGGGTGTGCAGCGCGGGCGTCACACTCCAGACGACATAGTAACCGACGAAGATCGCCAGCACGAAGATCGACAGTCTGAAAACGAAGGGATCAATCGCTTCCATAATTCACCTGCTTCACCCCTTCAAAAATGGATGCACGATTTCGCCGTCGCGCGTCAGACCCGCGCCCTTGACGATCTCGTCATCCCAGTCGAGCGCGAGCGCGCCGGTTTTCTTGTCGATAAGAAGGCTCACAAAATTGAAAAGATTGCGAGCGTAGAGGCTTGAACTGTCCACCGCGAGACGCGCCGGCAAATTCGTATAGCCCATGATGACGACGCCGTGATTTTCTACGACCTGATCCGGCTTCGACAGCGGACAATTGCCACCCTGCTCAACCGCAAGGTCGACGATGACGGAGCCGGGCTTCATCGTTTGCACCATCTCTTCAGTCACCAGGATGGGCGCTCTGCGTCCTGGAATGAGCGCGGTGGTGATGACGATGTCCTGTTTCCTGATCGTTTCGGCAATGAGGGCCGCCTGCTTCACCTGGTATGCCTTCGACATTTCCTTCGCGTAGCCGGCGGCGGTTTCCGCCTGTTTGAATTCCTCGTCGATCACCGCAACAAAGGTAGCGCCGAGCGATTCAACCTGTTCTTTCGTGGCCGGGCGCACGTCGGTCGCAGAGACAATGGCGCCCAGGCGCCGCGCGGTGGCGATGGCCTGCAAACCCGCAACGCCGACGCCCATGATCAGCACGCGGGCCGGTGCGATCGTGCCGGCTGCCGTCATCATCATTGGCATGGCGCGGCCGAACTGCGCCGCCGCATCGATCACTGCCTTGTAGCCCGCGAGATTGGCTTGGCTCGACAGAACGTCCATGCCCTGGGCGCGCGAGATGCGCGGCAGAAACTCCATTGCGAATGCCGTTACGCCGTGTGACGCCAACGCGACAATCGCATCTTTTTCCGTATGTGGAGCAAGCAGGGCCGCGAGAATTGCGCCCTTCTTCATCGCGGAGATTTCCGAAGCGTCGGGGCCTCGCACCTTGAGCACAATGTCGGCGTTTGCGAGCGCCGCGGTTGTGTCCGGCGCGATCATGGCCCCTTGCGCGACATAATCGGCGTCGGATATCCGCGCCTTCTCGCCGGCGCCGGACTCGACCGTGATTTCCAGCCCGAGGCCCCTAAGCTTCCTTACGGTTTCAGGCGTCGCCGCGACACGCGCTTCGCCCGCGCGGCGTTCCTTGAGAATTGCGAGTTTCATGTTTCCCTGAAGGGCGTGTTCAACCGTGCGTGCGGAAAATCGCCAGCAGGACGAGCACAACGAGCGCGCCGATAACCTGCCATTTCATGAAGCTGAGAAAGCCATTCCAGGTTTTCAGATGCTCCCTCATGTCCGTCGAGCCGGTCTCGGACCCGTGCTCGGTGTTGTCGGCCATGCATGCCCCCGGAGGCTCGATTTTCAAAACGTGGCGGACTATAGCAAACGCCCTTTCGAGGGCAACCGCTGAAATGACTTCAAAGCCGCCGGTGCGACGTCGAATGCTCCCAGTCGGCGAGAAGTGCCCTGAGCGCCGCCACCAGCGCGAGCGGCTGATCCAGCATCACATGATGCTTGGCCTGTGGAATTTCGACGACAGGCGCGGCGCGACCCAGAAGGTTGAACATGTATTCCCCGATTTCTGGAGGCATGAGGATCGAGTTCTCGCCGCGAAAAATGGCGATGCGGCACTTTGTGGACCGCAGCCGCGCGGCTGTGTCACCGATTGAGAAATTCCGCCAGATGGCGGGATCGAATTTCCAGGTTAAGCCTCCCCCGACAGATTTAAGGGACCGCCTGGCGACCCAGTCTACGAGATACATGTTGTCGCAGGTCTGCGGCGGCATGAGCCGGAAACGGGCCAGCGCCGCCGCCATGTTTTCGTACACGCGATGGGGTTTCGGCTCCCGCCGCGGCGGCCCGCTTCGCCCGCGGTCGGACGGATTGACCGGTGAGTCCACGATTACCGTGCCGGCAAGCCTGTCGCCGCAGAGGGCACCGGTCAGTATCGTGACGAAGCCACCGAAACTGTGCGCGACGATAATGGGCGGCTCGGAAGGCGCGAACATGCCCGCATCTTCACAGACGGCAAGCTGCTCGCGGACGAAGAGCTCCATCGAATAGGCAGCCCGCCACTGCGAATCTCCCATGCCCGAAAGATCCATTGCAGCGACATTGTAGTCGCGGGCGAGAAACGGGGCGATGAAAGACCACCAATACGCATGCGCCGCGTTTCCATGGACCAGCAGCAGGCCCGGCTGCGACCGTTCGCCCCAGCGCAAATAGTGAATGCGCGCGCCTTCCACATCGACGAAAAGACTCTCCTGTTCGATCGATACGACGCTGTCGAACCAGGCAGGGGCGGCCGGTATTTCGCCGTGCAGCGGCGCGAGCGGCCCTTCGTTCCCGGCGAAGAGCCGGTCCGTGGGCGCAGAGCTATCCATCTACTCTCACTGGCGCTGTGGCCGTGACCGGGATGTCGCGTTCGGGCAAATCATCTGTCATCCGGCACGCCATTCCAGCCATGTGCCATGCCCGGAACAATTCGCCAATATGCGCTTGTCCCTGGAGCCTTCGCGATAGGCATAGAGCAACATCGGCGCCTCGCCGGTCAGGGTTCCTTCGATGCTTAGCCGCCAGACCGCTCGCCTCAGACTCACCGCTACCAGCAAATCGTCCAAAGCCTGACGCTTCTCTTCCGGGAACTGGTAGGTGACAAAGGTGTGATAGACGCAGACGGCCTCGTTTGCCGGCACCTCACACAAGACATCGGGCAGCAGCTCCAGGGCATCGCCCGTAAGGATGTTGGGTCTGGCTTGCAGCGCGATCTCCAGCGCCCTTTCGAGCTGCCCGAATCGCGCGAGCTGATCGGGCCAGACCAGGGCACGCAGCCAGTCGCGCTGATCGGGATCGGACAGATCGACCCGATTGACTTCGAGGCCGACGCGGGTTGCGACCTTGGGAGTCGCGCCCAGCGGCGGCAGCGCGTTGCCACGCAATTCCACATCCAGGACGAGAGCTGGCTCTTGCGGACCTACGGCGAATGTTTCCGTCCCGCGATGATAGCGCACGCCATATTCATCCCAGCGCTGGTTGAGCCCGGCGCTGGGACCGATTTCGACCAGATGCAGAGGTTCGCCTGCTTCCTGCGCGATCACCCGAAAGGCTGCATGCAGAAACGCGGAGCGGCCAACCTCATTCGTATTGGTGACCTTCGATGCAATCAGCAGCGCCAACGCCGCACGATGCTCGTTGACGAAATCCCTGAAGTCGGGAAACGGGTCAGGGCCGCCGCGGCCTACCCCTCCGTTCAGATTGGGATAGAAACGCCGGAGGGGATGCTGCGCGCCCCGCAACAGCAGATAATGGACGGCCGCAAGCAGGATGTTGGCCGGCGGCTGTCCCTTGCGAACCGTGCCTGCAAACGCCTTCAGATTCTCGTCCTCCGACACGCCTTCAATGATGCGCGTGTAGAGCGGCGCGTGCATGCGCTTCGTTTCCTCCACAAAGAACGCCCAATAATCGAACGATCTTTCGCTCATTTCTCCTCCGGCATCGGCACCAATGCGTGGCGGAACGCAGCGCGCTGCCGCCCGGCAAGCGCCTCGACATTGAAATCCGCAATTTCTTCCTCGAACAGCCGGTGGAAGTTGAGACGTGCGCCGAGCCGAATCAGTGCGCCGCCGAGACCGATGGCCGCGCGGTCCATGAAGACGAATTCCCGTGGTGGCTTGATCCCGCCCAATGCTTTCAACCGCGCATGCACATCGTTGGCCTGTCGCATGCCGTATTCGGCGGCGGGAACGCCATCGTCCACCACGCGAACGCGGTCGTCCAGCAGGGGATTGAAAATGAAAAGCGCCCACATGTTCATGACCTCCACGAGCTCCGGCGTGACCTTCGCGAAACCCCAGGCGCGATAGGATTTCGCGGCAAGCTCGTCATCTTTCATCAGCAGGGCGCGATAGAGGCCAACGACGCCCGCAACGAAATCGGGCCTGAACGTTCGAACGCAGCCATAGTCGAGAAGATTGAGGCCGCCGTCGGCGCGCACCGCGTAATTTCCAAGATGCGGATCGCCATGAATGATTCCGTAGCGCGCGAAAGGCCGCCACCACGCCTTGAACAGCGCGGTCGAAATGCGATTGCGGGCAGCGATAGGTGCCTTCGCGAATTCCATGATCGGGCGCCCCTCGAGCCACGTCATGGTCAACAGCCGTTTCGTCGAGAGCGGCGCGATCGGCTCGGGAACCGATATGTCGTCGCGTTCCGCGAGCATAACGGCGTAGAGCCGCATATGGGCGGCTTCGCGGACGTAATCGAGCTCTTCGGCCAGCCGTGCGGCGATTTCGTCGCCGATCTCGCGCGTGTCGATGGTGGCGTCGAACCCGCGTTGAATGCGCAATGCCGCCTTGAACTGACGCACGTCGGTGTCCACGGCCGCCGCCATGTTGGGGTATTGCAGCTTGCACGCAAGCGCACGTCCGTCTTTTCCAACGGCGCGATGCACCTGCCCCAGCGAGGCCGCCGCAGCAGCTTCGCGCGAAAAGAATTTGAACTTCTTTTCCCAATCCGTGCCGAGTTCCGCCGCCATGCGCCGGCGCACGAAGACAGGCCCCATCGGCGGCGCATTCGTCTGCAGCGTCAGCAGGGGTGCTGCGACTTCCGGAGGAAGGACGCCAGGCACCGTTGCAACGAACTGCGCGACCTTCATGACCGGACCACGAAGATTGCCCAGAACGGCGGTGAGGTCAGCAGCGTTCTCCGCACTGATCACGCGTTTTCCCGCAAGCGCACGGCCGGCGCCACGCGCCGCCACACCCGTCAATCCGGCAGAGACTCGCGCAAAACGGCTCAGCCGCCGCGCGAATCCGTCTTCGCTGCGTTCGTTACTCACGCTTCCGCATTCATCGTTTTTTCACCACATTTCTGAATTGCTTTCACAATTCGTGATCCGCATCCAATTGCGAAGAATGCAGTCGCAAAGCGGAAACTTAAGTCCGCTTTTACCCTTTGCAGGCAACCATTGCATCTTCAGGGGAAAAAGCGAATGGCGCAGACAGTACTCATTGTCGATGATGATCCCGTGCAACGCCGACTGCTCGAAGCTGCAATCACGCGCTCCGGCATGCAGGTTGTTACCGCGCCCGGCGGCGCGCCTGCGCTTGAATTGCTGAACGGACCCCGCGGCGATCAATTGACGATCGTCCTTCTCGACCTTGTCATGCCGGATGTGGACGGACTGACCGTGCTCGCCAGGCTCCGCCTCAGCCATCCATCCCTTCCCGTGATTGTGCTGACGGCCAAAGGCGGAATCGATTCGGCCGTCGAAGCAATGCGTGCGGGCGCGAGTGATTTTCTTGTGAAGCCTGCCAGTCCGGAACGCATTACAGTTTCTATTCGCAATGCCCTCAAAATCGGGACGCTCACCGGAGAAGTCACGCGCCTGAAGAAGAAAACAGAGAACCGGCTCGCCTTCGACGACCTGATCGCCCGAAGCAGCGAGATGCGCCAGGTCATCCGGCTGGGCCAACGCGCGGCGCAGTCCAACATCCCCATCCTGATCGAAGGTGAATCCGGCGTCGGCAAGGAGCTCATCGCACGCGCAATCCAGGGGTCGTCGGAAAGAGCCGGCCGCTCATTTGTGACAGTGAATTGCGGCGCCATTCCCGAAAATCTCGTCGAATCGATTTTATTCGGTCACGAAAAAGGCGCGTTTACCGGCGCCATCGACAAGCATCTTGGGAAGTTCCAGGAGGCTGACAGCGGAACACTTTTTCTCGACGAGATTGGCGAGCTCAGGCTCGACATGCAGGTCAAGCTGTTGCGCGCCCTGCAGGAAGGCGAGATCGATCCTATCGGCTCGAAGCGTCCCGCCAGGGTCGATGTTCGCATAATCTCGGCCACCAATCGCGATTTGGCCGAGCTCACGCGCGATAACCGGTTCCGCGAAGATCTGTATTATCGCCTGAATGTCTTTCCAATCTTCGTGCCGCCACTCCGCGAACGCCGGCTGGATGTACCCGTACTGGCGCGCCATTTCATCACCCGCTTTGCCGCGGAAGAACACAAGGCGGTTGCCGGACTGACACCCGAGGCAGCGGAACTCATCGAAGCGTTCGACTGGCCGGGCAATGTGCGCCAGCTGGAGAACACAATCTTTCGCGCTGTCGTGTTATGCGACGGCAATACGCTGGACATCTGCGACTTCCCGCAGATTGCAGCCGCGATGGGAGTCGAAACCCGCAGCCGCAGGTCGGCGGCGTTTGCACCCGAGCAGAATTTGCTTGCCGCGAGTCCTTGCGCCCAACCCGTAGCGGCGCCGTCGGACCATGCGATTCCGGCCACCGATATCAGTGGCAACATGCGCCGGCTGGAAGAGGTGGAATCCGAAATGATCCGCATGGCGATCTCGCATTACGACGGACACATGTCGGAAGTGGCGCGCCGACTCGGCATCGGGCGTTCCACGCTTTATCGCAAGCTCAAGGATTTCGGGCTCGAACCGCAGTTTTCCCTTGAGGCCGAACAAGAGCCACGCCGCGCGGCTTTGTGATGTCTGCTCTTGCTTATGTGCTGTGACGGAGCCGAATCAGCTCCGCATGCCAAGCGCGCTGAGATAGAGATCGAGAATCGCTTCCTGTTCCTGACGGTCGGCACGGTCGAGTCGCCGCAGGCGTACGACCTGGCGCATGATCTTGGTGTCGAAGCCGTTGCCTTTCGCTTCCGAATAGACTTCCCGGATGTCGGCACCGAGCGCGGCTCTCTCCTCTTCCAGCCTTTCGACGCGTTCGATCAGCGAGCGCAATTGATCCTTCGCGAAGCCGGACTTGGCCATCACACTCTCCCGGGATGCCTCAAAGAAGGGGCAGACTGTTAGAAGGACGCCGCGCCGTGCGCAACTGCCAAAGGCCGCCTAACTGTGGATTTTTTTCGCCCGCTCGAAGGCGGCCGTCTGTTCCGGCGTCGCCGCCTTCTGATGGCGCCTTTTCCATTCCTGCGGCGGCATGCCGTAGACGATCTCGCGGGCTTCGTCCTTATTCAGCGTAATCCCCTTTTCGGCCGCCGCTTCGCGATACCAGTCACCGAGGCAGTTGCGGCAAAAGCCGGCAACCGACATCAGATCGATGTTCTGAACGTCGGTACGGGAGCGCAAATGCGCAACGAGCCGTTCGAAGACGCTCGCTTCCAGCTCTCGGCGGGTGCGTTCGTCCATGTTCGATCCTCCGTTGTGGCATGAGAGCGGGCGCGTGAAATGTATCGCGGGCGCGCCCATTGCCGACAAGGCCTGGGCAATAACAGGCTTCATCCGGCGCGCGAACGCACTGGCGGCCTCGGCGGTGGCAACGAGATCCTGACGGATCTCGATCAGCGCATGGGGCAGCCCGTTCATCGTGCCATGCACATAAAGGCAATCGTTTTCCAGTGCGCCCGAATAAGGCTGGTTGTCGCCGACGGCAAATCCTGCCTGGGAAAGTGCTTTCAGCAGAGGCGTTGCGAGCCGGCCGTCGCGATCCCATAGGATGCCAACCTCCCAAGGTCGGGTTTCACCCTTCCAAACCGGCGTGAAACTGTGAATGGAAACGATGGCAGGAACGAATCCCTCCATGCGTGCTCTTGCCAGTGCATCCGCAACAGCCCGGTGATAGGGAGCATGATAGAGCGCGATCCGATTTGCGATCTCCCGGGCGCCAGGCGCGCGATTGCCGGGAACAATGCACCCGTCGGAAAGCTGCATCACCAGTGTCGGATCGTCGATGCCGCGGTTAAGATCGACGAGAAGACGCGACCAGCGGCCCAGCACTGCTGGTGCACCGAACGCCGCCGCAAGCGAGCGCGTGACCTCTGCTGCCCCGATGTCGTAGGCTATGTGCGCCGCAAAAGCGCCTTTTTCCAGACCCAGCGTAGCATAAGACTGCGGCAGGGCGTTGGAAGCATGATCGCAAATGAACAGGAGCGGGCCCGCATTGGCATCGAGTTGCTCGTAGGAAAGTTCCCTCATGGCCCCGCCAGCTTACCAGAGCAACCGCCGTGTCGCGCAAGCGTGCGTTGACAGTCCCTGATCCCGTGCGCCACTCCTGTTGCCTCACCGCCATCCTGCTGATCATTTCCGTTGTTTCCGCACACGCCTCCCTTAGCGTCTGCAACAGGACAAGCCGGGCGGTCAAAGTCGCAATTGCCCGTTATGACGGCATGCAGTGGAAAAGCCAGGGCTGGTGGACGCTGGCACCCACGGCCTGCACGGCCGTTATCTCTTCGGCGCTGAATGCGCGCTTTTATTATCTGTTCGCCATGGACGGAAGTTCCGGCGGCTGGGATGGAACGCACGGCTTCTGTGTGTCTTCCCACAACAGGTTTGTCATTGCCGGTCGCGCGAACTGCGTGGTCCATGGCTTCGAGCGCAAGGGATTCTTCGAGGTCGACACGGGCAACGCAACGGATTACACGCAAACTTTGTCGGATTGATCATGCGCCGTTCCCGCAAAACCAAAATCGTTGCCACGCTGGGTCCCGCTTCGTCTTCGCCCGAAATCATCAAGGCGTTGTTCGAAGCTGGCGTCGATGTGTTTCGCATCAATATGAGTCACACTTCGCACGAGCGGCTGGGGGAACTGCATGCGGGCGTGCGGGCACTCGAGCTCGAGGAAAGGAGGCCGATCGCAATTCTGGTCGACCTTCAGGGGCCGAAGATTCGTCTGGGACGGATTGCCGGCGGTCGCGCGATCCTCAAGGAAGGCGAGCGCGTCCGCCTCATTCGCGCGGAGACGACAGACCAGGCCGGAGCCATTCCCATACCCCACCCTGAAGTATTTGCCGCCCTGAAGCAGAACGAAAACGTATTGATCGACGACGGCAAAGTGCGCCTCAGGATCGATGCGATGGCCCGAGACACAGGCGAAGCGACCGTCCTCATCGGAGGCGAGATCAAGGATCGTAAAGGCGTCAATTTGCCCGACACGATGCTGCCCATTCCGGCACTCACGCCCAAAGACCGCAGCGATCTGGACGCGGCTTTGCATTTGGGGGTGGACTGGATCGCGCTGTCGTTTGTGCAGCGCCCCGAAGACGTGGCGGATGTGAAGAAGATCGTGCGCCGGCGCGCCGGTGTGCTGGCGAAGATCGAAAAGCCGCAGGCTCTGGAAACACTTTCGGAAATTCTCGAACTCACCGATGCCGTGATGGTCGCACGCGGCGATCTCGGCGTCGAGCTGCCGGTGGAGATGGTTCCCGGCATCCAGAAAGAGATTACCCGTCTGGCGCGGATCGGAGGCAAACCCGTGGTCGTCGCCACCCAGATGCTGGAATCGATGATCGAAACGGCGGTGCCGACGCGCGCGGAAGTCTCGGACGTGGCCACGGCCATTTTCGACGGCGCCGACGCCGTCATGCTCTCCGCCGAGACGGCCGCGGGCAAATACCCCGTCGAAGCAGTACGGATGATGGACCGCATCGCCATCGCGGCCGAGAGCGGGCCGCTTTTTCAGCCGATGATGGATTCCCAGCGCTGCCCGCCGGAAGAAACCACGCCGGACGCGCTCATGGCGGCCGTACAGCAGGTGACGCACACCATCCATGCGCGCGCGATCGTGACCTGGACGGGGTCCGGTTCCACGGGTTTGCGCGCCGCGCGCGAACGCCCCGAGGCGCCCATCATCGCATTAACCCCGAGCGTGGAAACGGCACGGCGACTCTGCATCGCGTGGGGGCTGCATTGTGTGCTCACCGAAGACGCGCACGATCTCGACGATGTGGTGGACCGCGCCGCGCGGATTGCCCACGAAGAAGGATTTGCCAAACCCGGCGAGCGCCTTGTGGTCACAGCCGGCGTTCCCCTCGGTACCCCCGGCGCGACAAACCTGTTGCGCGTAGCATTTGTTGGCGGACTCTGATCCGCGCGTCGAGCTCGCGCCCTATATCTTCTCGCCTTCCACTTCGCGCGAGAGACGTTCGATTTCGTGATCGAGGTTGTCGAGGTGAGGATCGAGCGCGACGGCCTTGCGCAATATGCGCAACGCATCCTTCTTGTCGTTTTCCTGAAGCAACACTTCGCCCAATTCCGCATAGGCCTCAAATTGCCGCGGATTGAGTGTGACGGTCCTGTTGAGGCTGACGATGGCGCCTTCGTCGTCGCCGCTTTCCGCCTGCATCTTGCCGCGCTGATGCCAACCTTCCGCATAATCAGGCGCTACGACAGTGATGGCGTCGAGCAATTTGCGCGCGTCGGGCTTATCGCCGCCGGTGAGCGCGGCGCCCGCTCGCGTCATCAGCAGATCGATGCTTGGCCTGGTTGAGGCGATAAAATGGGCGAGAATCTGTTCCTCGATCGGTTTGGCGTCTTCGGGCGTGCGCGTCCGGGCGAGCGCGCCGAAGAGAGCATCGAGCTCGTTTTGGGTCGCAGGCGCGTGAGGCGGATTCGGCGCGGACCCGTTTGGCGAAATCGGCGCAGCTTGCGCGGTGCCTGCAAATGCCAATGCAAGAATGAAGACCCGTGTCCGCATCCGACAATTCTAGTGCCGGTTCGGGGCAATGTCAGCAAAAGAGCGCGGACGCCCGGAATTCAGCCCTGGCGCGCCTTGAAGCGGGGGTTCTTCTTGTTGATGACGTAGGTGCGACCGCGCCGGCGGATGACGCGGCAGTCCTTGTCGCGCTTCTTGAGCGAGCGCAGCGAATTGCGAATCTTCATGGCACGCCTTCAAAAGCCCAAGGTCATCCGAAAAAGAGGCGCGGAAACTAGTCGGCGGCAATTTCCCTGTCAACCGCGGCTTTCTGCTAAAGAGCCTTCCGGGTAACGGATTCGGTTTCATGGGTAAAAAGATCAATCGGTGGCAGCATGCGGGTTTTTTGGCGCTGGGAGCCCTTGTTCTTGTCTCGCCGGCCGGGCGTTCGCTGGCCGCTGAGGCGACCGTTCCGCCGGATCCCCGGGAAGCGGTAAAGTTCGAGACCTTCGTTCAGGACTTTCGCAACACGGCGCTGAAGGCGGGAATCGCCCCCCAAACCTATGACCGCTCGATGGCCGGCACTGCACTGAACCCCCATGTGCAGCAACTCGACCTGCAACAGCCGGAATTCGTCAAGCCGATCTGGGACTATCTCGACAGCGCGGTTTCATTCGAGCGGATCGCCGACGGTCAGCGCATGCTGACAGCCACCGCGATGCCGCTGGCTGCGATCGAGCAGCGTTTCGGAGTGTCGAAGGAAATCCTCGTGGCGATCTGGGGCCTCGAAAGCAATTACGGCGCCGCGATGGGCAGCTTCAACATGTTCGAAGCGCTTGCCACGCTTGGCTATGACGGCCCGCGCGCCGCCTTTGGCCGCCGCGAACTGATCGACGCGCTGAAGATGGAAGAACAACAGCGCTACGATCCGCGGGACATGACATCGTCCTGGGCCGGCGCTTTCGGACAGACGCAGTTCGTTCCTTCCTCCTTCCTCCAATACGCCACCGACGGCGACGGCGATGGCCGGGTCGATCTCTGGCACTCGGCCGCCGACGCGCTGGCGTCGAGCGCGAATCTGCTTCACAGCGCGGGCTGGGAGAGAGGCGCGGCATGGGGCTACGAGGTGACGCTGCCCGCCGGTTTTGCCTTCGAGAGCGCGGACATCGACAAAACGAAATCGCTCACCGAATGGCGCCGGCTTGGAGTCACTGCCGCAAATGGAAGTGCGTTGCCGGTAAGCGCTGCCCAGGCCGCGATCCTTGTTCCGGCCGGTGCGCGCGGAGCGGCCTTCATCGTCTTCGACAATTTCCGTGTCGTCCTCAAGTATAACAACGCCGTGTCCTACGCGCTGGCGGTCTGCACGCTCGCCGATCGCCTGAAAGGCTACGCGCCCATCGTCCATCCCTGGCCGCGCGAGGAAACCCCGCTCACGCACGAGGAGCTGGTTGCATTCCAGACCGATCTGAAAAAGCTCGGCTACGAGCCCGGCGGCGCCGACGGCTTGTTTGGACGCAAAGCACGTTCGGCGCTGCGGGCCTGGCAAGCGGCACACGGACTTGCGGCTGACGGTTTCGCCACCCAGGATCTGCTGGTGCAGCTGGAGCGCGAAGCCGTCGCCAAAGGCGGCTGACGCTTCACGCGAGTCCGCATCTATTATTCACGACAAGCATCAAGAGCATCTGATATCGGCCAGTATTCGAAGACACGTTCTGGCCCCGATAAATGTTGCATTTCAGCTGATGGACGAAAGTTTTGGCACACTACGACCTGTGAGCCGTCCCGATGCGACTTACCACATTTCGTCCGTATCAAACACGGATGGCCATCATGGCAATACAGGTTTATCGGCGCCATAGTCGAGAGAATTGATTTGCATCTTACGGCCGAGCCACGCCATCGCCGCTGGCTCATACCAACGCGCGAGAACTGCCGCAACTGCAAGCGGCAGCACAATCAGAGAGATCAGCGTTCCGGCGGTCTCGGGAAAAATACGTTGTCCGGCATAAGTGATGACGGCATGTGTGGCGTAGAGCGGATAGCTGATCTTGCCGAGCCAAAGCGTCCATGCGGGAGTTTCTCCCTCGTATCGGGCGAGAATCGCAATCAGGAATGGCGCTACGATCATGATCTGCACGATATCGAATATGGCATTCCAATGTGTGAAAGGCATGCATGAAAGAGCGAGCCATCCAGCGAACGCCACCAGCGGGTTTATGGATGGCAGTTTTGAAAACGCACCAACTTTCCAGAATTTGAAGAGAAGAACACCGCATGCAAATGACGGTATCGCGCGGGGAATTGCCCACACGATATCTCCATCCGTCCAGCCGAAGTTTGACCAGCCTGTCGCAATCGTGTGGATCGCGACTATGGCCCATCCGGCTAAAGTGATCGCCAAAAGCTCGAAGCGTTTCAGCCGCGTGATGAGAAGCGCAAAACCAACATTGACCCAAAACTCCGCGAACAATGACCACATAACACCATTAATGGGGAATGCCTCCGCGGCGCCATTGACCGCATGAGGTATCAGGAACAGCGTAGCGATGGCTGTTACAGCAACTGCGTCGAGGTCAATATGGATGCCGCAATACCAGCCGGTCAGAACAAAACCGGTTGCTCCAAATAGTGTGCCGAAGATCACCATCGGGCCGAGACGGCGAAATCGCGCACCAACAAATTCTGCGAATGTCATTCTCGTTGCGAGCTTATCTCCGAACGCAAACATCAGGACAAAGCCGCTGAGTATGAAAAAGACATCGACAGACAGATAGCCATGATAGAAAAAACGTAATGGCGAAAAGTAGAAAGCGTGATAGAGCAATACGATGATCGCGCAGATGCCGCGCATGCCGTCGAGTGCAGTGAATCGTGTTGGGGTCACGCGCGGCCGCTGCTGGAATCTCCAGAAACTATATATTTTCAACGCTTGACGGATCGTTAACTGTTATCACGACGTTGATACGCATTGTTGCGTCACAATAGCAGAAGCTGTTGCCGCAGAAGCTCGCGCAGATGCGCATCATGTCGAATGCATCGGCGATCTCGGCGCCCGCCCTCCCATACATCGTTCACGCGTTGGGAACCTGGGTTTCCGGCGCATCCTCTGCGGCTTCCGTGCGCGACGCGATCACGCCGGCGTTGCGCAGATGCGGCGACCACCAGGCAAAGCCATACAGCGCGGCCATCAACACGGCGCCGAAAATATAGGGCGCGGCCGGCGCAATCGTGTAAAGGCCGGTCGCGATCATCGGCCCGAAAATAAAGCCGGCGGCGCCGGTAGCGCCCGTCAGTCCCGCCACCGCTCCCTGTTCGTGCGGATCGACAGCGAGCGACGCCGCGGCGGCGTAGCCGGGGCGCACCATGCCGAAGCCCAATCCCGACATGATCAGCGCGAAGACCAGCGGGCCGAACTGGTGTCCGACCGCGAACAGCAAATTCGAAAAGAGCGCAATCGCCGAACCCCAATATATGAGCGCGCGGGCGGAAAGCCTGAAAATCTGAACGATGACAAGCTGTGCGAACAGTCCGGCGACAGCGGCCGCCACCAGTCCGATGCCGGTGTATTGCGGCGCGATGGCCGGGCTGAAATGCAAAACGTCGATGAACAGGTAACCCACGGTCTGGATGGGAATCGCGCCCACCGTGCTGACGCCGACGCCGAAGACGATAAACGGCCAGACCCGCCGGTCGTGCCAGTGCAGCGGATGGCTGCGCACACGTTTGAGCTTCGGCGCCGAGCGCTCGGGCAGCAGCAACCAGATCGCCGCCGCGCTGGCCAATGCGGCAATCGCCGTAAAATAGAACGGCGCGAACAGCCCGAGCACGACGAGCGCGGAGCCGATGCCGGGACCGATGGTGGTGCCGAGTCCGAATGCGGCGCCGATGCCCGCCACGCCGCGCGTGCGCTCCTCGCGCGTCGTGCGATCCACGACATAGGCCTGCGCCGCCGGCGCCGCCCCCGAGCCGAAGATCCCGAAGATGGAACGCGCGGCGATCATCAGCGGATAGGCAACCATCACGGGCAGGACTCCGGCGATGCCGATGCTGGCGACGACGGCAAACAGGCCGAACGAAATCCCGAACGCCGCCAGCCCCAGAAGAATGATCGGCTTGCGGCCCCGGCGATCGCTTTTTTCGCCCCAGTAGCCGCTGGTAAAAACCCAGATGGTTGCCGAGCACACGAACGGGAGCGAAGCCTCGAACTCGGTCAGCCCCATCTGCCGCGCCAGCGACGGCAGAACGGCGAACATCACCGATTGGCCCGCCCCCATGCACATCAGGCTGGCGAACAGGATGGCGAACGCGCGCTTGCGCTCTTCCGGCGTGGTGATATGGACAACGGCCTCATCTTCGAGACGGGCCGACGGGTTGTCCGGCGGGCTCACTTCATCGCCTTGAAGCGAATCTGCGATGCGTTGCTGCGGCCGCGACCCGCCACGATCCACGCTTTGCGCCGGTCTTTCGCCATGCTTGCGCCTTTCCCTGCAAACAGCGATTCTTTCAGCGATAAATCGCGACGATTATTCTGTCGGGCAATATCACGTTTGCCACCAGCGAATTCTTGCGCCGCCGCTTCGCAGGTAACAGCGAAAATTACAGCGATTTTCGCGGCGGACAACGCATCGCAAGAGGTTTTTTTCCTGCAACGACAAGGCGTTGACGCAAAATGCGCGCTTGCCGGCCAGCGATGGGAACAGGGAAAAGGCACGGAAACATGCGCGCGCACGTTCCCGCCCACGGCAAAACCGGTTACACGAACGCCCGCGCCGTCATCCTTCGGCAGCCCGGTCGCAAAAAAAAGAGGGAAATCCAGCGGGACGAGAACCGCGCCTGGCGCGGCAATCCGTCATACCGAAAATCATAGGCCTTTTGATCAAACCGGTCAAGGAGCATCCCACGTTAATCCGTACACGGAATGTTTGACGTATCGCGTTCACCTTGGTTGTCATTCTCGCACAACAGGCTGTGTGAAAACTCGAATGCATCAGTTAATTCAGCAACATCCGAACAGTCGCCGCTTATTCCACGAATCTTCGTTGCGGCCAAACAATCAGTT
>Ga0208849_1000489_pt1 | contig 37219 bp, 36 predicted proteins | sample NGESurdeep072012_10_FD_184470 | JGI IMG/M metagenome (GOLD analysis project Ga0208849, IMG submission 184470) | Arctic peat soil microbial communities from Barrow, Alaska - NGEE Surface sample 53-3 deep-072012 (SPAdes) | ecosystem: Environmental > Terrestrial > Soil > Wetlands > Peat ... | reverse complement strand
CCCCCGCCGCGGATGCGCAGCCTTTGACGGCTTGGCCAGTTTCGCCGGCGCCAGTGGGGGCGCCGTTTCGGCCGCCACTTCCGAAGCGGGCTTGTCTTCGCGCAGACCCTTGAACGAGGCTTGGCGCAGAACGCCGTCGCCGGTGAAGCCGGCGTATTCGATCTCGGCCACCAGCACCGGTTTGACCCAGTGCGCGCCGCGCGCCTTCTTGGGCGCTAGCGGCCCGCCGAACGGCGAGACATCGGTTTCGAGCGCTCGCAGCCTGGCCATCAATCCCTCGACCTTGGTGCGGCCAAAGCCGGCGCCGATCCGCCCGACGTGGACCAGCTTGCCATCGCGGTAGACGCCCGCGATCAGCGAGCGGAAGGCATCCCCCGTTGTCGTCCAGCCGCCGATGACCACTTCGTGCCCGGCGCGGCATTTGGCCTTGGTCCAGTTCTCTCCGTGGCCCGAGCGATAGGGCGCATCCAGCCGCTTGGAGACGATCCCCTCCAGCGAAAGCCGACAGGCCGAGCGCAACACAGCTTCGCCCCCGGTGTCGAAGTGATCGACAAAGCGGATACGTGCGCGCGCCGGGGCGGCCAAGGCGCCGACCAACCGCGCCAGCTTTTCCTTGCGCCGCGACAGGGGCAGCTCGCGCAGGTCTTCGCCGTCCGCGAACATCGTATCGAAGACGAAGAACACAAGGTTCTGCGTCGCCTTTTCGGAGAGCGCCGCCTGCAGGGCGGCGAAGTCGGGCGCGCCGGCATGGTCGAGAGCCACGATCTCGCCGTCGATCACACAGTCGGGCAACGCCGCGCCGGCCTTGGCGATCTCGGCAAAACGCAAAGTCCAGTCGAGCCCCTTGCGGGTCAGAAGCGTGGCGCGGCCCGCGTGCACGCGCAGCTGCATGCGATAGCCATCGAACTTGATCTCGTGGACCCAGCCCGTGCCCGCGGGGGGCCGGTCGACGAGCTTGCACAACTGCGGAGGGATAAACGCCGGCATGGCCTGGGCGAGCTTGCCGCGGCTGGGCGCCGGCGCGGTCGCCGCATCCTTGCTCCCAGCCGAATGCCAGACCGCGTCGGGTTTGCCCGCGGCGGCCAGGATGAAGGGCTTGGGCGCACGGCCCGACCCCTTGGCGATGGCCGCCATTGGCCGTCCGGACGCCACCGAACGGTCCTCGGCCATAATCTCGGCTCCTCGGCCCGGGCGCGCGGCCGGATCTTTATGCTTGATCAGCAGCCAGTTGGTCGCCTTGCCTCGGCCCCGGTCGCGGTTCATGCGCACCAGCACCCAGCTCCCGTGCAGGCGCTCGCCCTCGAGAACGAACTTCAACTCGCCCTTCTTCAGGGCCTTCAGGGGGTCGGCGCCGTTTTCGGGGGCCCAGAAGCCGCGATCCCACATCTGCACCGTGCCGCCGCCGTACTGGCCCTTGGGGATCGTGCCCTCGAAGTCACCGTAGCTCAGCGGGTGGTCCTCAACCTCGACCGCCAAGCGCTTGTCGGCCGGATCGAGCGAGGGACCGCGGGTAACCGCCCACGACTTGAAGACGCCGCCGGCTTCCAGTCTCAGATCGTAATGCAGGCGGCTCGCGTCATGTTTCTGGACGACGTAGCGGAGTCGGTCGGATTTCGGCACGGGGCCGGTTCCGCTGGGCTCCGCCGTAACCTTGAAGTCGCGCTTGGCTCGATAGGTCGCCAGCTTGGTCCGCACCATGGGTCTGCACCCTCTTTCGCCTGATCGACGCCGTAGGCAGTTCGAACAGCGGCAGACCTGGCTCGTGAGAGGCCTTCAGGGCCTCGACAAAGGAGTCGCGCCACATCCGCACATCGCTGCCGGCGATGCCGTCCATCAAACTCCGCCAGCGGCTCACCCGTTCCGCCAGCCCCATCGACAGGGCCTGTTTCAGGGCGTCGGCGATCTCCTCGCGGCTGAAGGGATTGACGATCACCGCCGCGGTCATCTGCCGCGCCGCGCCGGCGAAACGCGAGAGCACCAGCACGCCGGGATCGTCGGGGTTCTGGGCGGCCACATACTCCTTGGCGACGAGATTCATTCCGTCGCGCAGGGGCGTCACCAATCCGATCTTGGCTGCACGGTAGACGCCCGCCAGTTCGTCACGCCGGTAGGTGCGGTTCACGTAGCGGATCGGCGTCCAGTCCATGTCGGCATAGGCGCCGTTGATTCGTCCGCACAGAGCGTCGATCCGCCCCCGCATGTCCTGGTAGGCCTCGACCTCGCCGCGCGAGGTCGGCGCCACCTGGAGATAGAGCACCTCGCGGCGCAGTTCGGGATTGTCCTGCATGAACCGCTCGAAGCCGAGCAGCCGCTCCTCGAGGCCCTTGGAATAGTCGAGCCGATCGACGCCGACGATCAGCGAACGAAAGACGCTGTGCGCCGCCATCCGGTCATAGGCGCGCATGGCGACCTGCGACTGGGCGAGGGTCTGGAACTCCGCGACGTCCAGCCCGATCGGAAACACTTGCGCCCGCAGGCTGGTGCCGAAGGCTTCCAGCCGCCCGTCGCGCGCCCAGCCGCCGCCGGCTTCGCCCAGGACATAGGATTCGAACGCCCATAGCCATTCGTCGGTCTGAAAGCCGACCAGGTCATAGGAAAACAGCGCTTCGACCAGTTGTCGGTTGCGGGGGAGGGTCGTCAGCAGCTGCGGCGCGGGCCACGGCACGTGGAGGAAAAAACCGATGGGATTGGCCACCCCCAGGCGGCGCAGCTCCCGTCCCAGGGGGATCAGGTGATAGTCGTGGACCCAGATCAGGTCCCCGGGCTCGATCAGGGGGGCCAGGGTTTCGGCGAAGCGCCGGTTGACCCGCTCGTAACCGGCGCCGAACGAGCGATCGTAAGCGGTCAGGTCGATGCGGTAATGAAACAGCGGCCAAAGAGCGCCGTTGGCGTAGCCGTTGTAGTATTCCTGATAGTCTGCCTCATCGAGATCGATGGTGACCACGGTGACATCGTCGACTCGGCGGGTGGTGGTCTCACCCGTGAAGGTCTCGGTGGTCTCGCCGCTCCAGCCGAACCAGAAGCCGGAATATTCCCGCAACGCCGCGGCCAGGGCGACTGCCAGGCCTCCGGCGGGCGCCTCTCCGCGAATCTGGGGCGGATTGACGCGGTTGGAGACGACGATGAGGCGGCTCAACGCACAGAACTCCAAGGGCGGCTCAGCAGAACCGCGCAGTTAATCAGTCCAACAAGCGAGTAGGTTTGGGGAAAGTTCCCCCATAGCGCCCCGTCGGTGAGACTGACGTCTTCCGAAAGCAGTCCGGCGTGGTTGCGCCGCTTCAGCATCTCCTCGAAAAGACGGCGCGCCTCTTCGGTCTCCCCGATCAGATGCAGGCCCTCGATGAACCAGAAGGTGCAGAAGTTGAACGCCGTCTCCGGCGCGCCGAAGTCGTCCGGCTGGTCGTAGCGCAACAGGTTCGACCCCCTGCGCAGATGCGCCTCGATGGCTTTGAGCGTCTCGCGGTGACGCGGATCGTCGGGCTTCAAAAATCGCAGGTCGACCAGCTGGGTCAGGCTAGCATCGAGCTCATCGCCGCCGAAGGTCGCCGCGAAGTGGCCGCCCTGCGGGTTCCACGCCTTCTCCTCGATGGCGGCGCGGATGGTCGCCGCGCGATCGTTCCAGAACCTTGCGCGAGCGGCGAGGCCAAGTTTCTCGGCCGCATTGCCCAGCCGGTCGCACGCCGCCCATGACATCGCCGCGGAATAGGTATGCACGGCCGCCCGGGTGCGCAGTTCCCAAAGGCCGGCGTCCGGTTTGTCGTAAACCGCGAAAGCCTGCTCGCCGATCCCCTCGAGCATCTCGAAGTCTTCGTGGGTCGCCGGCCTCAGCAGGCGTTCGTCGAAAAACGCCTGGACGCTGGAAAGGATGATCTGGCCATAAACGTCGTGCTGAATGTGTTCGTGAGCCTGGTTGCCGACCCGCACGGGCCCCATGCCGCGATAGCCGGGGAGGGTTTCGACGATCCGCTCTGTCAGTATCGGCTCATAGCCGACGCCATAGACCGGCTGGATATGACCGCCCCCGGCCGCATCGACGATATTGCGCAGATAGCCGAGATAGTTTTCCAGGATGTCGACGGCGCCCAGGCGGTTGAGCGCCTGGACGACGTAATAGGCGTCGCGAATCCAGCAATAACGATAGTCCCAGTTGCGGCCGCTGCCCGGCGCCTCGGGAATGGAGGTGGTCAGGGCCGCGACGATCGCGCCGGTCTCTTCGTAAGCGCACAGCTTCAGGGTGATGGCCGCGCGGATCACCGCTTCCTGCCATTCGAGCGGCACCGCCAGGGTGCGCACCCACTCGCGCCAATAGACGCAGGTATCGTTCAGCATGGCGTTGGCGTTGGCCAGGACCTCGCCCTGGAACGGCTCGTCTGGGCCCAGGAACAGGGCGACGGTCTCCTCGAGCCGAAAGGTCCGCTCCTCGAGAATGTGCGAGACCGGCACGGTGCCGGTCAGGCGCATGACCACGTCCTTGCCCGCGTAGCGGATGTGGTTGGAGCCCGAGGTGACCGGCGCCCGCTCGGCGCCCCAGTCGGCGGTCGGGCGCAGCCGCACGGTGATCCTGGGCGCTCCCGCGATGGGCCGGATCAGGCGGATGAACGAGGTTGGCCGATAGCCGCGGCCGTAAAGCCGGAAACGCGGCGCGAAATCGATGATCTCCAGCGAGGCGCCGGTCGAATCGGTGATCTCGGTGCGCAGGATAGGGGTGTTGCGCAGATAGGCCTGGCGCGTCTGGGACGCGTCGACCACATCGATCGACCAGAAGCCGGCCGCCTCCGCGTCCGCCGGGTCGTGATCGCTGAGCAGGTTGGAGAACAGGGGATCGCTGTCCACGCGCGGGGCGCAGCACCACACGAACCGCCCCTGCCGGTCGATCAGGGCGCTGATCGAACAGTTGCCGATCGGGGCCAGGTCTAGATCGCGGGTCAACGCCCAGCCTCAATGGCGGCGGCAAGCCAATTCTTGGCGGCGTCTACGTCAGCCAAGCCGTACGCGGCGTCGGTGGGCCGGCGAGCGCCGACGATGACGCCAAAGCCGCCGTTGGCCCGCGCCGCGCGAAACCCGGACTCATCGGTGAAGTCATCGCCGATGTACACCGGCATGAAGCCTTTGAACGGCGCCTCGCCCATGAACGCCTGGACGGCGTCGCCCTTGTCGGGCCCCGGCAGGCGCAATTCAACCACCATGTCGCCTGGCTGAACAACCAGGCCCAGCCTCGCGGCCAGCCCCTGCGCCAGCTCCAGGCAGGCTTCGCGCGCCTGGGGCGAGCGGCGATAGTGCAGCGCCACCGCCGGCCCCTTGTCCTCGACCAGCAGACCGGCGTCGGCCTTGGCGAAGGCCAGCATGGCCGCGCGCGCCTGATCGGCGCCGATATCGGGCGCCGGGGCCTCGATAACGCCGGCCGCGGTGCGCCGAACCAGGCCATGAACCGCGCCGATGGCCGGGACCCGTCCATCCAGCAGCCGATCGAGGTCGTCCAGGGCCCGACCGCTGACCACGGCGAGGCGCCCCGACAGTCGCCGCGACAGTGCGTCTAGCAGACGGCGGCGGTCCGCGTCGGGGCTGACGCCGCCCGGCGTCGCCTCGATGGGCGCCAGCGTGCCGTCGAGATCGGCGAACACCGCGCTGCGGCCCAGATCCAGGCTTGGAGGCGGCGGAAGCCTCTCGTCGGCCGGCGATGAAACCGCGATCGCTGTCTTCAACTTGGTCTTCCCTCATGGCCGGCGGCCAGACACCGCGCCAGGCTTCGATCTGCCCGGCCAACAACGCTCACCCCTCGAGAACCACCGATATGCTTCGATCCGACGAAGGCCCGGGCGTGACCGCAATGCTCTCGCCATAGCGCTGGAAACGCAGGTCGACGCTGGCGTCGGCGACCGCCAGGCCACTCAGGAACAGTTGGTCGACACCCGCTGGCAGCGCCGGGCGCACCAGACGCACCTGCCGCTTGTCCGCGTCGATGCTGAGGCCGAGACAGGCCTGCAGCAGCATGAATGTCGAGCCCGCGGCCCAGGCCTGAGGCATGCACGCCACCGGGTAGGCGATCGGCGGCTCATCGGCCTCTCGGACGAACCCGCACATCAGTTCGGGCATGCGCATTTCGAAGCTCTTGGACGCCTCGAACAGATCGCGCAGCACCTTGGCCGCGCCCGCGCGGTCGCCATAGTGCGCCATCCCATGGACGGCGATCGCCGTGTCGTGAGGCCAGATCGAGCCGTTGTGGTAGGACATCGGATTGAACCGCGCCATGCCGACGGCCAGGGTGCGGATACCCCAGCCACTGTCGAATTCACCAGATAGCAGGCGCGCGGTGATCTTCGCCGCCCTCTCGGGGCTGGGCAGGCCAACAAACAGCAGATGGCCTGGATTGGATGTCCGCGGCTCGCACCGCTTGCCATCGCCGTCGATGGCCAGGGCGTAGTAGCTCTCGTCCTCCATCCAGAAGCGATCCTCGACGGCGGCCCGCATCGTCTCGGCGCGCCCTGTCCAGGCCTCGGCGCCGGCTACGCCCAACCGCCGGGAGATCTGCGCCATCGCTCGCCAAGCCGCAAAGGCATAGCCCTGCACCTCGACCAGGGCGATCGGCCCCGCGGCCAGGCGTCCGTCCTGGTGGAAGACCGAATCGATGCTGTCCTTCCATCCCTGGTTGGTGAGCCCGGTCTCGGCGCGGCGGGCATAGTCGATCAGCCCATCCCCATTGGTGTCGCCGAAGGTTTCCAGCCATCGCACCGCGGCCAGCAGCGCCGGCCAGATTCCCTTAAGCAGCTCAATGTCCCCAGTTCGCGTCAGGTAGGCCCCGGCCAGGGCGATGAACAGCGGCGTGGTGTCGACGCCCCCATAGTAGAGGCCGAACGGAATTTCCTTCAGAGCCGCCATCTCGCCGCGGCGCGTTTCGTGCATGATCTTGCCGGGCGTCGAGTCGCCGAAGTCCGAGGCTTCCGTGGCCTGGCGCGCCGCCAGGTAGGTCAGCACGCCTTTGGCCAGGGATGGGTCGAGCCACAGCATCTGCCAGGCGGTGATGATGCCGTCGCGACCAAACGGCGTCGAGAACCAGGGTATGCCGGCATAGGGATAGAGGCCGGTGGCCAGTTCGGTGGTCAGTACGGCCACGTCCGAGCGAGACTGGTCCAGCCATGCGCCGAAGGCTCCGTCCGGGGCGGTCAGGCGCGCGCCCCGCTCCTTGCGCTCGCGCACGGCCCGCCTGGCTGCGCCCATGGCGGCCAGAAACCGGTCGCGGCTCGGCGCTTCGCCTTCCATCGGCCCCACCTCAATGTAGAGATCGGTTCGCCGGCCCGGAGCCAGTGCGAACATGAAGTCGGCCTTATCGGCGCGCAACCGCCACGGAATCTCTGAGAAACCGATCACTCCGCCACGCGAAAGCTGGTCGAGGCCCAGATAGGCGAAGGCGACCCCCCGCCCGAGAAGGCGCGGTGGCTCCGTGACCCCCCGCCTCGGCCGCTTCAGGCCACGGACCTCGAACATATCGCGGAAGTCGGCTTCGTATTCGAATGAGACGGGGGTCATGATCTCGTCGAGACCGAAATTGGTCAAGCGCAAGCGTTCGAAGACCGTGCCGTGGTGAAGGCAGCGCCGCCGCTCGATATGGATCACTCCGCGCGGCGTGGTGCTGTCGCCGACCGGCGGCAGCGCCAGGTTGGCTCCGTGAAAGGTGAACACCGCCCCGTCCGGCGAGAGCGCGAAGCTCAGCTTAGACGGCCGCTTGTTGCCGATGGTCATGCAAAAGCGCGAAAGGATCCGGGTGTCGTCGAAAAACAGACCATCGACGCCGCCCCGCACATCGCCCCAGGGATCGGCGACCAGAAAGGCGTCCGCGTCCTTGATCGACAACAGCTGGACGATATCGCCGGCCGCCTCGTCGGAGTCCAATGCGACAGAAGCGGCGAGGTCGTCCATTGAGCAGCTTTATTGGGGAGAATCAGGCGATCTGTGCGTGCGCCTCAGGGTCCACCACGTCGACTTCGAAGGCAAGATCAGGCGCAAAAGGGCAATGCGCTAGGCGATCGGCATACAGATCGAGATACCCACGCGCCATCGCCGTGGCCGAGAACCGCCGGTCGAATCGGCGGCGCACGGCGCGCCGGTCCAGCGCCTGTGCGGCGCGGACGGCCGCGGCGGCCTCCTCTTCGCCCGAGACGATGAAGCCCGTGACACCCTCATCGACCACTTCGGTCGCCGAGCCGCAGTCATAGGCGATCACCGGAGTGCCGCAGGCCATGGCCTCGATCATCACCAGCCCGAAGGGTTCGGGCCAGTCGATCGGAAACAGCAGGGCTTCGGCGCCGCCGAGAAAGGCTGACTTGTCTGCATCGCCGATCTCGCCGACGAACTCGATCAGCGGGTGATCGAGCAGCGGCCGGATTTCATCGTTGAAGTAGTTGAGGTCGGCGGCGTCCACCTTGGCCGCGATCTTCAGCGGCATGCCCAGGCGCTTGGCGATGGCGATCGCGCGGTCGGGGCCTTTCTCGGGCGAAATCCGGCCCAGAAACGCCAGATAGCCCCCCGGTGTCGCCGAGAAGCGGTAAAGGGCCTCTGGCATGCCGTGATAGACGGTCCCGGCCCAGTTGGCGAACGGCAGGAAGGTCCGCTGCGCGTTCGAGATCGAGACCAGGGGAAACTTCGGCCAACGCCGATAGACCTCCGGCAGGTCCTTCAGGTCCAGGCGGCCATGCAGGGTGGTCAGCGTGCGCGAGGCGTCCGCCTCGAACAACGGAAAGTGGACCATGTCGGTGTGGAAATGGATGATGTCGAAGCGCGCGCTCTGGCGCCGAACTTCCGACAACATGGAAAGGTGCGCCGCCAGGTCCGACTTCAGGGGGGCCGGATCCAGGCGGATCGCCTGATCGCGAACGGGCACCAGATTCGCGCGAGTCTGGGCGTCGGCGCTGGAAAACAGCGTCACCTCATGACCCAGATCGACCAGCGCGTCACAAAGGTGCGCGACGACCCGCTCGGTGCCCCCATAGAACCGGGGCGGAACGGCCTCATAGAGCGGAGGGACCTGCGCTATCTTCATCTAATCGACTCCCTGACCCCCGTGACCGATGCGCGTCGCGCCCGGCGGCGGCTCTCGCGGCCGTGACACCAAATGAACCCGCTTGGCCCATCTAGTGTCGAGCCGGCGGCCGCGCCAGCACTACTCATCCAAACGCAGCCCGGCCCGCATGGGTTGCACCGTCCCCCAACCACGAAAATGTCACCGATTATCGCGTGGGAACTCATGGCCCTTGCGTTCGATAGAACTTAGATATATCTATAGTCCGTTATATCTGACATAGATCCAAAGGATGACCATGTTCAGACACTCCCACCGCCGCCAGCGCGAAGCGTTTTCGCCAAGAGAGGGCGTCCATACCCATCCCCGTGGTCGCCGCGGGGGCGGCCTCGGCGAGCGCATCTTCGACCAGGGCGACCTTCGCTTTGTCATTCTGCGCCTGATCGCCGAGCGGCCCCGCCACGGCTACGAATTGATCAAGGACATCGAAGAGCGGGTCGGCGGCGCCTATAGCCCAAGCCCCGGCATCGTCTATCCCAACCTCACCTTGCTCGAGGAGCTGGGTTACGTCAGCGTCGAGGCCGCCACCGGCGGTAAGAAGCTCTACCGCATCACCGCCGAGGGCGAGGGCGCGCTGGCCGAACGCAAGCCGGCGATCGACGCCATCTTCGCGCGCATGGACGAGATCCAGGCGCGGTTCGAGCGGCCATCGCCCCACATCGGTCGGGCCATGGGTAACCTGGCAGCCGCCATCGGCGTTCGCATGCGCAGCGGTCCGGTAAGCGCCGAACAGCTCGACGCCATCGTCACCGCCATCGACTCCGCCGCCCGCGCGGTGGAGAAGGCGTAGCGGATCCCCCCCCGTCCTCTTGCGGGGGAGGTGGCGCGGCGCTTTTTCTTGCGTCGTGACGGAGGGGGCGCAAGGCCACATTAGATTTCGCGGGAGCCGCCCCGCGCCCCCTCCACCACCCGCTTCGCGGGCGGTCCCCCTCCCCCGCTCCGCGGGTGAGGAATTTAGCGAGATTCTCCGCCGTCCTCTCATAGGAGGGGGCGCGGCTTCCCACTCAACGTCGGGGCGCTGCTTCGCTGGCGAGGAGTTATGAGGTATCGCGGGAGAATAGGGGGACAAGCGTTGAGCGAGCTCATCCAAGAAGCCGACATGATCGCCGTGCCGGCTCATGCCCATGATCCGCATGCCCGGCTTACTCCGGGCGCCGTTTGCTGGTCGCTCTTCGAAGGGGCGCGAAACCCCTATGTGATCCTGATCACCATCTACATCTTCATGCCTTACGTGGCGCAGACCGTGGTTGGAAACCCGGTCAGGGGCCAGGAGCTTATCTCTCGCTGGAGCCAGTATTCCGGCTGGGCGGTGATGGCCACGGCGCCGTTTCTGGGCGCCTCGATCGACAAGCTCGGCCGCCGCAAGATCTGGCTCGCGCTGGTGGTGGCGGCGATGGTTCCGCTGATCGGGGCCCTTTGGTTCACCAAGGCCGACCACAGCGGTCTTTCGGTGACGCAGACCCTGGCGATCGCCGCCATCGTCGGCGTGCTGTTCAGCTATTCGGAGGTCCTGCACAATTCGCTGCTGGTGCGCGCCGCCGGTCTCTCGGCCGCGCACAAGGCTTCGGGTCTGGCCCTGGCGCTGGGCAATGGCTTCGCGCTTGCCGCGCTCGGCTTCACGGCCTGGGCTTTTGCCTTGCCGGGCCTCCCCCAGACGGCGAACTGGTTATGGATTCCCAAGGCGCCGCTGTTTGGTCTCGACCGCGCGCTGCATCAGCCGGAGCGGGTGGTGGCGCTGATGGCGGCTGGGATTTTCGCCCTTGGCCCCTGCCGCTGTTTCTGTTCACGCCCGATGCGCCGGCGACGGGTACGCCGCTGTTCGCGGCTCTGCGCAGCGGCGCGGCCGATCTTTGGCGCATGGTGCGGACCGTCAGGCGCTATCGCAACGCCGCCATCTTCCTGGCCGCGCGGATGTTCTACGTCGATGGCATGACCGCGATCCTCATCTACGCGGGGGTCTATGCAACAGGGGTGATGGGGTGGCGCGCCCTGGAAATGCTGTTCTTCGGCATCATTTTGTCGGTTCTGGCGGTCCTCGGCGGTTTCGTCGGGCGGTGGCTGGACGCCGGACTGGGTCCCAAGCGCGCGGTGCAAGTCGAAATCGGCATGTCGCTGATCGGCATCATCGCCTTTCTGGGCATGAGCCCGCACAAGATCCTGTACTTCTGGAACTTCGATCCGGCGATGCACGCCGCCCTATGGCAGGGGCCCTTCTTCCGCACATGGCCCGAATGGATTTTCCTGTTGATCGGATTTTCCAACGCGGTGTTCATCACCGCCCATTATGCCTCCAGCCGCACCCTGCTCACCCGGCTGACGCCGCCCGATCAGACCGGAGCGTTCTTCGGCGTCTACGCCCTTTCCGGCACCGCGACGGTCTGGCTTGGATCGTTCCTGGTCAATCTCGGCACCAAGATCTTCAAGACCCAGCAGGGCGGCTTCGCCACCATCATCCTGCTACTGGCGACAGGTTTTGTCGGCCTGCTGTTCGTGCGCGGCGGCGAGCGGCCGGATGATGGGCCGCGCACTCATCCTGGGGGCTAGAAGAAACCTAGCAGGTGGCGCAGGTGACCTGATTGGAGATGCGAGGGCGAAGGTAATAGGTGTTGGCGAAGGTGATCGGCGAGGGGATGACGTAATTCACCGGCGAGTTGTAGACATAGCTGACATCGGCCTCGATGACGCTCTGGTTGGCGACCAGCGCGTCTGCCGGCGGGGTGACCACCGCGCCCTTGGCCATCGGCGCCATGTTGCTGCCCTCGCTCCAGTCGACCGTCGCCACATCGTTGGCGTCGGCGGTGATGCTGGTGACGCGCATCGACAGCTGGGCGGTCGGAAACGGCGAAACGATCACCGATCCGACGCTGAAAAAGTCGGAAATGTCGGCCGGGGTGAGGGCGCTGGCCTGCGCAACCAGGTCGCCGATGGTCGAACCGGTATGGCTGACGCGGCGCTGCGCCATCATCGCCTGGGTAAGTTCGGCCATGCCGAAATACATGACGATCATTACAGGGGCCAGGAGCGCGAACTCCACCGCCGCGGCGCCCGCGATGTCTGCCCGAAAACGCCTCAAGTGCACGGCAAAGCTCCCGAATAGTTCTCGTTACGGAACGCCGCCGCCGAGGTGAGCAGATGCTGATTGGGTCCAAGGTTGGGCAGTCCCGGGTCGACCAGGGGCGTGTAGAGCGTATAGGGGTAGAACACCCGGACCAGCACGATGCTGCAGGACGTGCCTGGATCGTAGGTGGTCAGGGTGGGATCCAGCGCCCCGTTGGTCACCGGCGGCGTGCTCGCAATGGTCCCGAAGGTCGCGAACGTGCGCACGTCGACGACGACATTGGCCGAGCAGTCCGTCGAAGACAGCCACGACATGTGACTGCAGACATCGGCCTGGAAACTGGCGGCGCTGCTGGAACCCGACATCTGCATGGCTCCGGTGCGGATGTTTCGCGCCGCATCGACGGTGGCGGCGTCGAGGGTGGTCGAAGCCATGAACAGCAGGCCCAGCTCCATGACCCCAAACAACAGCATGAAGAAAGGCGTGGCGACGATGGCGAACTCCACGGCCGTCGCGCCGCGGGTCTGCCTGGCAAAGCCGCGCAGAGCGCCTGATAGTTTACGGAACAATGTCACAGGAGCGGCTGCGGCCCTTTTTCCGCGATCGTGGCTGAACCCGATCATAGGCGTCCCCTCCTAACCGGCGTTTAAGAGCCGCACTCTCGCGTCCGACTTCGGGACGGTCGCGCCGTCCTCTGCAGAATTCGCGCCTAGCGGGAAAACCGGCGACCCCGGCCCTGGCGGCCGCCGCGGCGACGATTACACCCCTGTTTACCAGTCGCATGCGATCTGAGGGCTACGCCGCGCGCCTTCTAAAGTAACAAAGGGGCCCGACCGCGTGGAGGATACAACCATGGTGGCAGCGACGCAGCGGCCTGCGGCACACCCGTCAGGCGGGATGGGATTGGCGTCTCTGACGCTCGATTTCGCCGAACGCGGGCTGCTGATCGCCTTGTATCTGATGCTTTTCCAGCGGCTGCTGCCGTCCCTGGGTCGCGAGCCTCTCAATACCCTGCTGCTGATTTCCGAATCCATCGTCGTCGGCTTCGTGGTCTTTCGCCGCACGACCCTGACGGTGACGAAAAACCCCCTGGATTGGCTGATGGCGCTCGCCGGAACCATCCCACCACTGTTCCTGCGTCCAGGCGGACACCCGCTCGCGCCGCCCCTGGTCGGGGCGCTGATGATGACGGCAGGGGTGCTCATCCACGTTTGGGCCAAGCTGGCCCTGCGCCGCAGCTTCGGCATGGCCGCGGCCAATCGTGGCGTCAAGATCGAAGGTCCCTACCGGGTCGTGCGCCACCCGATGTACGTCGGCTACGCGATCACCTGGGCGGGGTTCGTCCTTCTGAACCCCACCTGGCTGAACGCCGGCCTCTGCCTTTTCGCCGCAGCCATGCAGGTTATGCGCATCCTGGCCGAAGAGCGGCTCTTGGCGGCGGATTCGGCCTACCGGGCCTATACGACACGCACAAAGTTCCGCATCCTGCCCGGCATCTTCTAAAGCCATGACTTCGACGGCTCTGTCGGAACAATCCCGGAGAGGCAAAACCGCCAAGGTCTCGATCCTGGAGCGTCGTCTGGCCGTGAACTACACCCCCAGACGGCAGCATCACGCGATGGGTGATCGAGGCACGGATCCATGGGTTTGATCCAGCTGCTCGGACGGCTGTTGCCGTCCCCAGAGGTATTGTTGCTGATGCTGGCCGCCATGGCCTTGTGCACCTTGTGTGAAGTTCGGTGGCCGGCGCGTACGGGTGAAAAGCCCGACAAGTCTCTGAACATCGCCATCGGCCTGGTGTTCATGCTCCTGCAGGCAACGTTCGGCGTGGCCATCGGGCCCGTGGTGACGCTGGCGGTCAATGCCGCGGGCGGCGGCCTGATCACGCTGCCATCGGCGGGCTGGGGCGTGGTCGTCGGCATAGCCGTTTTCTGCCTGGCGATGGATCTGGGCGACTACCTCTTCCATCGCGCGCAACACGCGTGGCCGGTGCTATGGGCCATGCATTCGTTGCACCACAGCGATCCGGCGTTCGGCGCCACCACCGCGGTTCGGCACTTCTGGTTCGAGCCGATGCTCAAGGCGATGACCACCTACCTGGCGATCGGTTTGCTGTTCAAGGCCGCGCCGACCATTTTGCTGACTTGGGCGGTGTTGAGTTATTACAATTTTATCAGCCACAGTAATGTCCGGATTGGCTGGGGTGGCGCCTCCTGGCTGATCAATTCACCCCAGTATCATCGTATGCACCATTCAGTCCTTCCCGAGCATTTGAATTGCAACTTTGCTTCGGTGTTCCCGATCTTCGACGTGATTGCCGGATCCTATCATAAGCCGAACGCAGACGAATACCCGCCGACCGGCATCGACACTGGCGAGCGCCCGGCATCGATCATTGAGGCGCTGTGCTGGCCGTTGCGCGCCCGGCTCGCGACGCTGGGTCCCGCGACGCGAGCCTAGCCGCCACGCCACAGGCTGGCCGCTTTTCGCCCCTGGCGGTCCTAGGCGGCAGGGTTGAGGTGCGTGCCTATGGTGGTGAACAGGCTGTTCAGAGTGGTTCCCATGCTGGTCACCGCGGCAACCACGACAATCGAAATCAGAGCCACGATCAGACCATATTCGACGGCGGTCGACCCGCGTTCGCTGGCCAGGAAGGATGCGAGGCATTTGACCATCGCCGGTGGCATCTCCTTTGGCTGATCCGCGCGTGCGGAATCTGGATCGCCACGCGTCCAACCACCTTTCGGCCCGGCATGCTAACGCGCGGTAAACGGCGGGGCGGCGACTCGCTTGCCTTAGACGTGAAAGGGCGGCCGCCGTGCGGCGGTGTCGAGTGAGAGCCGCTCAGCTCTAGGGGGCGGTCGTCTGGGTTCCGGCCGGGGCGCCCGCGGTGGCGACGGTCCGCTCGCAGCGCGGCGAACAGGCGAAGTCGGCGACGTCCATTCCCCGATGCAGGGAAACGTGGTTCGGGCCGGACGATCCGATGACGATCTCCCGGCTGAAGATCGTGCGCCCGCTCTGGTCGGCGACGACGAGGTTTGTCACGCCGTAACTCTTGCCAGTGACGATCAGGTGTCGGCCATCGAGCATGGTCACGTCGGCGATGGCGGGATTGCCGACAATCACCTCGCGCGCCGGACGGGCCAGGGTGATGCGCGCGGCCTGATCGATGTCTACCGCGAGGCCCGCGGCCAAGGCGCAGCTGGGCGCCGCGAGGATGAGCAGTGTGAGGAGTTGGAGGCGCATCGAGGGAGCCCTTGGCCGCGGCGGATGGTCAAGGCTGTGCCCTAATGGTCAACAAAGCCTGAACAACCTCTGATTGTCTCTTGTGTGGGATCGGCGCGCGAACCGGCATGCAGCGAGGGCATTAACCCGGTGGAAATAGTAAATATAAGTAAACCATAGAAAAATTTGGCAACATTAGGTCGCGTTTACTGGCCATTAAGGTCGATAGGCGATGGTGACGGCGTGTTCGGGGCGAGCAGGCCGGTCAAGGCTTGATCCCTCACTTACCTGCTTGCACAACAAGGAGATCAAGCAATGTCGAAGTTTGTCACCAGTTTCATGAATGACGAGTCTGGCGCCACGGCCATTGAGTACGGTCTGATCGTCGCTCTGATCGCCGTGGTCATCATCACCGCGGTCACCACGGTCGGCACCACGCTCAGCACCAAGTTCGTCGCCGTCAATACCGCGATGACGCCGGCGGCCTAAATACCGCACCAACATCTAAGATCAAGGGCCGCGGTTCACACCGCGGCCCTTTTTCTTTTTGGGCGGGTCTGCGAGACGCATCGCCATCGCGTTCGAAACCATTGGTTCATACCGATTGGCGATGGTGGCCAAACACCCCCTCCCAGGTTCACCGTCCATGACCCCTTCGCCGGCCCTCTTGCAAACCCTGCTCTTCTGCCTGTTCGCGGCGCTCGTGGTCTTCGCGGCCGTGCGCGACGCGGTCAGCTACACCATCCCCAACTGGGTCTCGGCCGCCCTAGTGGCCATCGCCATCCCCACGGCCCTGATCCTGGGCGTCCCGACCCAGGCGATCCTGGCGGCGGTGATCGTCGCAGTCGTGCTTCTGGGCGCGGGCATGGTCATGTTCGCGCTCAAATGGATGGGGGGTGGTGACGCCAAGCTGATGGCGGCCGCCGCGCTTTGGATCGGCCTGCCGGGGATTGCCTCGTTCTTTCTCTATACCGGTCTCGCCGGCGGGATCCTGGCTTTGGGTCTGATCGGCGCGCGTTCGGCCTTCCTTCGACCCTTCGCCGCTTCCGGGCCGGCCTGGGTCGGCCGCCTGGCCACGCCCGGCGCCGCGGCGCCCTATGGCGTCGCCATCGCCATGGGTGCGCTGGCCGCCTTCCCCCATGGATTGCTGATGCGCGCCGCTCACGGAGGCTTCTAAGGCCGCCCGGGCCCAGAAGCTTAGGCCGGCGTTAACCATGCAGCGGCCACTCTGCCCCTGGGCCATCAAAATCTGGCTCAAGACATCAAACGCATGCGACCGATGGGGCCAAGGCGGGTCCGGTCCGGTTCGCGACGAAAGAGAGCGGCGGTTGAACCGATGAGCCCACTGCGAATCGTCATCCTTTCCGTGGCCGCGGTGGCCGCCATCGGGCTGGCGCTGCTGGTGCGCAACATGACCATGGCCAAGACGCCCACGCAGGCGGTGATCGTCGCCGCGGCGCAGAAGCCGATGATTCGCGTCCTGGTCGCGGCCAGGGATCTGCCGGTGGGAACGCGCCTGAAGGACGGCGACCTGGCCTGGCAGGGGTGGCCGGCGGATTCTCTCAACGCGAGCTACATCACCGATGGCGGACGGCCGGCGCCTTCGCTCACGGGGGCGGACGCCGCGGCGACCGCCGCCAAGGACCTGGTCACCAATGGCGGACCGGCCATGGAAGCCCTCAAAGGCGCGGTGGTCAGGGACGCGCTGGTCAAGGGCGAGCCGATGGTCAGGGGCAAGGTCGTCATCGCCGGCCAGGGCGGCTTCATGTCGGTCATGGTCAAGCCCGGCATGCGGGCGATGGCCATTCCGGTCAATGCGGAGACCGGCGCCGGCGGGTTTGTCCAGCCGGGCGACCGGGTCGACCTGCTCTCTGCCCACCAGGACGCCAGCACCAAGTCGGGTGGCGGATTTGTCAGCCAGATCGTGGTTTCGAACGTCCGCGTGTTGGCTGTCGACCAGACAACGGACCCTGCGAAGAACGGACGTTTCATCGTCGGCTCGACCGTGACCCTCGAGATCCCCGCCGACGCCACCCAGCCGGTCGCCGAGGCGCGCGCGCGGGGGGGGATGGCCCTGGCGCTGCGATCCTATGCGGACATGGGCGGCGATCCCGGAGGCGCCGTGCAAGGTGGGCCCGCCGGCGAGGTGCAGATGATCAAGGGCGGAACGCCCAGCGAAGTGGCGGTGCTACGATGAACTCATCGAATCTCAGGCGTCTCGTCGGCGCGGTAGCCGCGGCGCTCAGCCTGCAGGGTGCGCAGGCGTTCGCGCAAACCGACGCGCTGGTGCGAGTGGACCTGTCCGCCGGCGCGGCCTCGCAGTCCCTGGCCTTGCCGATGGGCAAATCCGCCAGCATCGATCTGCCGGTGGACGCCCGGGACGTGCTGGTCACCAACCCCGGCGTCGCCGATGTGGTGCTCAGATCGCCCCGGCGAATCTCCGTCCTCGGCCTCAAGGAAGGCGGCACCGACGCGGTGTTCTTCGACGGGGCGGGCAGGCGAATCCTGTCGCTGAACGTCCATGTCGACATCGACGCCAGCGCCGTCAGCGAGATGATCAACCGCCTGCTTCCAGGCGCCTCGGTTCGCGCCGAGGGCATCAACGGCAGCATCGTGCTTGGCGGCCAGGTCGCCAGCGCCACGGACGCTGACAAGGCGGTGCAGATCGCCAGGGCGGAGGTCGCCAGACCCGAACTGGTGCTGAACATGCTCAGCATCGCCGGCAAGGACCAGGTGATGCTCAAGGTCCGGATCATCGAGGTGCAGCGCAATGCGATCAAGCAGCTGGGCTTCAACCTGCAGGCGCTGGTCGGCAAGGTCGGCAGCTCGCAGTTCGGGCTCGCCAGCGCGGCCACCTACGCCATCAACGGGGCAATCCTGGGCGGCGTGAACGGCGGCTATCAGCTCGACACCACCCAGGGCGGAACGCTGCCGGGCAGCAACGGCGTCAACAAGGCCAACGCCACCATCCAGGCTTTCGAACGCGTAGGGCTCGTGCGGACGCTCGCCGAGCCGAACCTCACCGCCGTCTCCGGCGAATCGGCGAAGTTCCTGGCCGGCGGCGAATTTCCGGTGCCGATCGGCCAGGATCAGACGGGCCGCGTGACCATCGACTTCAAGCCGTTCGGCGTCGGCCTGGGTTTCACCCCCGTCGTGCTCTCGGGCGGACGAATCTCGCTGAAGATCTCCACCGAAGTTTCGGAACTCAGCACCACGGGCGCCTTTTCGCTCTCCAACGGGCCGGGCGCGCCGGCTCTGGTCGTGCCTTCGCTGACCGTGCGCCGCGCCGAGACCACCGTTGAACTGCCGTCGGGCGGCGCGATGATGATCGCAGGCCTGCTGCAGGATACCTCCAAACAGGACATCGATTCGATTCCAGGGATCGGCAGCCTTCCCGTGCTGGGCGCCCTGTTCCGGTCGCGTGATTATCAGTCCGGGCAGAGCGAGCTGGTGGTTATCGTCACCCCCTACCTGGTCAACGCCGCCAGCCCGGCCGACATCCAGACTCCCGCCGATGGTCTGCGCATCGCCAGCGATGCCGACACCATCCTCCTCGGCCATCTGAACAAGGCCTACGACCGGCCCGAGGAGGCGCCCGCTGGTCGCACCTATCAGGGCCCCTTCGGCTACGTGGTCGAGTGAGATGGAGCGCGCCGTGACCTTCGCCACTTACCCGGCCAGGACAGGAAAGACCCCGGCAATGACCTCCAGAAAAGTCAGACTCAGGTCCGCGTCGGCCGGCTCCGTTGTCGCCCTTGTCGCGGCTCTGGCGCTCTGCGCCTGCGCATCGCGGGTCGCTGAAGACGCCGGCGGTCCGCTGACGCCGACCGAGCACTACGCCATCAAGGTCGCATCGCAGCCGGTGCAGCTTGCCCTGGAGGCCCATCGCCAGGGCATGTCGCCCAACCAGGCCAGGGCGCTGGACAAGTTCGCCCAAGGTTGGATCGAGGCCAACGGCGGCGAGATCACCCTGCGCTCTCCGGCCCACGGCGGCGATCCCGCGGCCGCCTATCGCACAGTCGCCGACGCCCATGACCTGCTGGTCGCGCATGGCGTCGCCCCTTCCAGCCTTCGGATTGTCGGCTACGACGCCCAGGGCGACCACCGCGCGCCGGTGCTCATCGATTATGCCCACTACGTGGCCAAGGGACCCAGCTGCGGCCATTTGTGGGAGAACCTGTCGGCCAATGGCTCAAATCGCGCCTATGCGAACTTCGGCTGCGCGCTGACCGCCAACGTAGCCGCCGAGATCGCCGATCCTGGGGATCTGATAGCGCCGCGCCAGAGCGATCCGGTCGACGCGGAACGGCGGCAGATCGTGCTCGATCACTACCGAAAGGGTGACGTTACCTCTTCGGCCAAGGACGACCAGGCCAACGGCGCGGTCTCTACGGCAGTTCATTAGGGACCAGATATGCAACCCAAAGTCTCCGAAAGCGACCCGTTCGATCTCGACTTCGAGACCGACGACGAATTCACCTCCCCGCGAGCCCAGGACGATGCCTGGGGCGAGCCTGGGGCGACGGCCGGCGGGACAGGCTCTGTCCATCCAGACCCATTCGTCGGACTGCCGATGTCGGCCGACCGTCTCGCGGAGCATGCCGAGGCGCCGCCGGAGCCCGGGAGTCTCAATCCGGTTCAAGCCTTCGCCAGCCTGCACATGGCGCTCGAGGCTGCGGAAGACCGGATACCCGATCTGCCCGGGGCCGAGCCCTCCCTGCCGGAAGAGTCCGGCACCCTCGGTCCCGCGGCCGTCCCGCAGCCGGCCGCCAATCCCGTCGGCGAGATGATCGCCGGCGTCGCGGCCGCGCTCGGCGAGTCGGTGGCGCCGCGGATCACCGTCAACGCCTTCTGCACCGAAACCGACACCCTGGAGCTGGTCCGCAAGGCGGCGGGGGACAGGCGCATGGAGCGCGCCTCGACGGTCGTGCGCCCCGGCGGCCTCGCCGCCGCGGTCGAGCACTACCAGAGCCATTCGACGCCCTCGCTGATCATTGTCGAGGCCGCCGAGCCGGCCGCGCAACTGCTGGGCATGCTGACCAGTCTCGCCGAGGTTTGCGACGCCGGCACCAAGGTCATCGTCATCGGGGCCGCCAACGACATCGCGCTCTACCGTGAGCTGATGCGCCAGGGAGTCAGCGACTATCTGGTGCCTCCGTTGAGCACCCTGCAGCTGATCGGCGCGATCACCGGTCTCTATGCCGACCCCTCGGCGCCGTTCGTTGGTCGCCAGATTGCCTTTTGCGGGGCCAAAGGCGGGGCCGGCGCCTCGACCCTGGCGCACAACGTCGCCTTTGGCATATCCGAGCGGATGACGGCGGCCACGGTGATCGTCGATCTCGACCTGGCGTTCGGGACCGCCGGCCTGAATTTCAACCAGGATCCGCTGCAGGGCATCGCCGACGCCCTGTCACAGCCAGACCGCCTCGATCCAGTGCTGATGGATCGAATGATGGCCAAGCACACCGACCATCTCAGCCTGTTCGCCGCCCCGGCGACCCTGGACCAGGACTATGACATCGCTTCCGACTCCCTGGAGGAGGTGATCTCGAAGATCCGGTCGACCGCGCCCTATGTGGTCCTCGACCTTCCCCACGCCTGGAGCACCTGGAAACGGCGCATGCTGCTGACCTCCGACGAGCTTATCGTCGTCGCCGAGCCGGACTTGGCCTCGCTGCGCAATGCTAAGAATATCGTCGATCTGGCCAAGCTGGCCCGGCCCAACGACTCGCCGCCCAAAGTTGTACTTAACCGGGTTGGATTGCCCGGGCGCCCTGAAATTCCGGTCAAGGACTTCACCGAGGCTCTGGGCATGGCGCTTACCCTGACCATCCCCTTCGACGCCAAGGTGTTCGGTCAGGCCGCCAACAACGGCCAGATGATCGCCGAGGTCGCCGGCAAGACGCGCGCCGCCGAAGCCATCGACCAGCTGACGCGCCTGGTGCTCAACCAGCGCTCGGCAGCCCCGGCGGCGACGGCGGTCAAGCCTTCGGTGCTCGCCAGCCTGTTCAAGCGCAAATAGGGCGATAGCGACCGTGTTCGGCAAACGCCCTTCGGATCAGGCCGCCCCGCCGCAGCGCCAGGCGCCGCCCCCCGCCGTCGCCGGCGGAGCGCCCATTCCCACGCGCCCACAACGGATGGGGCCGACGCCCGCGCCGCCCGCGGACGGCAGACGCCCCGCGCCGGGCTCGGCCCCGCCCGCCGATCGCAAGCTGGCGGCCAGCGTCGCCGCGCCAACCGAAATCGTCCGCGAGCAGAGCGACTATTACCACGCCACCAAGAACACCATTTTCAACGCGCTTCTGAACACCATCGACCTCGCGCAGCTGGCGCAACTCGATGCCAAGTCGGCCGCGGACGAGATCCGCGACATCGTCGCCGAGCTGGTCGGAATCAAGAATGTCTCGATGTCGGTGGTCGAGCAGGATCACCTGGTGCAGGACATCATCAACGATGTTCTGGGCTACGGTCCGCTCGAACCCCTGCTGGCCCGTGACGAGATCGCCGACATCATGGTCAACGGGGCCAACCGCGTGTTCATCGAGGTCGGTGGCAAGGTTCAGCTGACCAACGTCCGGTTTCGCGACAACGGCCAGCTGATGAACATCTGTCAGCGCATCGTCAGCCAGGTCGGCCGGCGCGTCGACGAAAGCTCGCCCATCTGCGATGCGCGCCTGCCCGACGGCAGCCGGGTCAACGTCATCGCCCATCCCCTGGCTCTGGACGGGCCGACCCTGACCATCCGGAAGTTCCGCAAAGACAAGCTGACGATGAGCAATCTGGTCGATTACGGATCGACCAGCCCCGAAGGCGCCAAGGTTCTGGGAGTCATCGGCGCCTGCCGATGCAACGTGGTCATTTCCGGCGGCACCGGTTCGGGCAAGACCACCCTGCTCAACTGCATGACCGCCTATATCGACCCGACCGAGCGGGTGATCACCTGCGAGGATGCGGCCGAACTGCAGCTTCAGCAGCCGCACGTGGTTCGCCTGGAAACCCGTCCCCCCAACCTGGAAGGCTCGGGCCAGATCACCATGCGGGATCTGGTCAAGAACTGCCTGCGCATGCGTCCAGAGCGGATCATCGTCGGCGAAGTCCGGGGACCCGAAGCGTTCGACCTGCTGCAGGCGATGAACACCGGCCACGATGGTTCGATGGGCACGCTGCACGCAAACTCGCCCCGGGAAGCCATCAGCCGCATGGAATCGATGATCACCATGGGCGGCTATGGGCTCCCCTCGAAGACCATCCGCGAAATGATCGTCGGGTCGGTCGATGTGATCATCCAGGCCGCTCGGCTTCGCGACGGCTCGCGCCGGATCACCCATATCACCGAGGTCGTCGGCCTCGAGGGCGAAGTGATCGTCACCCAGGATCTGTTTGTTTTCGAAATCACCGGCGAGGACGAACATGGTCAGGTCGTCGGCCGCCACCGTTCGACCGGCATCGCCAGGCCCCGCTTCTGGGATCGGGCCCGCTATTACGGTCTGGCGTTGGAACTGGCCGAAGCCCTGGACGCGTCCGAGTAGCGCCGTGGACCAGGGCCTGTTCGTCATCATCGCGGCGATCCTGGGTTTCGTGGCCGTCGCCGGCGTCGGACTCGTATTCGCCGGCGGCAATCCCGACCAGGCCAAGGCTCTCAAGAGGGTCCAGGCGATCTCGGGCCCCGCACCGGCCCGGGAGGCGCGCGCCCGCGCGCGAGCCGCGGTCAGCGCCAATCCCGAGGCGCGGCGCAAGCAGATCGTCAAGAGCCTCAAGGACCAGGAGCGCCAGCAGAAGAGAGCCAGGCTGACCCTGGTCAGCCGTCTGCGCCAGGCCGATCTGACGATCACCGTGCCGCAATTCTACATCGCCAGCGCGGTTCTGGGCGTGTTCGTGCTCGCCGGCGGACTGCTGTTCCGCCAGCCAATCTGGGCAGACGCTATCCTCGGTCTCGCCATCGGCCTGGGCTTGCCGCGCTGGGTGGTTGGATTTCTCGCCAACCGGCGCACCAAGAAGTTCACAGCCGCGTTTTCAGACGCCATGGACATCATCGTGCGGGGCATAAAATCGGGCCTGCCGGTGCACGATTGCCTGGGGGTAATCGCTCGCGAAACGCCCAAGCCGCTGAATGGCGAGTTTCGCCGCCTGGTGGAGAATATCGGCATGGGCATGGAGTTCGACCAGGCGCTGGAAAAAATGTACGAGCGCATGCCGACGGCTGAACTTCGCTTTTTCTCGATCGTCATGAATGTCCAGCAAAAGACCGGCGGCAACCTGGCCGAGGCGCTCGGCAACCTCTCGACGGTGCTGCGCGCGCGCAAGCTGATGCGCGAGAAGATCAAGGCGCTGTCATCGGAAGCCACGGCTTCGGCGATGATCATCGGCGCCCTGCCGCCTGGCGTGGTGGTGCTGATCTCGGTGACCAGTCCCAACTATATGGTGCCGATGTTCAGCGATCCGCGTGGCGAGCTGATGCTGCTCGGCGGCGCGTTCTGGATGGCGCTTGGCATCTTCGTCATGCGCCGCATGATCAACTTCAAATTCTAAGGGCCGGCGCGATGTACAGGGATCTCGCCGATACGCTGACCAACCCCGAAAATCTGTTCACAGCCTTCGTGGCGCTGATTTCCTTCGCCACCATCGTCACCCTGGCGTTGCCTGCATTTGCCCGCAACAACCTCGAAGGGCGGCTGAAATCGGTCGCCAACCGGCGCGAGGAACTTCGCCGCCGCTCGCGCGAAGCCCTGGCCAAGAAGACCAGCACCGGCACCCTGCGGCAGACCGACGAGGGCCTCTACAAGGGGGTGGTCGAGCGGCTGCAGTTGCGCCGGCTGCTTGAAGACAGCTCGGTCACCGACAAGCTGGCCCAGGCGGGCTTTCGCGGGCCGCGGCCGGTATCGACCTATTACTTCTTCCGCTTCTGCTCGCCGTTCATTTTCGGGCCTTTGGCGCTCTTCTACCTGTTCGTGATCAACGGCTTTGGCCTGCCGATGATGACCAAGCTCTGCGCGGGCATGGCCGCTTTCGTCATCGGTTTCTATGCGCCCAATCTCTATGTCGCCAACGTCGCCTCCAAGCGCCGTACATCGATCGTGAGTTCGTTTCCCGACGCGCTAGACCTGCTGCTGATCTGCGTCGAATCGGGGATGTCGATCGAGGCGGCGATCCAGAAGGTCAGCCAGGAGATCGGCGGCTCTTCCATGGAGCTGGCGGAGGAGCTGACTCTGCTGGGGGCGGAGCTCTCCTATCTCCCCGAACGCCGCGCCGCCTACGAGGGACTGGGAAAGCGCACCAATCACGCTGGCATCAAGTCGGTGGCGACGGCGATGATCCAGGCCGAGCGCTATGGCACCCCGCTGGGCTCGGCCTTGCGGGTGATGGCCAAGGAAAACCGCGACTTGCGTCTTTCGGCGGCCGAGAAGAAAGCCTCGGCCCTTCCCGCCCAGTTGACCGTGCCGATGATCCTGTTCTTCCTGCCGGTGCTGTTCGTGGTCATCCTCGGCCCGACGATCATCCGCGTGCAGGATGTCATGTCCCACCACGGGGGCAACTAGGACGTAACTTGGGCGCGGGGATCTATCTCGAACACGAGCGGCTCGCCGCCGTCATGATCCTCTCCGAAAACGCTTTGTTGTCTCTCCGGCGCCTATTGGACGTGTGTGAGACGGACCGCGCCTAATGGACATGAGCAACCGTTCCCCATCCGACGCTGATGGCCGCGTGAGCCAGCAACGGTTCACGGTGCTTGACGGGCTTCGCGGCGTGGCGGCCATCGCCGTCGTCCTCTACCACGCGAACCTGCAGCTACGTCTGCCCTACTTCCTTCCCCGCGCCTATCTGGCGGTCGATTTCTTTTTTGTGCTGAGTGGTTTCGTCATTGCCCACGCCTACGAAAACGGCCTCAGAACGCGTCGGCTCACCAGCCTCGCATTCCTGAAATCTCGCGTCGTCCGGCTCGCCCCCCTGGCATTGCTGGGCTCGATAATCGGTCTGGCTATCCTGCTGTTGGCCCCGGCGGCCATGGGAGAGGATCCAAGAAACAATCCCCTGTTTCCGGTGATCGTTGTCACCGGGCTCATGTTGCTGCCGGACATCGTCCCCGGCGGGACGCGCATGTACCCCCTCAACGCTCCGCTCTGGTCACTGTTCTATGAACTCCTTGCCAACGCGGCCTACGCCCTCATCGCCCCTCGCCTGTCGACCAGGGCCCTCTTCGTCCTGGTCGTGGGCGCCGCGATGGCCACGCTCATTGCCTCGCTCGGAGCGCACGGCGTCATGTACGCGTCCCCAGCCCGGGTGGCTTACCCGTTCTTTGCCGGCGTGCTGGTTTATCGCCTGTGGCGCGCCGGCAAACGTGCGCCTGGCATTCACCCGATGGCGCTCGCCGCCCTGCTTTGCGCAGCTTTCTTGATTCCTGACAGCTCGCCGCTGCTTAGCACGGCCGTCGATGCCGCCTGTGTCATTGCCGTGTTTCCGCTGATCGTCTGGATCGGCGCCAGTTCAGCGGCAAAGGGATTTTGGAAACCCGCCTGCAACCTGTTTGGCGAGATGTCCTATCCGCTTTACGTGATTCACTTCCCGTTGATGCTGGTCGCTACCCTCATACTGGTGCGCATTCCGGATCAGCGTATAGCGCTGGCGGCATTATTCCTGAGTGTTTTCGGCCTCGCCATGCTGGCGCTGTGGCTCTCAAGGGTATTCGACCGCCCACTGCGGGGCGCATTGCAGCGGGTGGTGTTCCGGGCCCGCACGCCGGCCCTGGAGTTCAACCCGTCCTAGGCCGTTCGGCCCGCATTGCCCATTCAAACCGGCGGCGCCGCGAGCTAGTGTGGACGTCATGAACGCTTCGCCAATTCTCGTCCGCGGCGCCGCCTTGCTCTGCCTCGTCATCCTGGCCGCCGGCGGCATGGCGCACGCAGGCGCCCACCCGGTGGTGACACTGCGCGCCGACCACGCCTGGATGCGGCCGGCGGCGGCGGGGGGCAACGACGCGGGCTATCTGAGGATCGTCAATCGCGGCAAGTCCGCCGACTGGCTGGTCGCGGCCAGCACGCCGAGCGCCGCCGCCGTTTCGATCCACGAGAGCCGCATGGTCGGACAGGTGATGACCATGCGCATGGTCAAAGCCTTGGAGGTTCCGCCGGGCTCGGCGGTGACCCTGGCCCCCGGGGGATTTCATCTGATGTTCGAAGGCCTCAAGGGCCAGGTGAGGCTGGGCCAGAGCGTTCCGGTGCTGCTGACCTTCGCTCACGCCGGACGGCTGAAGGTCCGCTTCCAGGTCAGCGCGCTGGGCGGCGTTTCGGCTATGCCAGGCATGTAGATTGTTCGTTGGCCGCGCAGCATGCCGGCAGGCTAAGGTAATTGCGCGCGGCGGTGTGGAGACGCTTGGGTGATCAGCTGGAACTATGCGGATATCTGGGAATCGGTAGCGCGCGCCATCCCCCGCCGCGCCGCGCAGATTCATGGTCAGAGGGTGATCGACTGGGGCAGCTTCGATTCGCGCGCCGACGGCCTTGCCAGGCATTTCCTGGAGGCGGGGTTGGACCGCCAGTCCAAGGTCGCCGCCTATCTCTATAACGCGCCCGAATATCTCGAAACCTACTTCGCAGCGTTCAAGGCGGGCATGGCTCCCGTCAATACCAACTATCGCTATGTCGCCGACGAGCTGATCTATCTGTTCGACAACGCCGACGCTGAAGCGGTGGTCTTCCACGCTTCCTTCACGGCGACCGTCGAGCAGATTCGCCATCGCCTGCCCAAGGTCAGAACCTGGATCGCGGTCTCAGTGCCCGGTCACCCGACACCGCCCTTCGCCATCGACTACGAGAGCGTGGCGGCGCGCGATGTCGGCCGCACCCTGGCGCCATGGGGCCGCTCCGGCGATGACCTGCTGATCCTCTACACGGGCGGCACGACCGGCATGCCCAAAGGTGTCATGTGGCGCCAGGAAGATCTGGTTTTCGTCCTCGGCGTGGGGGGAAACGCCCTTCTGGGCATTCCGTCCTTCGCCACCCCCGATGAGGCTGGTCCTCGGGCCGCGGCCGCGGACCCCGGGGTGATGATCGCCGCCGCCCCGCTCATGCACGGTACTTCGCAGTTTACCGCCATCATGACCCTGACCACCGGCGGCACGGTCGCCTGCCTGCCCGGTACGCGGTTCGACGCCGCCGAATTTTGGCAAGAGGCGCACCGCCTGAAGGCCAGAGGCGCGGCCATAGTCGGCATGGCCTTCGCCGCGCCGATGCTGGACGCCCTCCAAGCCAACCCCGGTCGCTGGGATCTGAGCAGCCTCAACAGGCTGGGCTCGTCCGGCACCGTGTGGAGCATGGAAAACAAACAGGGCCTGCTGGCGCATCTGCCGGGCTGCGCCATCTTCGACAGCCTGGGCTCTTCCGAGGCCGTCGGCCTTGGCGCCTCGGCGTCCGCGGCGGGCGCCACGGCGGAAACGGCCAAGTTCATGGTCGGGCCCAGCAGCGCGGTTTTCAACGAAGAGGGCCGGCGCGTGGAGCCCGGTTCCGGCGAGCGAGGCCAGGTGGCGGTGACCGGCTATCTGCCGGTCGGCTACTACAAGGACCCAGAGAAGACGGCGCGCACCTTTCGCGAGTTCGAAGGCAAGCGCTGGAGCGTGCCCGGCGACTTCGCCACGGTCGAGGCCGACGGGTCGTTGCGGCTCTTGGGCCGTGGCTCGCAGGTGATCAACACCGGCGGTGAAAAGGTCTTTCCCGAAGAAGTCGAGGAAGCGATCAAACGCTACCCTGGCGTCCGCGACGCGGCCGTGGTCGGTGTTCCCGACGCGCGTTTCGGCGAGCGTATCTGCGCGGTCGTCGACGTGGGTGACGGCGCCGCGCCAGAGCTTGCGGCGATCTCTGGCCATGTGCGCGAACACCTGGCGGCCTATAAGGCTCCGCGCGAACTGGTCGTCGCGCCGATCGTGCGCGCCGCGAACGGCAAGCTGGACTACGCGGCCATTCGCGCGACGGCGTTGCGGGTGCTGGCGATCTCAAACCCCGCCGGCCCGTGAACGATTTTTAATGGACCCGCGTCGGCGGTTTTCGTGCAGGATCGCCGCAATTAGATCAATCTTGCCAGATAGCGAGCCCTCCATGAAAAACCATCTTGTTCACGCATCGGTCGCCGCGCTGATCTTCGCGGCGACAGTCGCTGGCGCCAGCTTCGCCGCGACAACGGCCCCCGACGCCCCGCCATCCGTCGCCAGTCCCCAGCATCTGGGAAGCTGGGGTTTCGATCTGGCGGGCCGCGACACCGCGGTTCCCCCCGGTGCGGATTTCTTCAACTACGCCAACGGCGACTACATGAAGTCGCTGGTCATCCCGCCGGACCGCTCGCGGTACGGCACCTTCGACGCCCTGCAGGTGCTGTCGGAAAATCGCCAACATGTCCTTCTCGACCAGGCGTCCGCCGATCCTGCGGCGACCGGCGAAGAGGCCAAGGTCGGCGCCTTCTACAAGGCGTTCATGGACGAGCCCCGCATCGAGGCGCTCGACGCCAAGCCCCTGGCCGGCGACCTCGCCGCGATCCGCGCAGCCAATACGCGCGAGGCCCTGGCCGCGCTGATGGGCCGATCGAACAAGGGCTTCGAGGGCACATTTTTTGATCTGGGCACGTCGGCGGACGCTAGGGCGCCCCTGCGCTACGCGGTCTATCTGGGCCAGCGAGGCCTGGGCCTCCCCGATCGCGACTATTACCTCGAGACCAGCTTCGCGCCGCAGAAGGCCAAGTATGAAGCCTATGTCGCCCAGATGCTGAAGGCGGTCGATTGGCCGGACCCCGAGGTCCAGGCCAAAGCCATTGTCGCCCTGGAAACCCAGATCGCCCAGGCCAGCTGGACGCGCGCCGAGCAGCGCGATCCGGTGAAGACCTACAACGCCATGACCCCGGCCGAACTGGCCGCCGCCGCGCCGGGCTTTCCGTGGGCCCCGTTCCTGGCCGCCGCCGACCTCGGCGGCGTCAATCGCGTCATCGTCGCCGAAAACACCGCCTTCCCGAAGATAGCGGCGATTTTCGCGGCAACGCCCGTTTCGACGCTGCAGGCCTGGGAGGCGTTCACCCTCGTCGACAGCGCCTCGCCCTTTTTGTCGAAGCGTTTCGCCGACGCGCATTTCGAGTTCCGCAACAAGACGCTTTCGGGCCAGCTAGAGCAACGGCCACGCTGGAAGCGTGCTGAAGGCGCGGTCGACGGCGGGCTGGGCGAGGCCGTGGGCAAGCTCTATGTCGCCCGCTATTTCCCGCCGGAGTCCAAGGCCAAGATGGAGGCTTTGATCGGCGACCTGCGCGTCGCCCTGGCCGCCAGGATCGAACGCGTCAGCTGGATGAGCCCGGCGACGAAGGCCAAGGCCGAGCTGAAGCTCTCCATGCTCAACGTCAAGGTCGGCTATCCGGTAAAATGGCGCGATTACAGCGCCCTGACCATCTCGCCAGACGATCTTTACGGCGATGTCGGCAAGTCGGCCAACTTCGAATGGGCCCGGCAGGTCAACCGGCTCAACGATCCGGTCGATCGGACCGAATGGGGCATGACTCCCCAGACGGTGAACGCCTACTATTCGCCGACCGAAAACGAGATCGTCTTTCCGGCCGCGATCCTGCAGCCGCCGTTTTTCGATCCGCAGGCCGATCCGGCGGTCAATTTCGGAGCCATTGGCGGGGTCATCGGCCACGAAATGACCCATGGGTTCGACGATCAGGGCCGTCAGTTCGACGGCACGGGCGCGCTATCGGATTGGTGGACCGCGGAAGACGCCGCCAAGTTCACCGCCCAGACCGATCGGCTTGGCGCCCAATACTCGGCCTTCGAGCCGATCAAGGGCGCGCATGTCAACGGCAAGCTGACCATGGGCGAGAATATCGCCGATCTGGGCGGCGTGCTCTTGGCGCTGGATGCCTACCACCTGTCGCTGCATGGGAAGCCGGCGCCGATCCTGGACGGCACCACCGGCGACCAGCGCGTGTTCCTGGGCTGGGCGCAGGTCTGGCGCGGGTCGACCCGCGATGACGCCCTTCGCCGCCAGCTGGTCTCCGATCCGCACTCGCCCAACCACGAGCGTGTCGACGGCGTCTTCCGCAACGTCGATACCTGGTATCAGGCGTTCGACATCAAGCCTGGCGATGCGATGTACGTCGCCCCCGATCAGCGCGTGCACATCTGGTAGATTAGTCCCTTTAGCGGGTCGCGCCGGGCTGCCACAGGACATCGCCGCCGCCCTGGGCGTTGGCTGCGCGCGCGGCGACGAACAGCAGGTCCGATAGCCGGTTGAGGTAGCGCAGCGCCTCCCGATGCGGGGTGCCAGGACCGTCTTCCAGCGCGAAGGCGACGGCGACCCTCTCCGCCCGCCTGCACACGGTGCGCGCCACATGCAGCGCGGCGGCGGCGGACGAACCGCCGGGCAGGACGAACGACGTCAGCGGCTCCAGCGCCGCATTGAGGGCGTCGATCTCCGTCTCCAGGCGCGTCACCTGGGCGCCGACGATCCGCAGGGCCTGCGGCGCATGGTCCCGGCGACTGGGCGTCGCCAGGTCGGCGCCAAGGTCGAACAAGTCGTTCTGGATGCGGGCGAGGATCGGATCGATCGTTGAATCGTCCATCGTCGCCTGGCGAGCGGCGCCGATAAAGGCATTCAGCTCGTCGACTGCGCCATAGGCTTCGACGCGGGCGCTGGCCTTGCTCACCGCCTCGCCGCTGGCCAGGCGGGTTTTCCCGTCGTCTCCGGCGCGGGTGTAGATCCGATTCAGCAGCACCATGACGCTCGCCCGGTCAATGCATTCGCCCTCGCCACACCGCCGCGGCGACCAGGATGAGGATCGCGCAAAACTGCAAAACCACCCGCAGGCGCATCAGTTTGTTGGACCACGATCGGCCAAAGTCGCCGCCCCTGAACAGGGCGTAGATGCCAAAGCCGAGTGTGATGGCGACCGCAGCAAGGGCGGCGGGCAGCAGGATATCGAAGGCGTCGCGCATGCGCCGTCAGCTTAGCCGCCCGCGGCCCCTCCCGCCACCGATCCAGGGACTCGGATCCAAAAAAGCTAGGCAGCCTGGCGAGCCCGCTGATCGCCGAGGTTCTGGCGACAGCGGTGAAAAGGGGTCAGCTATCGCCGATCGCCGACACCTCCCTCATCGCCCAGGTTCTCTGTGACGTGCATTTGGCCAGCTATCGCCACGCTGTGTTCGACGCCTGGCCCATCGAGTCGCTCCAAGGTTCGATGCAAGCGCAGATAGCCGTTGTTTTGGCCGGGTGGCGCGGCCCGCAAACGTTGCCGCCTCGCCACCCTTAGCCATTGCCTCTCGTTGCGTCAGGCGCGCATAGCCGTGAACGTCAAGGAGAAGCTCAATGGTCGTCGCCCATCACCTCAACAATTCGCGCTCGCAGCGCATACTGTGGCTGCTCGAGGAGCTGGGCGTTCCGTATGAGATCAAGTTCTATCAGCGTGACGCCACGACGAACCTGGCCCCGCCCGAACTGAAGGCGGTCCACCCGCTGGGCAAGTCGCCGGTAATCACCGATGGACGACACACGATCGCCGAGTCGGGGGCTATCGTCGATTATCTGATCCGCACCTATGGCGCGGGGCGGTTGGCGCCGGGCGCCGATTCCCCGGAGCGTGAGGCCTATCTCGAATGGCTGCACTATGCCGAGGGTTCGGCCATGCTGCCTCTGATGCTGCAGCTCTACACCATGCGGCTCGGTGAGGCGGGCGCGCCTTTGAAGGATCGGATAGACGGCGAGATCGACAATCATCTGGGCTATGTGGATCAGGCCCTGGCCGGCCACGATTATCTGCTGGACGATAGCTTCAGCGGCGCCGATGTGCAGATGAGCTTCGTCGGAGAGGTGGGGCGCGCCTTCGGCCGCCTCGCCAAGTTTCCCAATATCGCCGCCTGGGTGGAGCGTCTCCACGCGCGTCCGGCGTTCAAGAAGGCGCTTGAAAAGGGCGGCGCCTACAACCTGGCCTGACCTGCGCCTAGTGTCCCGATTCCGAAGTTCGCAAGCGTTTGCGGCCGCCTGTGGCGAACTTCGGAATCGATAAGGACACTAGCGAGTCTATGTTTTCTAGTGTGCTTTTTGGATTTGAAGTTCGCTCAGCGGTTGGAGCGTGAGGGCGGCGAACTTCAAATCCAGCACACTAGGGTTTTTCCCCCACCCACTCCCAGTGCCAGGGCTCGAAGGGGTAATTGACGAAGCCGAAGCGGTCGGCGTTGCGGACCAGCCAGGCGTAGGCGGGGCCTTGGGAGATCGCCAGGCGATTGGAGTCGGCGGAAGCATCTGGACCAAAGCCCGGCGCCGCGCCCAGGAACAGATCAACGGCCAGTCCGGTCCGATGGGCCGAACACGAGGCTCTCACCACGCCCTGGCAGTTGGCCTCGCGGGCGCAGCGGGCGTCGTCATAGGCCGGACTGCGATAGGCGGAGAAAATCGTCAGCAGCCTGGGGTCGGCGGCCACGGCCGGCGACTGGGCCCTGGCCGATGCGATCATGGCCCGGTAGGCGCCGAGCGCGCGGGGCCGCAGCCAGATCGCCTTGCCGCCATAGCTCTCGGTGACGCGAGCCCGCGCCAGCGACGTCTCCGCCGGCGGCGCGGGACAGGCCAGGTGGCTGGCGGCGACAAACGGACGCCGGTCCTGCCAGATGCGTTTCAGCCGCGAAAAGCTGGCGACGTCGATGATCCCCGAGCCCGGAAGGCCGACGCGGGTCTGCCAGCGGGCGAGAGCGCCGGCGAAAGCTGGCGAGGCCGGCGGACAGGCCGCGCCGATCTCCCGCGCGATCAGCGGTTCGTAGATCGCCCAGCCGGTCTCGCTTCGGCCGAAGGGCGACCACGCCAGCGTCTCCAGCGAAACGGCATTGCGCGCCGCGGCGTTCGCCGGTCCGATGTCACATCGCGCCGGCTGGGCTCTCGCGCACGCGGACCAAGCCAAGGCCAGGGCGAGACAGCTCATCACACCTGCAAAATGGAACCGCCGGGCCAATGGCGCCTTGCTCATCTCGACATCAGAGGAAGTCCCATGCCCGCACGTCAAGTCACCAGCTTCTGCGCAGCGCTCGCCCTTGGCGGGATGCTTGCCGCCTGCGACGACTTCAAGCCAAAGTCCAACGCCGCGCAGGGGGCGCCGGTCGCCTCCGTCGCCCCCGCGCCTCAGCCAGCTACCCAGGCCGAAATCGCGGCCCCCGCGCCAGGGGCCGCACCCACGCCCACGCCGGCCGATGCGCGGGCGCCGCTGGCGGCAGGCCCTGCCGCATCGAGCGATCCGCGCGCCGCGCCGATCGAATCGAGCGCGTTTTCCGCCGCGCGGAGTGGGCCGGCGCAAACGCCTTTGCTGATCAAGGTCGAGGTTCTTCTCGACCGGGCGCATTTTTCTCCCGGCGTGATCGATGGCAGGGGCGGGGCCAATCTCAAACGGGCTCTGGCCGCCTTTGAACAGGCCCATGGCCTGGCCGCCGACGGGAATTTGAACCAGGCCGATGTCGATGCCCTGACCGCTGACGACAAGGCGCCGATCACCCAGGACTATGTGATCACTCCCGATGACGAAAAAGGCCCGTTCATCGGCGCTCTTCCGAGCGGATTTGTCGCGCAGGCCAAGCTTGATCACCTGGGCTATCTCAGTCCCCTGCAGGAAATGGCCGAGAGGTTTCACATGGATCCGGCGCTCATCAAGTCACTCAACCCCGGCGCCGACTTCACGGTGACCGGAACCCGGATCGTGGTGGTCCGGCCGGCATCGGGCGGCCTGGCCGCTCCGGTCGCGCGCATCGAGGTCGACAAGACGGCCAACCAGCTTCGCGCGCTGGACGTCGGCGGCAAGATCCTTGCGGTGTTCCCCGCCACGGTCGGCAGCACCGAGCGGCCCGCCCCCAGCGGCCAATGGGCTGTGAAGTCCGTGACGACCAATCCGAACTACGTCTACGACCCCTCGCGCCTGACCTTCGGCCCGGCGGAGAAGGGCAAGCTGACCATCCAGCCGGGTCCAAACAACCCGGTCGGCACAACCTGGATCGCCCTGACCAAGGAGACCTACGGCATTCATGGCTCGCCCGATCCCACCCGCGTCGGCAAGACCGCGTCGCATGGCTGCGTGCGGCTGACCAACTGGGATGCGGCGACGCTCGGCCGCTCGGTGAAGAAGGGCGTGCCGGTGATCTTCGTCGGAGTCGAAAAAACCGCCGCTTGAGCTAGGGCTCGTCCAGCCAGCCCTCCAGAAAGTCGAACACCGCGGCCTTGAACAGCGCGTGGGGAATGGCCGAGAAGTGATCGCAGGCCGGCAGGGCGACGCTCTTTGCTCCAGGTATCGCATTGGCCAGCGCCACGGGGTCGCCAGCGATCTCGTCGCGCGCGCCGGCAATCACCACCGTTGGCAGGGTCAGCCTGGCCAGATCATCGTTCGATAGCGGCGCCCCGCCGCCTTCGCTGCACGCGGCCAGGGCCAGGCGGTCCTCGCCCTGGTTGTCGGCAAACTGGCGAAAGCCTTTCAAGGTCGGATCGGCGATGGAGACGGGGTCGTCGGCCTGCATTGCCTGGGCCATGGTCATCGCGCCGGCGGCGCGCGGCGCGGTTCCCGGGAGCATTCGCGCCCCGACTCCGCCAAGGATGAGGTTGCCGAAGCGCCCGGGGTGGGCGAGCGCCGCCGCCAGGCACAGGTGCGCGCCCAGCGAATAGCCCATCAGATCGGGCCGCCTGATGTCCAGATGATCGAGCAGCCTTAGGATGTCCGCCGCCATCGCCGCGCGCGCGTAGGCGGCGGGATCGTGCGGCTTTTGGCTCTCGCCATGTCCCCGCAGGTCGAAGGCCGCGCATCGATAGCCCTTGCGCTCGAAGGCCCCGTACCAGCCCAGTCTTCGCCAGTTCTCGGCCCGGTTGGTGGCGAAGCCGTGGACGAGCACGATGGTCGGGGTCTCGCCGCCCCCCGCGCGAATATCGTCATAGGCCAATCTCAGGCCGTCCGATTGGAAGCTCGCCATGGGTATCAGGGTAGGCGCCCCGCGCCGGACGCCGCAAGGGCGCCGTGCGCCTCGAGCGCCTGGGCGATCATCCGGGCCGCGTCATCGCGGTGCTCGGCGACCCAGGGCAGGTACATCAGGGCGGTGATCCCAGCCGCCCATCGCCACGAGCGCAAGAGCACCGCATCGGCCGTCGATCCGCCCGCCGCACGGTATGCGCTGAGGTAGGCGGCCCAGACCGACGAGCCCAAAGGAACCATGTTGGCCGTATCGATCATCGCCGGGGCCCATCGGGCGTTCCCCCAATCGATCAGGGTGTGACCACCACTCGGTGAGGCGATGATGTTGCCCGGGTGGACATCGCCGTGGGTCAGGCTGGCCGGAAAATCGTCGGCCTCGGCGATCAGCGGCGATGAGGACGCGATCGTCCTGAGCCGGCCGAGCCAATCGTCGTGATCGGGCGTGGCTGTCTTGAAACGCTCAGATCGCTCCAGCGCCTGGCAGGCGTCGGCATGAAACCGGGCGACCTGATCGGCGTCAATCCGCCAGGCCCAGGACGGACGCGGCTGGTGTTCGAAACGGGCGTGCAATCGGGCCAGATCCGCAAGCATCGGCGCGGGGGCCGCGTCGCCGAAGGTCAGGTCGCGACCGGGATAAAACGGCGACGCAAAGAGGCTGGCGCGCGGATCGTCTGGCTGTTCGCTGTCGATGCGATTGGCGATGACCGTCGGAAACGTCGCCGCGCCGAGCGCCGAGATCGTGCGCATCGTCGCCACCTCTCGCGCCCGGCAGATCTTGAGCACATAGGCTGCGGTGCGCGCGTGGCCGTCCCTGGAGCGCAGCCGAAGACCGATGCGCCACACCGCGGCGCCCGCGTAGCCGCCGATCAGTGGCGTGCTTTTCCAATCGGCGAGGTCCAGCTGTTCGCCACTCCCCGCATCGCGGGTCAGTTCGGCCAGGATTTCGTCGTCGCCCCGCCATTGCATGGCTTTGCTATAGCCGGGCCTTGAGCAAAGTCCGCCAGGCGCCGTATCGAAGGCGTCATGAAGGAAGAAGTGTTCATCGGCGGCTGGACGCGCGCGCGCCTGCGCGAGCGGAGCCAGAACGAGCGCTACGCGGTGTGGAAACGCGCCCGCGCCCTGCACTCGGCCGAAGGCAACCATCTGGCCCGCGCCATCGAATTGCTCGGCCTGCCCTACGCCGAACCGGAGCCGCTGGCGCCGGACGATCCGCTGATGGCGCGCATGGGCGAGGTCATGGCTTCGCCGGAGGCGCGCGCCGCAGCCATCGAGGCCACGCTGGATGGCCTACCGGCCATGGCCGGCGTCGATACTCTGCTGCACGACAGGCTGGGCGAGGACTATCGGCTCAATCCCGCCGCCGTCCCCACGGCGCAGGGGCTTGTCGCCGAACTGATGGCGGGCCTCGGTTACCTCGAGGCGGGCCGCAAGGACCTGCCCCTGCGCCACATCGCGCGTTCCGGCGTGTTCTGGAAGCGGGGATAGGGCGCCCTCTCCTTCACGGGAGGATCGCTACTACGCGCTCCTGCGGCTAGTGCTTTACTCAAGGTCTTCTTCGCCAACCCCCGCCTGTTAAAGAAGGCTACGAGATGCCGGATGACCACAGACCGCTGCGCGAGCAATTGGACGATGCGATCGATAAGGTGCGTCGGGAACTGGAGATCATCCAGTCCCCATCGAGCATCGGCGGCGCCGCCGCCAGCGCCAGCGTAGTCGCCGATCTCGAGGCCGAGTTGCAGGCGCTCATCTCCGCGCGAGCCAATGTAGGGCCGCACGACTTCTGAGCCTTCCCCTCGCCTCTTGACGTGAAGATTGCAATATGCAATAGTATTGCTGATGTCGGAAGACGCCCTCCTCACCCCGCCACGCCGCGACGATCCGCCCGAGATCGCCGCCGCCATGGCCTCCGATCC